>Ga0233417_10000724_pt1 | contig 10077 bp, 5 predicted proteins | sample Sed_MG_FD_189023 | JGI IMG/M metagenome (GOLD analysis project Ga0233417, IMG submission 189023) | Sediment microbial communities from Lake Towuti, South Sulawesi, Indonesia - Sediment_Towuti_2014_0.5_MG | ecosystem: Environmental > Aquatic > Freshwater > Lake > Sediment | place: Indonesia... | reverse complement strand
GGCCTGGTCCTGCTCACGGCCCTCATTCACGAGTTGCTCGATGGTAGCGGAGATGGCCCGCTGAATCTCGTCGTCCGAGGAGTCTTTGGTTAAGGACTCGGTTGGGAGAGGCATATCAACCTCCAGAGGGCTGGGCCTGGCCTGACGTCCGGCTCAGGCCCAGATCCCTCCAAATGGCCTAGGCGACCCAGGCCAACACTACCACGGCGATGACCGCGGCCGCACTGACCACTACGTGAGTCAGGGTGTCCGTGCCGGGAACCAGGTCGTAGTAGGCGTCGTTGACCTGACCATACAGGAACATGTCCGTATCGGACTTGGCCGATACATCGACGGCGTTGGTGATGGCGTTGGCCCCATCGGTTATCTGGGTGGTGTCTGAGGCACCGCCCGCACCAATCATGACACCGATGACGGACAGGACACGGCACTTGGCCGGCGGGGCCCACGTGTCACCAGCGCCCAGGATGACCACGAACGGGTTGGCAACGAAGGTCGTAGCCACTACTAGATACTCCTTCCTACGCCGCTACCGCTGCGTCAATGATGCCGTTGAGGGTGGCGATGGACTTGGTGGAGCCATTCGCCAGCGTGACGTACCACTTGACGCGGATGCGGTTGGCATCCTTGTCTTCGAGGACGATCTCCTCCATGTCGAACATGGGGGAACCCGTCACTAGGGATACGCCGCCTTCCTCGATGGCACCAATCCTCAGCGCGAGGATAGAACTGGTTGCACCACCTGTCTTGGCGCTGTACACGCCAGACGAGATGGTCTCGGTCTGGGTGAGGTAGTCGCTCCTCACGATTGGGATGCCCCGGTACTCGGAGAATACCTTGGCGGGGTCAGTGCCGGGCTGACCGATCTGGCCGACTACTGGCCACTGACCGATGATGCCACGGCCCACAGCCTGGAGCCTCCGAAACACGGTGAAGTTCATGACCAGAAGATTGGGGATCGGCTTCACCAGGTCAATCAGCTGGTCAAGCTTGTCCAGCGTCAGGGCTGCGCCGGTGGCCCCGGAGGTCATGGCGAGCTTCTGGGCGGTGGCAACCAGCTTGTGGATCCCGTTGAACTCCTTGGGGACCGATGTGGCGTCCCCGTAGATCAGCCGGTCCTCTACGGTCCTCATAGCACCCTTGCGGGCCATGGAGATGGCCTGTGCCCGGATGTCGTTGGGGTCGCGGTAGGTGTCCACGATGAAGTTATCAAGGTCCCACTGCCCTATACACCGCTTGAGGGTAGCGGAGGCCTGGGTGACCGTGGCCTGCGCCTGGGCGGGGATGTCCTCGCCAATGTCATAGAAGGAGCCGGTCGGGAGCGTCCCCTCACGGTTGTATAGCAAGGACTTGCCATCCAACTGGGTGACTGGGAGGCGTGGGATCAGCTGGCCTTCCTCGACGATCTCGGCGATGATGCCCTGGATCATCTTGTCCACGACCAGGTACTGGGCCTCGGTAATCGAGTTGAAGAACCCAATTACGGCGATGGCTACTGCGCTCCTTTCTTAGCCTCTGGCCTTGAGTCCCTCTTTGATGAGGGTACGGCCCTTGGCTGGTGGAACTGTGCCACCTGCGGGGGTGCCTCCCCCGTCGAAGGATTGACCTCCTGTGGCGGGCTTCACCAGCCTTAAGGCTTCCTCCAGAGCGGACAACTGCTCATTGGTCTTGCCCTTTAGCTCGTCCATCGGGATCTTGGTTCTCTCGTGGATGGAGAGCATCCGGAGCCCGGCGATCTGGGTTACCAGAGCGTCTCTACCGTCGGTAGCTTCCCTGAGCTGCTTGGTCAGCTTGTCCAGCTCTTCTTTGGAGGCGGCTGAGGAGGAGAGCTTGGTTTCCGCGTCTTTGACGGCGGCCTGGAGCCTGAGGACTTCCTGGTACTGGGCGTCGGCGTTTGACCTGGCAGTGGCCAAGTCAGCCTGGACGGTACCTATCCTGTCCTCTAGGCCCTTTTTAGCGGCGATGAGGTCACTCTCCGGGACGTACTTCTTGCCGGACTTGGAGAGCGCCTCCAACGCCTGCTCAACTGTAATCTCGTCCCCCATCGGGGTTACCTCCAATACGATTGTATCATGCGGGCAGAGTTATGTCAAGATGACGTTTGGAGACTAAGGGGGTGACATGGGAATCCTCCTCACTAATAGTGTTTCCTCTCTACTCTAATGTACTATGGTACAGATTGATTATTTGCCATGCCTGGACGGAACCTCCTGAGGAGGTCGAGGTAGATGGCCTCGGATTCCTTGGTGCTGAGGGTTTCGGTCTTACCCCAGAAGTAGAGCCAGGCGTCTGTCTCAGGGCTGGTTTCACGGTAGTTCTTGTGAGTCAGGCGGAGCTTGGACTCGAAGGATGAGATCAGGCCTTCCCCCTCGGCCGTCTGGATGTCCTTCAGAGCCTCAAGCTCCGCTCCTTCGGCATGGGTGTACTGGCGGAGGACCTTCTGCTCCTCAGGGGTGTACTGCTCAATTAGGGTGTCGCGGAGGTTGCGGTATGGCCTCAGGTAATCGCGGCTCACCTCCCAGTAGAGCTTCTGGGTAGGAGTCCACTCACGCTGGATGTAGTCGAGGAACCGGGACCTGATGGCATCAGGCATGGATTCAAGAATGGCGTCAACCCTGGCGTAGTAGTCCACAAAGTTGTAGACGTAGTTGCCCCCCTCGTCCTTCTCCAGCTTAGGGCTTAGCTCGTAGTACATCCAGGTGAGCTCCTGGCCAGGGGAGAAGGTTGGAAGCGGGATGTTGTGCTCCTCGTAGTAGTCGAGGCGTTGCCGGAGGGTCTTGGGAACATCCTTGTACTCGTCGGAGTTGCCCAGGCCTTCTACGAGGCCGATGGTGTAGTCGATGGAGTCACCCAACAACTTGGAGTAGTCATCGGCGGTGATGGTACCTGCCCTGAACTCCTCGTCAAGCTGGCGGAGTGGGAGGACCTTCTGGTTGCCTTCCTCGTCGTAGAAGCCTTCACTACGAGATCGATCCCAAACGTCCCCTACCTGCTCCCAGTACGAGCTAATCTTGTCCTTCAAGCGTTGGGTGGGCTCGGGGATCAAGGTGCTGCTGGTACCCACCCAGTATTGGTATGCATCAAGTTGGTTGAGGCGGTCCTGATCTGTAGGGTCCAGGGGAAAGATGTCCGTGAAGTCATTGCCCGTGACTGCTTCCCACTCCCTGATTTTCTCTTGGTCGGCAACGGAGACACCTGTTAGGGCTTCACGCATCTCAGCCACGGCTTTCCATGCCTGAACCCTCTCTTCTGGGGAGAAGCGGAACATGCCAGTGGTCTGGAAGAGCATGGCGTCGATACGGTTGATACGGCGGGATGCCTCATCCCAAAGGCGCTGCTCTTCGGGGGTGAGGTCCTTACCCATCCTCATTTTGCGGGTGATGTCGGGGCCAGAGAAGTCGAGGCGACGGGCTTGGGCCAACCTGCTGACTTCTAGGCTGATTTGGTAATCGCGGAAGCGGTCTGGGAAGACTAGCTCCTGAAGCTGTTTGGCACCTGGGAGGTTGAAGCCTGAGGCGAAGCCTAGAGCGGTTCTGGCGTAGGAAGGGAGAACCTCACCAAGCTGAGTGCGTTCGCCACCCCACAGGGCCATTGGGAGGGTGACATGGATGCCGGGATAGAAGCCGGCGCGGCCCATGTAGTCGATGATGTTGGCACCAGGGATGCGGTTGTAGTATTCTGGGTAGTCCCGCATGAAGAATCGGCGGAAGCCACCCATCAACACGGTGCCGCGGAATAGGTTGATCTGGAGATCAAAGTCCCACATAGGGATGTAGCCCGTGTCGGAGTAGTCCATGTACTTGCCCCAGGTGGTGAAGATGCCGGGGGTTTGGACGGCTGCACGGGCCAGGTATGGCCAACGCTGGGATTCGTAGGTCCAGAAGGGGAAGAGGCGGCGCATGTAGGCGTCAAAGGCGTTCTGGCGGGTGTATTGGGTGAAGTCTAGTTCGTATTGGGTGCGGGCTTGGGCCATGGCCTTTTCGCGGAGGGCTGCCCACTCAGGGGTGGCTTCCCACCTACCTATGCCTGCCGGCGGCCTATACCTCGACCCGGGATACATGCGCATGAAGTCGGCTATGGCTTCCTCCGGGTACCCAAGAGCCCTACCTATAGCAGGATGTGCCTCCACCAGCTCAGGAGCATCAAGCCTTAGTGGAGTCACATTTACCCCACCAAACTTGGTCCTTGGTATGGCACTATTTAGCCTATCGAAGGCTGCCCGATTGCCCTTTTGGTAAGCCCCAAACACCTCCAACCTATCGGGCCAGCCCTCGAACACTGGCAGCTTCTCAACCTCAAGCCCGAGAGCCTCCGCTGTTCCTCTCTCCGGTCCCGAGATAAGTGTGATTGGCTTCTCACCTCGGGCTGTGGCCTCAAGCATCTCTTTATTGGTGGTCCATGGTAGCTCTGGCGTCGGTCCGGTGAACAGGCCTGAGCCCTTGAGCTTGGTCGCCACGTCATCGAAGAACTGGTTGAGCTGGTCCACATCAGACTGAGGGATGCCCTTGGATGCGGCCAATTTGTGGGTATCTATCCTAACGCCTTCGAGAGACTGGCGCAGGGGTTCTAGGGCACCACCTATGTTCGGGTCCAGCTTGAGCTTGGCCATGAGCTGGTCGTAGACACGGCCGATGGCTTCGGGACTGAACCCCATATCGTCAGCGGTCTGGCCCATGGCAGTAGCCAGGGTGTTGGCACGGCGATGGACCATCTGGATGAAGCGGTCGCGGTCCATTATGGTCATGGTCTCAATCTGGATGAGGCCACGGCTGAGGTCATCACCGGTGGAGGCGAAGAGTCGGGCAACGTGGGCGGGGGTGAGCCTGCCTACAGATGGGGAGATTTGGCCTCGGATGCCACCCGGGTCAATGAGGGCCGCTGCCAGCTCATAGTCGGACTTCATCTTGTCAATCTTGGCGAAATAGTTATCCCAGATAGGGACGCGCCCATCCAGGAACTGAGGCCAGGCCGCTGCCCTCTCCTTGGCGTTCTTGGCTGCACCGACAGTGGTATCGAACAGGTCCCTAACCTGGCCCCAGGTATCCCGGGTTAGGGTGTACTGGTCTTCCAGGTTGTCGAGGATGCGGAGCATGTTGGTGCGCTCGGTGCCCTCGGCGAAGACCTGGGTGGCATTGGCCCTTAGGGAGTCCAGTACCCTCCTCACAGAGGATTCATACTGGGACTCGAACTCAAGTGAGTCCTCCCTGGCTTGCCTATGGAAGGCATCCTTGGCCTCAACATCGCGGATGTCACTAGCTCGCCTGGTACTGACTCGGCGATGGGTGTCGACCACATCAACCGCGGACTCTTGGATGTCGGCGACCTGGCGAAAGGCACGGTATGCCTCTTGCTTAGACATAGAACCGGACCACAGGGTGCTGTCCATGAGGACTGACCATCCAACATCACCCTGCTCCGTGTAAAACACCACCGCGTCATGGCCCCTTGACCTTACCAGCCTAGTGATCTCATCCGCCAGCTCACCAGAGTCAATCTTAGACGCCATGTTCCTCGGGGTCATCCCTACATTTCCGGCAGCGTGCTTGAGTAGCTGGCGCCATTCTGAGTCTCCAGACTTGATCGGCTCCAGCAGAATCTCTGGCTCAGACACAACAGCATCGCCAACCCTCGCCTTGAGTGGGTTTGATGGCGCCTTGTAGCCCACCTCATGGACACCGAGCCCATGGGCCTCCGCAAAGTAGTCCGCGTCCAGCTTGTTACCATAGACATATAGGCCCCTGCCCTCAGTAGCCATACCACCAGAAGACTCCCTAACCTGGCCAGCCCTCCACCCAGTATTAGTGAACCTCCTGTCCACTGAGGAGACGATCTCCTGCTCCCACCTCTCTAGCATCCTGGCTCTAGCTGGGAGCTTGGCCAAGTAGTCGTCTTGGATGGCGGAGAAGGTGCGTTGGAAGGCACCGTCAATGGTTTCGCGGGTTAACTCACCTCTCTGGGCCATTCGGAGGAGAGCGTCAGCGTATGGTCGCTCGATCTCAGGGTGCGCGGCAAAGACCTTGTTGAGGTCCTGGATGTACTTACGGGCCTGGAGCTTCTCGGCGGTCGTGCGGAGGGCAGCCACAGAATCAGGGGAGTGGATCGCCGACGTTACAAGGTACTCGCCGAGCTCCTTGATTTCAGAGTTGGACAAGGACTTGATGTTGAGCTTGTCGAGTCCTCGGACCATCCCTCCTATGAGTTCCATTTCCTTAGGGGCCACTTCATGGAGCTGTTTGAGCATCTGCTTGTGGATGTACAAGGCTCGTTGGTACGTGCTGACCCTGCTCCAGAAGTCGTTGAAGTTCTGGAGGCTCCAAAGTGCCCTGGGGATTTTGTTGATGATGGGGACGCTCCCCAAGGGCAACTCACGGGTGATGCCTGGAAGCAGCCCCATTTTACGGGTGGCCGTGTACGTGGTTTCACCCGGATTAGGGAGAATTGCTATTTCTGAGCGGGCCTGTATTCGGAGCGCCAGCTCATCAGGTGAGTTGCGGATGTAGCCCCAGCTCACCCACACAAACTCGTACTCGTGGGGGCCCGCCGTGAAGTTGGGCATGAACCCGGCACGGCCTACGCGGAACAGGGACTCGATGTAGTTTATGGGGCCGTAGCCAAGGAATAGGAGGTAGGCGCTGGCTACTGGCCTCACAGCGAAGCGGTCGAGCCACATGAGAGGGCTCCACATGAGTGGGCCGGACGCGAACTTGGCCAGACCCATGGCAGCCCCGGAGTGCTCGGCGAACTCCCACATGTCGGACTCGGCGTTGGCGATAAACACGCGCTCAGCGGTGTTGGCAATGGCATCGAGGGCCTGGTCGACGGAACCACGCAACATACGAGGAGCTGCGGCGGCGTCCTGGGTTATCTTCCTAGACACCATCTGGGCCAGGGTGTCCATGTTCTCTTTGGTGAGGTCTGCGCCGAGGATCCTCAGAAACTGCTCGACGGCTTCCTCGGGCTTGAGGAAGCCGTGGACACCGGAACTGTAGAGATGGCTGTAGGTTACATTGACGTCGTGGACTACCTGCTGGGTAACCTCATTGACACCCTTGACGAATTTGGACCAGGATTTGACCTCGGTACTGGGGATCAGCTTCTTGAAACGGTTGAGGATACGGGCACCGTATTCCCACATCGGGCCGGTGTTGGTGCCAGGGTTCTGGACGAATTCTTGGATGGCCTTGTTGACGGCGGGGACAAGTCTATTGGCGTTGTCAGTCCCGACCACGCTCATGACGTTGTTGTGGTATGTGTAGGCAGCTATGACATCACGGGCTGCATCCGTACCATGCTCGGCGGCAATCTGTTGTAGGGTTTTGGGGACGAGGGTACGGTAGCCCTTGCCAATGGCTCTGAATGGTATGTCGGTGACTTTGACCCAACCCCGCTCAGCGGCCGAGACTACGGGGCCCAGGATGGGGATACCTCTGGTGACCTTGGTGTAGATGCCAAAGCCGAGGTAGGTGGTGGGGTCGAAGCCTACCTCAGCAGCGAACTTGGCTACGCCCGGGGCATCCCAGTCATCGTAGGCAGTGGCTAGGGAGTCCCAGAAGCCTTCGTCGGAGTTGCGAAGGCTCCGCTCGATGGACTCGACCCCGGCGAGGGGAGGTAGGCCCACCCACTGGCCAATCTGGCTGATGCCAAGCACGCCCATAGTGGCGAATGGCTTGGACACATTCTCACGGAAAACTTCCATCGCGTCGGACAGGGCCTGGGCGGGCTGCGTAACGATCTGGTTGAGGCGATCCAACATGGAAATGTCTGGGATCTCGGGGACGGTGATGCCTTCACGGTAGGCAAGGTATGCCTGCTGCTGGTTGAACCAGGCTAGGGCTAGGTCTGAGGCCGCTTTCCTGGCACCTGCAACCGTCTCCAGATACTCTTCGTCGGTCATGCCACGGCGGCGGAAGAAGGTACGGAGTTCTGGCTCGGTGATTCCACCAGGCATCTCGAAGGGCTTGCTTATGCCAAATAGCATGTTGTGGATCTGGTCCGCGGTCATGGCAGACAGGAGCTTGGGGGTAGGCCGGTTCTTGGTGCCAAGGGCCTCCATGACCTCGTCCGCTGTGGCATCCGGGTTGAGGTCGAGGACTGGGGAGAGGTTGTTGATGAGGTAACTGATGGTCTCCCTGTCCTGCTGGGTGAACGTGATGTCGTTTTTGCGGGACATGAGGTCTTCGTGAGACATGCCAGGGAGAGGCATACCCGTCACCGCGTTCTGGCGGAACCAGTTGATTGCCTCATCAACATTATGCACGTCGTCGGAGGAGATGAGGAGCGGGAGTACCTGCATCATGGTGAGCATGGCGCTCTCACGGATGAGGGTGTCGGTGATGAGGAGCTGTTCATCCACGAGGGGCTGGGCCTGGGCCCTCTTGATGTACTCCAGCTCACGGCGGGCCTTGGCAATGATCTGAGCGGCATCGCCCATTGAGGCTGGGCCCTTCACCCCGGTCAGTTCCGATGCGTATGGGTACTCCGGGGCTGGGGCGAGCCCCGCCGCGATGTATTCTGGGTGGCGGAGAAGGTCGATCTGATCCTGGGTAAGGCCCTTCCACCTGAGATACTCCTCAGGCTTGTTCAGGAGGCTGAGCCATAAGCCAGTCCGCTTGCGAAGGTAATCGTCCAGCTCCTGGTCGGTCGCCTTGTAGTCCACGTGGCTCATGGTGCTGGTGTGGGCGGTCTGCACCTGGCCGGCAAGGAGCTTGATGGAGTCTAACTTGTCGTCCAGGAGTTGGCGGTAGCCAGGGAAAAACTCAGGGATATCGGCAAACGGGTCACGAGGGGCGAGACGGATTCCACCACTAATCAGGCCGCGTTGGTAGACTTCCCTCTCCATGCCCCTAGGAGGGGCGAGTGCAGCCTCAGATGCAGGGCCGCCCATCACGTACTGGAGCTTGTTATACTGGGCGGGGGCGTCACTACCCATGCCCTGCTCCCAACCTGTGCCGTAGGGTGCTAGGACGCTTTCCCGAAACCCAGTTTCGCCGTATCCGTAGGCGGCGTAGGCCTTCCTCCAGTCCCCGCTGAAACTGGACCCAAGACCCCGCATGTAGTTGGCGGCCCACCGGAGGTTGGCCTCAGGGTCCGTCCACTCAGGTGCGCCGGCGGCAAGGTTGCTAGGATGTATTTGGCCTAGACCTACCTCGCCAGCCCCACCACGGCGTTGGCCTGAGATGACATCTGGAGCAAAGCTGCCAGACTCCCAGTCGATAAGGCGGTAGAATTGGTTAGGGTCAAGCCCATACTCCGAGGCTATCTCCCTGGTCCTCTTACGCCAGTAGTCTGGGTCTTGGACTGGAGGTTGTGTCATCGCGTCCGTCTCCTAGGAAGCCCTGTGAGCCTGGACGGCATTCCTAAGTACATCCTGACCCTGCCAAGAACAGTATGGTATAAGGCCCACAGACGGTGCCCTATGATATGGCAACACCATAGGGCCCAGGGTCTCACGTACCTGTAGGCGTCATACCCGTCCTCAACGAACACCCGCCTGTACCCATACTGTCCAGGCACATAGCCACCATACCTCAACACATCGTTGTCAATATGGATGACTGGTGGGCCGAGTTTAATGAGCATTGCCTTAGGCATTAGCTCCTTGGCCAGGTCAGGATCGAACTGGTAGGATTCCGTGATCCAGAAGTGGGACCGGTCAGGCTGGACCAGCCTTCTCAACATTAGGTACCTCCCATGCCCATCATCTCGCGTGGGATCACCTCGCCTGGGGGAGCACTAGGGCCCGGAGGTGACGCTACAGGCCGAGGTGGCGGAGGTTGCTCCCCCAGGCGGGCTTCCAGAACTTGGGCCGCTCGTTCGTGCATGGTGGCGGAGGCATGGTCCCCAGCTATGCGGAGACGTTCGGCCTCGTCGCGGAAGGCGCGGATGGTGGCTATCATATGGGCGATGTCACCTTGCATGGCGATCTCGGCGTTGGCCTTGGCCTGCTCGGCCATCGGGTCGGCGACCTCCGGGAACATCATGCTGGTGAGGGTATGGGTGGACAACCGAAACAGGGGATTGGCCATCCTGGCGGTGGAGATGCGCTGGACAAGGTCTCCCGGCACAGAGATCGCCAGG
>Ga0233417_10000723_pt1 | contig 10079 bp, 10 predicted proteins | sample Sed_MG_FD_189023 | JGI IMG/M metagenome (GOLD analysis project Ga0233417, IMG submission 189023) | Sediment microbial communities from Lake Towuti, South Sulawesi, Indonesia - Sediment_Towuti_2014_0.5_MG | ecosystem: Environmental > Aquatic > Freshwater > Lake > Sediment | place: Indonesia... | reverse complement strand
TCTAACGAGTCATGAGAATCTTGATTTGCACCTTTTGACATATGTGATTAAGTGGATGGAAGATTTAACCATTAATAATTTGTTCGGAAACAGAGCGCATTATGTTGAATCATGTTCGGAAAAGGATTAAATTGATAATATGACTGGAATATATAATTACCTTTCACTTATTTACCCGCCCGGGCCAGTAATCGCAGATGTTCTTTACATAGTACTGGATTTATTACCTGTGTGTAGATTAATTCTTCTTGCAAATGGGAGTTGAATAATCTGCAGGGATATTGTGAACAGAAAGGGTTACCATTGGTGAGAAAGAAAAATATAGCCTGAATAGAATAACCTGTGACCACTTGCATCAGTCGAGGATCGTCATAGCTAACAAAAGTATCAGCAAATTCCTTTTCTATTTCTTTACTACTGATAGAGAGCAAGTCTTTTAACATTTGTTTGAAATAATATCCTTTAGGTTTAGCGGGACCTTCAATGATACTTGGAATTGATATTATGTTTGGAGAGCCACAAATTATTGGTCTGGCATGAAATCTCTTGTCATTTTCGTCATAGGTACACACTAAATTATCATCAAATACGAGATGAATATGGCTCAATTGTGATTCATTCTCGTCTATTATCTTTGAATAAATTCTCTGAAGGTAAAAGCCATCAATAATAGTTATTTTCGGACAACCATGATTTGATGAATTTTGTGACTTGCCAAGGCCACTATCACCTCCATCGGCATTATTGTTATACGATACTTGATTTATCGAACTGTCTTTAAGATTACCATCTAGCAAATTCTTCAGATCAAAAGTCAATGGTCTTATGTCCAGATCGACGAATGGTAAAAATGCATGCAAATTAGCAGAAACTTCTTTCAGAAGAAATGAAGTTGTCGAGGATGACGAGTATAGATGTACATATGATAAATTCATATGTATATCTTAATCTACCTCGAACCTTACTTGATCTTTATATCCGGATTAGGAATTTTCTTCAATTTACTGATAGCAACTTGAGCCGCTTTCCTGCCAGATAAGAGCATTGATCCAAATGTAGGACCCATTCTTGGTAATCCATGTGTCTCTGTTGCTGACATTCCAGCTGCAATTAATCCAGGATAAACCTCGCCAGTATATTCTACTACGGCATCTTCTCCGGTTACGGACATTGGTTCCATCCCCTTCCATTTAACATATCCTCTATCCATCATTCTTTTTACAGCTACAGAGTCATGACCAGATGCGTCTATTACTATCTTTGATTCAAGAGCTACAGGATCCACACACGTTATGTTCCTTGGTAATGCAGAAACAGGCATCCAGTTTACGACAACTCCACTTACTTTGTCATTTTTCAGTACTAAATCATCAAATTTGGTCAGCTGGAGGAATCTAACTCCTGAATCACACGCAGATGCAATTAGCTTTGAGCAAGCATGAGGACCCCAAGTGGCAAATAATGAATCTGAAACCTTTCTATAAGGAACTCCGAGTTCATCCCAAATCTTATTTGCTGGATACCTCACTGTTACCGGATTCATCATATAACCTCCTACCCAAAATCCTCCTCCAATGTAGTTATTCTGCTCAATTATTAGAGTTTGAACACCGTTCTTACATAATTCTCGTCCCGCCATCAATCCTGCAGGTCCGGCACCAATGATAATTACGTCGCAATCGCTATATTCAATCAATGTTTCATTGAACATTTGTGCAATAGTTCGCGTTATGTCTTTTTCACTTGCTTCTGTGAAAATTTTTTCCATTCTTTAATTAATGCTGTGTCTTGTATTAATATTATGTGTATTCCTAGTTTTGGTTTTGTACTCCTACCATACATAAATTCAAATTCTTATTTAAAGAGTATTGTGAGTACATTCAATGTCAGACCCTACAGCTAGGCGACTGCTTTGGTATCTATTTGCGGGTTCAAAGGGGGGTGAAAATAGGATCAAAATAATCAATTTGCTACAGGATACCCCGCTCAACATAAATCGCATGGCTGAAGTTTTGGATCTTGATTACAAGGCTGTTCAGCATCACGTAGATATATTGGAAAAAAATAATTTGGTTTCCCGTATGGGCGAAAAATATGGAATAATGTATTTTGTTTCAAATTATCTTGAGTCTAATATGGACACGTTTAAGGAAATTATAACAAAAATAAACAAATCAAAAACATATTAGAATTTCGACACAGTTTTTCACATGTCATTTTCTGAATAAAATAGAGAAGGAAAATCTATTTGATCCTAAATTGTTCTAGATAAGGGACCACTTCTTACCTTTTCAATAATATTCTCTAACAGACTAGTCAACTCTGACTTGTGCGAATTCAAATATTCTTGACCCTTGTCGTTTAGTCTTGCGTGATAAAGTCTCAGGTCACGATGCTGATCAAAAAATTGTTCAATCATTGTATTTCCGTGTTTGGATGGGTTTGTTAGTCGCTCAAACGAATCTACAGTCTGATTCAGATCACCATTTTTGACAGAGTCGATGGATTTGTCTAGGATTTCTATGATGTCTTTTATCTCCTGAATAGGCGCGGAGTATTCCTTATGGTTAAGGAATCCAGATCTTTTCACCTCTCCCAATTTATCTGATATATCTCTCGAAAGCTCATAGTATTCTTCCTTGCCCATAATTGATTTCTTTTGCTTTATTGTCACTAACCCCTTCATATTTAGTCTCATAATAGCTTCTTCAACATCTAGTTTATCCATGCCAGTTGCCCAAACAATTTTTCCAACATAGTCATAACCCTGTCGTAATGATTCAAGTACAACTACCTCAATAATCCTCATGAAACCTTCTTCGGCACGGGCGTTTTCAAAATCTTTATCCCGTACGGCTTTTTTTGCATGCGAAATATCAATTTCAATTGCCCTTTTTAGGGCTTCCATGCCGTCATCTACCTTGCCATCTAATGTAAGATAACACGCATAGTTATACCAAACCAATCCATCACTAGGATTCGCGTCTAATGCTTTGGTACAACATTCTATGGCTTTGGTGTAGTTATTCATTTTATAATATGCAAGTCCTTTCAAGTTCCAAGCTTCATGATTATCAGGATCTATGTTCAATGCCATGTCGTAAGAGGAAATGGCGAAGGAATAATCTCGCAAATGAAAGTGGGCATATCCCTTTTTGATCCAGGCCTCCACATAATTGGGGTCTAATCTTAGAGCTAATTCAAAACTACGTATGGCATCGCTTAACCTGTCGTTTGACATGTAATTTACCCCTTTTTTATATAGGTCAAGTACTTGAAAGTCGACATTGGCCGTATCTTTAGCTACTTCGGATTTAGAACTATCCTCATTGTCTTTAGCTCTGAAGAATCTGCTCATCGCTACTGATTACTCGTATGAAAATAAATACATTTGGACAATTAAAATTTTGTGGATCTTGGATCAAAATATCTCAATTCATTTACGTATAAGAGGCCATTTAGAATTCGCGTATATTGAATTTTGTGTAGTATTCCGTTTAATAATTCAGAATATGACTAATTAGTTCAGTTCTGAAGCCTGAACAATTCTGAAGTTGAGTATTTTTTCAGATTTCAGTCCTTCTAAGAAAAATTCTTATTTTATTATCTGTTAATTCAACGAGATACAAATAAAGCATAGTTACTGTGTTAGAGAATGACATTAAATTTGTTATGGCAGGTCATTTGAATCTTTATTATGTCTTACAAATACTATGAATGCTATAAACGCGGATCCTAATAATAGTAATGCATATTTTATTTGATGTACTATTGTAAGCTAACAATAATAGAAGACTAGAGTATAATTCAATGAGTTGATAATGTCTTGCAAGGAGGATGATAGATGACAAGAACAAGAAACATTTTGGAAACTAGTTGAAACAAATTCTTTCATATCGTGAAGTGTGATGACCAATACATCATAGCAAGTTAGCTGATTAATCTTTTTTAAATACTGAGCACAAACGAGAGAATCTTCTATTATGATATTATCATAATTATCAACGTTTATGATTAATTGTTTGCATACTAAAATCAAAATAGAATCATTAGAATTTTATATTATATTGTTATATCTTTTATACTTCTCTAAAATATTGGTGAATAATGTTTAGGAAGAACCTTACTATCTTCATGTTAGTTGGAATTTTGACAACAATCACTGTAACATCAACATACCTAATGAACGCTTCCGCTTACAAGCCTGACGATCCTGCAGCAAAATATCATTGCTTTGCAGCTGATGCAAATGGAAATTATAATTTGACTGCAGAGGGAGATTTGATTCCTTGTGAGATAGATACGGGTGATAATGCATGGATGTTAACATCATCCGCACTTGTGCTCATTATGACTCCTGGTGGTTTGGCTATATTTTATGCTGGACTGTCGAGACAAAAAAACGCCGTAAACACATTGCATATGGTCCTTATGACTACGGGAATAATTGCTGTTCAATGGACATTATGGGGCTATAGCTTAGCTTTTGGTCCAGACGTAGGTGGTTATGGATTTATTGGTACATTAGATTGGGCTGGACTAAATGATGTTCTTCATGACGTCCCCTCAGTAGCATACGGTGGTATAACTGGAACTACTATTCCACATCAGACTTACATGGTATTCCAGATGATGTTCGCTATTATCACTCCTGCACTTATTGTGGCATCTGTTGCTGAGAGAATGAAGTATAGTGCATTCATTATATTCATCATTCTGTGGGCAACTTTTGTATATGACTTTGCTGCGCACTGGACTTGGTCAATTTCTGGAGCCGATAACTATGGTCTGAATCCAGGATATTCTGGCTTTGGATGGACTGGCGCCCTTGGATCACTTGACTTTGCAGGTGGTACGGTCATTCACATCACTTCGGGTTGGTCTGGTCTTGTCATCGCATTAATGTTGGGCAGGAGAATCGGATATGGCAAAGTTCCAATGGAACCACACAACATTTCACTAGTTGTTTTGGGAGCCGCCTTACTGTGGTTCGGTTGGTTTGGATTCAATGCTGGTTCTGCTGCTGCAGCTGCTACCAATGCAACGAGTGCATTTGTTGCTACACAAATCGCTACTGGCATGGCTGTAGTTACATGGGCATTACTTTCATGGGCACACACTGGTAGAGCGTCAACTGTAGGAGCCGCTTCTGGCGCTGTGGCTGGACTTGTAGCCATTACACCCGCCTCAGGATTTGTCTCACCAATGTCAGCACTTGTAATTGGAATAATTGCCTCAATAGCTTGCTATGCCGCTGTCATGTTCAAGAACAGTAGAAAGTGGGACGATGCACTAGACACATGGGGTGTACACGGAGTAGGTGGACTTGCCGGAGCATTATGCACAGGATTGTTCGCAGAAAAGAGATTTACTCCTTGGGGAGATGATGGACTCGTATTTGGAAATCCAAATCAGTTACTGGAAAATGCAATAGGTGCGTTTGCAGCTCTAGCATGGGCAATGGGTCTAACGGCGATAATCATCAAAGTAATGGACAAAGTCTGGCCTGGGGGAATTAGAGTTACTCCAAGAGAAGAAGAAATAGGATTGGATTTGACCCAACACGGAGAACGCGCCTACGTAAGCGAGTAAGAATCTCTTTTTTCTCTTTTTTTCATTTTCCTATTTTTTCAATTTTTCTCTTATAATTAGAATCTTGAATTCCTTTTTGTAGGCTTATATATTTTCAAATATTAAGAGTATCATGGTTGACAAATTTACAATAGTACGATTAAGTGCGGGAAATGAAAAATTTGAAATTTTGGTTAAACCTGATCCTGCTCTTGAATACAAACTTGGTAAAAAAATGGACATTTCAAATATTATGATTTCAGACGAAATATACTCAGATGCTAATAAAGGCACGAGAAGTTCTTCGGAGAAATTAATGAAAGCCTTCAAGACAACGGACCAATTTGAAATAGCCAAACAAATTATGGAAAGAGGCGATTTGAACATGAACACGGATCAGCGCAGAAAGATGGTTGAAGAAAAGAAAAGACAAATTGTCGAGTATATCAACAAGAATTTTGTAGATCCTAAAACACACATGCCACATCCAATATCAAGGATTAACGCTGTCCTTGATGATGCTCGAGTAACAATAGACCCATTTAGGCGCCTTGATGACCAAATTAAGAATATCATTGAACCATTGAGAAAACTATTGCCCTTAAAATCGGAAATATTGGAATTGACTGTGACCGTCCCAGCGCAGTTCTCGGGACAATCATTTAGTGTATTCAAGAGTATTGGTGATATCAAGTCAGAACAATGGCTATCAGACGGATCATTACAAGTGGTTCTTAACCTTAATGCTGGGTTGAAGAGCTCCTTTCTGGATCGAATTGGTACTGCAACCAAGGGTTCAGCGCAAGTCACTGAAAAATAATAATGGCCTTCCTCTTCACCACACTTAAAATATAAGTCTGTTCTAACTTCCCAAAAAGGGAGAATTATGAATAAAAGATTTTTGAATTCCTGTTTAGGGGGAATACTCTGTGCAGGAAGTTAAACGAAAATACGTTATTCCTGGCGATATTGTGGCTGAAGGTAATTTGCGACCACTGCTAAACGTATTTAAGAATGGAAATTCAATTGTGGCAACTCGAATTGGAATCACAGAATCTAACAAGGATGGAGCCAGAGTAATTCCATTATCTGGAATTTATTTCCCACGAGCAAACGATATTGTTGTAGGTAAAATACTTGACCATTCGTCCCTGTCATGGTCTGTGGATATCAATTCATGCTTCGCCGCTCATTTGCCGGCTCAAGACATATTTGGAAGAGATTTTTCACCTGCCCACGATGACATGGGACGCCAATTATCAACAGGTGATGTGATTGTCGCTAGAATTGCTATTTTTGACAGGACAAGGGATCCAATCCTTACTATTCAGGATAAAGACTTGGGAAAGATACCTACCGGAGAATTGATAAAAATATCTCCAACCCGTGTTCCACGACTTATAGGAAAAAGGGGGTCCATGATTCAAACAATTGAACAAGCAAGTTCTACAAGGATAACTATAGGACAGAATGGAATCATTGTTGTATCAGGGAAAGACAAAGAGGGAATTACTCTTGCTATTAATGCAATTCACATAGTAGAAGTAGAGGCACATACTTCAAACTTAACACACAGGATAAGACAATTATTGAATGTGCCAGAATCTGAGATAGAAAGTGATGAAACTCAGACTGGCGAAGCAAATGATACAACAATAAATCAGGACGAAATTAATTCAAACAGTAATGATAAAGAAATGGGGATGATTAATTCAAATGGTACAAAGTAGAAGCCTTATAGACGAGAGTGGAAAACGAACCGATGGTAGAGTTATTGATGAATTAAGAGAAGTAAAAATCAAAGTCGGAATTGTAAAGAATGCAGACGGTTCAGCGTTAATAGAATTTGGTAAAAACAAGATTATTGCAGCAGTCTATGGTCCACGGGAAGTTCATCCAAAACATATGGCATTATCCGATCGATGCGTAGTAAGATGCAGATATCATATGTCGCCGTTTTCAACAGATACTCGCAAGAGTCCCGCTCCTTCTAGAAGGGAGACAGAAATATCTAAGGTAATTCGAGAAGCCCTTGAACCTGCTCTAATACTTGAGGATTATCCACGTGCTGCAATTGACGTATTTATTGAAGTCCTTCAAGCTGACGGTGGTTCCAGGTGTGCGGGTATCTCAGCTGCTTCTGTTGCGCTTGCAGATGCGGGAATAAACATGCGAGATATGGTATCAGCATGTGCAGCGGGAAAGGTAGACGACAAGATAGTGATTGATATTAATGATACCGAGGACAAGGAAGGCGGAGCTGATATGCCTGTTGCGTACATGCCCAATCTAAAGAAAATATCACTCCTGCAACTTGATGGAGAATTAAATCCAAACGAATTTAATACATGTTTGGATGCAGCTGTACGTGGTTGCTTGAAAGTATATGAAATACAACGTTCCTCTTTAATAGAAAAGTACTTTGGCGATGAAAAGGATATGAAAGAATAATGAGTCTGTCAAAAAAATCTACAGTAATTGTTGAAAATCTTCGTAAGAAGCAAATGCGAGAATCAATTTCAGCAGGGAAAAGACTCGATGGAAGATCATTAGATGAAATAAGACCTATTGAAATTGAATTGGACGTTATCAAGAAGGCAAGTGGGTCTGCCTGGGTGAAGTTAGGTAACACTGAGGTTGTAGCAGGAGTAAAAGTAGAAACAGGTGAACCTTTTGAGGGATTAGAGAATAGTGGAGCTTTGATAATTACTGCTGAAGTGCTCCCCATCGCATCTCCACACGTTGAACCAGGACCTCCTGATGAAGAAACCATCGAACTTGCCAGAGTTGTTGACAGAGGTGTTAGAGAATCTGAGATGTTGGATTTAAGTAAATTAGTTTTGGTTCCTGGAAAAATTGTATATACAATTTTTGTTGATTGCAGTGTCATTAACGTAGATGGTAACCTTCTAGACGCAACATCCTATGCTGTCGTATCTGCATTAGCGAGCTGTAAGTTACCTGTCTTTGAAATTAAAGATGACAAGGTTGTGGAAACCGGAAAAACACAGGAACCTCCAATTACTACTTTACCAATATCCATCACAACGGTTAGAATTGGTGATTACTTGATCTCTGATCCAAGTACAGAGGAAGAAGCTTGTATGGACGCTCGACTTACAATTACTACCAACTCAAAGGGTTCAATTGTAGCCATGCAAAAAGGACTCAAGGGGTACTTTTCAATTGAGGATGTGAAGAGTATTGCAGATAAAGCTTTAGTCAAGGGAGAAGAAATTAGAGGAAAAATAAAAGGATTGATAAATATTGGTTAGTAGAAGTAAGCACAAGATCACTCGTCTTAAGGGATTAGGGGTAAAATACGGAGCCACAGTTAGAAAGCGATACGGAATGATTTACCGCGTTTTGAAAAAGAAAAGAAGATGCCCTAAATGCGGTTCGATAAAATTTGATAGGCAAGCACTAGGCATTTGGTATTGTCCAAAATGCAATTACAAAGTTGCTGCTGGAACATATGATGTAAACTTTGAAAGAGCAAAGAGTAAATACTAAAATCAAAATTACTATAGATAATCTTTCTCCAGAAATTTCTTCTAATGTGGCTAATACTATTAGCAGTGCGTTACAACCGGAGACTGAATTTCTCACTTCAGTCGAAAAAATAAATATTACTTCAAACAATGGGACAATTTGCATTGATATCACTACAAATGATTTACAATCAATGCGGGCAATAGTTAACACGTACATCAGATTACTGAGTTTATCTTACTTGTCTCTAAATTTATAAAACGCTATAGATTTATGATGGTGAAGTCAAGTAATAAGAAATGAGCGAACAAGAAATTCCACCATGGTTGAGAGAACAGCTGGCTAGACTGCAACAATTGCAACAAAATTTGCAAGCAATCATGATGCAAAAACAACAACTTGAAGCAGAATCTGTTGAAGTAGAAAAGGCTACAGAAGAACTGAAAAAATCAGGGCAGGACGAAACCGTATACAAAAGCGTTGGTCCGCTAATGATAAAGACAAAAAAAGATGACACGCTAAAGGAGTTGGATGAAAAGAAAGATCTCGCTAATACAAGGTTGGTAGTTCTGGCAAAACAGGAAACGCGAGTAAAAGAAAATTTAAAGGAAGTAGAGAACAAGATAAACGAGATGATCCGTATGGGCCAAGGTCAAGGGCAAGCAGGAAACTTGGGAACAAAGTCAAACCAGTAATCATTACTTTTTGGTTCGAATGATCGTTCGATCCAATTTGACATATGTTACTAACCTAAGTAACATATGGATTTGATTAAACATTTGATATCTCGTAAAGTATCACGTTTCTCCATTTTGGAAAGAATTTTTAATGTCAAGTATATGCCTTTTTGCTGATATATTATTGGTGTTTGTTAGGGTAATTAGTGAATGAATTCAATCGGGATACTTTTTATTTTTTATCTTGTTCCATTGGCGGAATCGGAACTTCCCTAGTTGTTTTCCTCATTTCTATGAACGTTTCAGTCTTCTGTACTCCCTCAATACGGCCTACTCGTT
>Ga0233417_10000722_pt1 | contig 10091 bp, 11 predicted proteins | sample Sed_MG_FD_189023 | JGI IMG/M metagenome (GOLD analysis project Ga0233417, IMG submission 189023) | Sediment microbial communities from Lake Towuti, South Sulawesi, Indonesia - Sediment_Towuti_2014_0.5_MG | ecosystem: Environmental > Aquatic > Freshwater > Lake > Sediment | place: Indonesia... | reverse complement strand
TTCAGGCCGGAAAACCAGGCAACGTAGCCCCTAACTATGAATCTTGACGACATCCGGAACGCCATCCGCCAGGCCGTGTCCGGATCACCGATCATGCCTTCGAGGAAGCTGAGGCCGACAGGCTGGTCATGGACGACGTCTACGCGTCGGTGCTCCACGGCGAGATCATTGAGGACTATCCTGGTGATAGGCCCTATCCGAGCTGCCTGATTTATGGCCGGACGCCGGCAGGCGACAACGTGCACAGCGTTTGGGCACACAACCCGGACAACGGATGGGCGGTGTTGATCACGGTCTACCGGCCTGATCCTAACAGGTGGATAGGCGGTCGCCGAAGGAGAAGCCGGGATGACGCCATTTGAAAAGTGCCCCGTCTGCGGCGGTGAACTCGTACGGAAGGAGGTCGAGAAGCTCCTCCGAGGCGGCAAGCACATGGCGGCTGTGAAGGTGGAAGCGGAAGTTTGCCTGCGTTGTGGGGAGCGCCTCTATTCGCAACAAGTGGTCGAGCGATTCGAACGCATCAAAGCGAAGCTGCAACGCGAGGAAATCTCCGACCTGCGCAGCACCGGATTGGCCTTTGAGATCCGATAGCGACCTGCGAGCGAGGGTTAGGGTTGCCTCAGCCCCGCTCCAGCGCCGCCAACTCCGCGAAGCGGCGGATCAGGTCGGCGCGGTCGATGGCGCGGTAGTGCTCCGGCAGCAGGCTGCGGCTGGTGCACTCCTGTACTGCCGCCAGGTTCTGGAGCTCGATTTGGGTCGGGTAAGACGGCGGGATGAAATCCGCCAGGGCCGCCTTTAGGTCCTCCACATCGACGGCGGCCTCGTTCTCTAGCGCGCTCTTCATCCGCGCGCGGATCAGCACCGCTTCGATATCGGCGCCGGAGAGCCCCTCGCAGTGCTGGAGGAAGAACTGCTCGGCCTCGGTCGAGCGCAGCTCGGTGCCGGTCTTCTTCATCATGGCGCGCAGCAGCGCCAGGCGCTCCTCGCGGGTGTCAGGATAGAAGAGAGCGATGTGCTCCTCGGCGCGACCCTGGCGCTTCAGGTCGACCGGCAGCAGATCGGGACGGCAGGTCAGCAGGAACCAGATAACCTTCCCGCGCAGTTCAGTGTTCCCCATGAAGGCAGCGATTTGCGCGAAGACGCGGTTGCTCACGCCGCTGTCGCCGCTCGAGGAGCGGTCGCCGAGTTGCGCGTCCGCCTCGTCCACGATTACCGCGATAGGGCTCATGGCCCGCAGCAGATTGAGAACGCGCTCGAGGTTGCCTTCGGTGACTCCCTGCCACATGCTGCGAAAGTTCTTCAGGCTGACCGCGGGGATGCCCACTTCACCGGCAAAGCAGGTGGTCAGAAAGGTCTTCCCCGTCCCGACCGGCCCGCAGATGACATAGCCCATGGGCAGCACGTCGGTGCGGCCTGCGCGCAGTGCCTGCGCGGCGTCCTTGAGCTTCTTCTTGGCTGCTTCATGCCCCGCGACCATGGAGAGGTCGAAGCGGCTCTGGATGAATTCCAGAAGCCCGCCTGACTCCGCCTCGATCAGCTCCTTCTTCCTCTGGCGCATGAATTTCAGTGTGAGGGGCCGGCGGTTTTCGATGGCATGAAAAACCAGGTTTTGCAGATGGACCCGCTTCAGTCCCGCACCGAGATGGGCCAGCGCTGCCGCATCCACATCCGAGTCCGGCGGCAGAGGGTTGTCCTTGAGCAATGCGGCAACGAAGTCGCGCCGCTCGCTCTCGTCCGGGGCGGGAATCGTAATCGGGGCCACGCCCGGGTTCTGGACGATGCCCTGGTTGAGCTCCGACTGGTTTTCGGCAATCAACACCACCGTCACGTCCGCTTGCAGGAACGACTGGTTCTGCGCCCAGCGCTTCAAAATGACCAGCGAGTTGCGGTCCTCTCCGGAAAGGCTTGCCGCGTCACCCGCAGGGACAATGGTCTCGGCGAAGTCGATGAGCAGCGCGATCTTGCGGCGGTCCATGATCCGCAGGCGCAGATAGTTGTCGAGGAGAGTCAGCACAACGTCGGGGTTACGCGGCAGGCCCTGCGAGAACTTCGTGCCGTGAAAGCTGTCGTATCCGGTGAGAGCGCGCTGGAAGTCGGCTTGCATCTCCGGTGCGGCGAAGGTAAGCCCGCCGCCGCGGTCGTACGTGAGGACCAGGTCGCGCTTGCCGAAGAGCCCTTCGCGCAAAAAGGGCAGTAGCGGAAGAAACTTGCACGCGCCGGGCGGTCCCAGCGGCACCAGGTCACGCACGTTGCCATGCAACACAAACATGGCGATGGTGCGCGAGTAGTACTTCTCGGAAAGCTCACGCGCCCAGGCGGGCAGCTCTTCCAGGTGGTTCCCGGCCGGAGAATCGCTGGCCGCCATGTCAGTTCCTGACCCGTGTCCGCGGGCTCCCTTCGGTAGAGGACGATGTGCCGAAGGGGAGCGGCGGCGCCGGGACAGGCGCTTCAGGGGCCGCCATCTCGAAGATCGCCTCGACCTCGCGCACGGTCTGCTCGGTCTGCTCGACGTCGGCTACGAGGTGGTCGAGCTGATCGGTGATCTCGCTCGGATCGCGCATGGTCACCGACTGGTCCCGGATGAGCTTCAGCACGTCCTCGATGGCCGCGCATTGGGCGTCCACGACGCTGCAATTCTCCTGGATCTTTTCGTGCTTGTCGATGCGCTTTTTCAGAATCTCAATACGTTTGCGGTTGATCTCCTGGACGCGTGCAGCTTCCGACTCAAGGCTGCGCTCCAGTTGATGCAATTCGCGCTCGATCGCGGCGGGGTCCGTGGTGCGCAGGTACTCGCGGTGCTGCCAGGCGGCATGCAGCAGGCGCAGATAGGAGTGCGCCAGCCCAACGAGGCGCTCCTCGATCTGCTTGACGAAGATTTGCGAAGTCGACGACAGGCGAGCGTAGTTCTCGCGGATGGCGCGGCAGAGCCGGTCCAGGTCCGCGTACCGCGCCCGCATCGGCTGGGGCAGGTCGCGGAACAGCTCGCGGAGCCTCTGCTCGTGCTTTTTCCTTTCCTCCGCGTACTGCCAGGAGCGCACCAGCCGGCGGAAGCGGCTGCTCTGCGGCACCAGACTCAAGTACATCATCTCCAGGCCCGCTGCCAGAAGCAGTGGCAGCCCCGTACCCGTAACCAGCGCGAGGGCAGCAGCCGCACCCAGGCCGATCCAGTTGTACTGCCAGTTGAGCGCAGCTTTGACGTAGCTGATTTTGTCACCGGAACCCTCGCCCGACTCCGGCACCCGGTCCTCCGCCATTAGATACTCACCCGCACCTGACCGCTCCCCGGCGTCCTCCGCAGGCAAGCCAGCACGTACTGCTCGAGTGCCTGGAACGGCTGGGTAGCCTTGATCGAAGGATCGCGAGGACGCGCAAACGGAACCGGCACATCTTCCACAATAGTACCGGGCCGGGGGCTAAGAATAAAGAGACGGTCGGCCAGGTAGACCGCCTCCTCGACGTCGTGGGTCACGAACAGGATGGTTGCTGCGGTCTCGTCCCAGATGCGCAGCAGCAAGTCCTGCATACTGGCCCGCGTCTGGGCGTCCAGCGCTCCAAAGGGCTCATCCATCAGGATCACCTCGGGGCGCACGGCCAGTGTGCGCGCGATCGCCACGCGCTGCTGCATTCCACCGGACAACGTATCGGGGTAAGCGTTTTCGAAGCCGGAGAGACCCACGTCATGCACCAGCTTCCGGACGATCCGCCGTGTCTCTTGATCGGGGGTGTTCTTGATATCGAGCCCGTACGCGATGTTCTGCGACACAGTCAGCCAGGGGAACGAGGTGTATTTCTGGAACACCATGCCGCGGTCCGCGCCAGGACCTGACACGGGCTTCCCGTTGACCAGCACCTCACCCTTGTCCGGCCGGTCCAGGCCGGCGATCAGGCGCAGCACGGTGGATTTCCCGCAGCCTGACGGCCCGACGAGCACGCGGAACTCGCCCACGTCGCGGCCCTCTGCCGAGTAGGTATCCTCAACCTCGAAGTTGATGTCGCGAACGGCCTCAATCTTTTCGCCCCGAGCGCTGACGAACGTGCGCCCGACGTTGCGCAGGCTGATCTTGAGCTTGGTCTGCATGGCCTCAAGCCTTGACCACGGACGCGCCCACCGCGGCCGATTGCTCGGATGCGGGCCGGACCACGCGCTTCCAGGAAAAGAGGCGGCGCTCCAGGAGAGTCAGCAGCCAGCGGAACAGGAACGCTGCCACGCCGATGGCGATGATTCCGGCATAGACCCGCTCGAAGTCCAACACTTTGCGCGCCGCCTCCACCATGTAGCCCACCCCCTTGCGGGCGTTCACCATCTCCGCCAGGATGACGTAGGTCCAGCCGATGTCATACAGAATGCGGAACGAACCGAATACTCCCGGGAACGACGCGCGGAAGAGCAGCCACAGCGCATGGCGACGCTTCGCGCCCAGTGTGTAAGCCGTCTCCAGCAAACTGTGATCAACCTTGTTGACTTCTTCCGCCACCACCGCCAGCAGGTAGAAGAACATGCCGAACCACAGGAACGCCACTTTCATGGCCTCTTCCATCCCGAACAGCGCGATGAAGGCCGGCAGAAAGGCCGTGATGGGCATGCCACGCATGGGCGCGGCTACTGGGTTGACTAGTTCATGCACCCAGGGGAAGCCCGCCATCAGCAGGCCAAGCGGGAGGGCCACGAGGGCGCTCCAGCAGAATGCCTGCGCAATGCGCCACCAGCTCATGAAGACGTTGCCGAGCAGGTCGTACTCCGTCCACAGCCTGGCCAGCGCGGCCACCACGCCGTCGGGCGGCGGCAAGGAAAACGGCGGCAGCACGTCCCAGTGCGTCAAGGCAACCCACACGGCAACGAGCAGGCCCCAGGCGGCCACCGCCAGCAGCAGCCGGTAGCGGGGCGGCACACTCCGCCGGATTTCGAACAAATCGCGCATGAAGATCAGACCCGTCTTCGCTATCCTGCGGGATTGGGATAAACCTTAATGTCGGTCCTTCGGTTCTTCTCGCGCCCTTCCGGAGTGTCGTTGGTGTCGATGGGCTTGTCGGGCCCGTTGCCGGCGGTGCGCATGCGCTCGGCGGGAAAACCCTTGGCTACCAAGTACGACTTCACGGTTTCGGCCCGGTCCCGGGAAAGCTGCATGTTGTGGGGGCGCGCGCCGGTCGAATCCGTGTTGCCTTCGATGTCCACGATGGTGTTCTCGTACGCCCGCATGAAGGCGGCAATCTCGTCCACAACCGCGCGGGAATCGAGACTCATGCGCGCCGAGTTGGTCTCGAAGTAAATCGAGCGGCGCTGGGTGGCGATGGGCGTGGCCCCTTTGGCCGGCTCTCGATACTCGATGGGCGCTTCCGTGGAATTTGTCGAGAACTTCCCCTTCAGCGCGTCCAGGTAGCGCCGGTCCAAGGTCTGTTCTGGGTCGAACGAGCGGCGGATCAGACGGTCCTCCCGATACATGTCCTGAGCCATGCGGAAGATATTGGCATAGTCGGCATCGGAGCCGGTCTTGAAGATTGCCAGGTTGTCGGCGTAGTCGGAGAGCCGCACGCCCTCCAGCATGGCCTTGGCCAGGTCTTCCGGAATGTTGAAATCCTTGATCGTGCCGATGAGGGTGTGCGCGCGCGCCGGCTGCTGGCGGATGAATTCCACGCCCTCCAGCCAGCCCTCGGCGAACTTCACGATCGTCTGGGGATGCTCCCCCGCGAACTTGTCGCTCACGACGAGGATATCGGCGATCAGCCGGTTCGCAACGCGCGTATCGTAGATCTTCTTCGACCCGGGGCGCTTGGTGACGGCGTCGCTCATATCCGGGTCCCAGGCGACGGCCGCATCCACCTTCTGTTGCGCAAACAGGGTGGCCGGCTCGATGCCGTCCTTGGTGTGCACGGCTTTCGAAAAGATTTCGGCTCGCTGCTGCGTGGTCAGCCCGGAACTCTTCAGGCCGTTCCACAGCAGGAAGTGCGAGGGCGTGTAAGGAGCGAAGGCAACGGTCTTACCGGCCAGGTCTTCAATGCTGTTAATGCCCTGCCTGCCGATCACGCCGTCGGCGCCTCGCGACCAATCCACCATGAGGAAAGCGCGCGCGCCCACGCCTTTCTCCCGAAACTGCGCATAGTCCTTGGCCCAGACGTCCACGGTGGTCAGCATGACGTCCACGTTGTTGGTGGCCAGGGCCGCCGCGCCTTCCGTCCAGTCGTCAATGATCTTGAACGAGACGTTCAGCCCCTTCCGCGCGTAGATGGAGTCGGGGGCCGTGTCCAGTCCGCCGTTGGCGACCAGCCCGCCCACGCAGCCCACCCAGATGTTCACTCGCACGCGCACTTGTTCGGTTTCAGGTTTGCCCGAAGAGGGCAGTTCGAGGGGCCTGGACGTGTCCACCTTCTCCGCTTCTTTGGCGCGAGAGCCAAGCAGACCGCTGAGGTCCACCACCCCGTACTTGTCGAGGCTGTAAAGGACAATGGCCAGCCCGATCAGGAAGATCAGGATCCAGCCGCCTTTTTCGATCCGTACCGCCATGGCTTGCTTCCTCCTTTACGCAGTACGCTCGGCTTCGCGGCCCGCGATGGTCTTTTCGGCGGCGGCCGGGGCCGCTTCGGGCGCCAGCAGGCCCATCTCGATCTTGAACTGCTTGACCAACTCGCTGGCGCGCAGCTTCTCGGCTTCTTCTTCGATCTTGATCCGCTGCTGATCTACATTGCCGAGAGCCATTTCCATGCGAGCCTCGTTCACCGCGGTCATCTCCTCGATCTTGCGGACCATCTCGTCATGGGTCTGGCTGATGCCGGCCACCTCAAACTGCTCCATCGCATCGGCGACCTTCTTCTGCCACTGGGCGCGGCGGTAGTCGCGGATGGCATTCAGCGCCTCCTGGGTCTTGCGCTCCCGCTCCAGCAGAAACGCCTTCTTGACGGCCAGGGCCTTGTCATAGGCCGCCCGGGCGGTCTCCAACTGGCCCTGAGTGCGCGCCATGGCGCTTCGCATCTGTTCGAGCTGGGCCGCAAAACTGCCTGCCAGGTCGTCTCGCCCGGCCTGGATGGCTGCTTTCACCTTGGCTGTGAGTTCCCCCAGTTCGCGCTTGTACTTGGCCTCTTCTTTCTCCAGCAAGGTGACGTTGGCCTTCACCATGGCGATGCTTTCGTTCATCCGCGGGATCTGGTCATTCATGTCGCGGATGTTCTGCTCCAGGATCAGCTCCGGGTTCTCCGCCACGGAGATGAAGAACCCGAAAACCGACCGCAGCATTCGAGTGAATCTTCTCCACATCGTGAAATCCTCCTTATGCGCGTGGGCGGTTGTGCCCCACACACATGAGATCTCGCTGAGAACCACGACTCAGCGCGAATGCCCGCCAACCGGCCCGCGGAAATTCCGCACCCGCGGGCAGTCGCTGGCGTGCATTCGTGGTCATTCGCGGCTCGTGCGCTGACTTGATTACATCAGTTTGCCCATGGGGGCCGCCAGTGCCCTCCAACCTGCGGCGCTAAGGCCGGGTTTCGCCTGCCTTAGAGCCTGGCGCGGGCGCCGGCCCTCCGGTGGTAATCGGGTTCTCAGTGACGAAGTACGCGACCGCGTCGGCGATCTTTTTCTCTTCGTGTTGCTTCTGCAGCCTCCAACCGTAGAATCGCTCCTTTTCCCGGGCGATTTCTTCGCTGTTGGCCTGGATTCGCGCACGGTGCTCCGCGATCAGACGTTCGAGGTCCGTTTCGATCTTGCGGTTCTCCTCCGTCTTGCGCGCCTCCAGTTCATCCGCGGAACGCTGGAGCACCGCCTCATAGGCGTCCAGGGCACGGTCGCGCCGCACGGCGTCCTGAATGACTTCGCTGATCTGGACACCGGCCGCCTCCAGAGCTAACAGGACAGAGCTCCGCCGCACTTCGGCCGGAAGCCCGCGGATATGCTCGCTTTGCAGCATGTCCGCAACTTTCAGGATGGTGTAGCCGTGAGCCGGCGAGGGCAGTTCCGCCGCCCGGTAGATTTCGTCGAAACTGCCGGGCGCCTGGGCCGCCGCCGGAGTCTTGAAGACAGGAGCCGGCTCCAGAGAGGCCGCGATCTCTGCCACCGTCTGCGCCGCGCTCTTGGACGCCGCCGGCTGTTGGCCCTCCGGCGGAGTCGTGGATGGCTGGTCAATGGAGACGAAAAGGCTGTACCACTTCTTACTCATCTTGAGCCTCGGTCAGACTGCATTGTACTTCTTCGTTGCGAAGGAAGTGCAGCCGCTGGCTTGCCACTCTCCATCGGGATACGGATGGAGCTGCCGGGGTGTTCCCGAAATCGGACAAGACGCCCGCCCGACGGCCGCGTGCACCACATGGAAGTGACAAGCTGGTTTGTGCGGGCGCCTTTTCGGACCGGAGCCCGCTCGCCGGCGTTCTCTGGGTCTCAGGGACGCCGGCGACGTGCCCCGGAATGGAGCCCGAAGAGTAGCCGTTGGGTAGCCGCGGGTGGCAACCCACGGATCTTGGCATAGCGAGATTCGCGGCTGGCAGTATCAGTGTAGGGATGGGGGCGAGCGGAAGTGCCCCGAAATTGGAGGGAGCGGCGGACGGGGCGACGGCGGGAAGTCTTAGAGGCCCAATCGGTTAGACCTTGCGCGCGGGGCTGGAGATGTCTTTTCGAAAAGTTGTCAATGTTAACCGGCCAACTCAGGCTTCTCCTATGAGCTCAGCGCAAGCGATTGAAAACAAGCTTCTGTTTGACAGCAAGCGGCCCGCAAAGCGGAGCCCCGGTGCGGCAAGCCATCACGCCGCGTTCAGCGGCAGCACCTCACTCTGGATACGTTCTCCCGACTCCCGCGCAGCCAACTGGAGCTCATACGCGCTCTGAAGATTCAGCCAGTACTGCGCCGATGTCCCGAAATACCGTGCAAGGCGCAGCGCCGTGTCCGCCGTGATCGCGCGCTTGCCATTGACAATTTCGCTCACCCGGTTCATCGGAACCCGAATGTCCCGCGCCAGGCGATTCATGCTGACACCAGCGTCGCCCAGGTCTTCCTTCAGGATCTGGCCCGGATGAATCGGGGGAAGCGGATGTCTCTTCTCGGCCATAGTCCGTTCTCCTCAATGGTAGTCGACGATCTCCACGTCGTGGGCATGGCCGCCATGCCATCGAAAACAGATGCGCCACTGGTCGTTGATTCGGATGCTGTATTCACCCGCACGATCACCGCGCAGCGCTTCCAGCCTGTTCCCTCGAATGGCTCGCAGATCCTCCAAGCTGGTGGCGGCGTTCAGACGTGCCAAACGCGTTCTTGCGCTCGTCTCGATACCCTGGAATTTGCGGCTGCTGAAGCCCTGATGCAGCGCCTCCGTTTCCCGGCACCGGAACGACACGATCATCTACGGCTAAGATAGTATCCTATGCATAGTATTGTCAACGTATGGCAAGGAGTGAGGCGGCTCGACCTATGCGAGCGGAACGCGGCCAATTGCGGGCCGTTTCCCTTGACTCCTCCGCTATCCTTGCACTGGGTTGGCTCGATTGCCCACCCCGCGCGGCGCCGCTCGGCCTGCCGCACCCAACTTCCTCTCACCAAAAGGAGACTGCATCGATGGCTACCAAGCGCCAGATCCAAGCCAATCGGGCCAACGCCCGCAAGTCCACCGGCCCGCGCACGGCTCAGGGCAAGCGGGCGGTGGCCGGCAACCATGTCATCCACGGCCTGTATGCCCAGTATGTTCTGCTCGACGACGAAGACCACGACCTGTTCGACCAGCTCCGCGGCCAGCTCCACGAGGAACTCCAGCCCGCCGGCATCCTCGAACAGGACTTGGTCGAGCGCATCGCCATGGCCATGTGGCAATTGCGCCGCGTCCTGGCTTACGAAACCGGCTATCTCAATCTGCTCGCCGGCGATGTCGAGAATTTGTGCCGGATCGCTACGACGTTTCCGGCGATACGGAACGGCTGGCGGCGCTGTACATGGACGACGCCTCACGGGAGAATCCCCGGCTGGAGTCGCTGGCTCGCCACCGGGTGCGGCACCAGCGCTCCTACTACAAAGCTCTGCATGAACTGGAGCGGCTCCAGCAAGCCCGCGCCGGCCACCCCGTCCCCCCTCCGGAGGTCATCGAAATCCACGGCGAGACGCCGGCCGCTGATCCGCCCGCGC
>Ga0233417_10000721_pt1 | contig 10106 bp, 10 predicted proteins | sample Sed_MG_FD_189023 | JGI IMG/M metagenome (GOLD analysis project Ga0233417, IMG submission 189023) | Sediment microbial communities from Lake Towuti, South Sulawesi, Indonesia - Sediment_Towuti_2014_0.5_MG | ecosystem: Environmental > Aquatic > Freshwater > Lake > Sediment | place: Indonesia... | reverse complement strand
GACGACACATAATCAGAGTCTGGTAGACCTTTAGCACTCCAGGGAATGACATGGATATTTGGCAGTGAGTTTGCAGCGATCGTTTTCTCAATCGATTCAAGGGCGACCACATTCGTATCCATCATATGCAGGCTTGAATCGGGAAATTTCTTGGCCAGATATACACCTCCGATGCCATTGCCTGAGTTCATGTAAAGGACCTGGGAACCGGTAGGGAGGGTGACGTGTTCGCCAATCAGCTTGCTTGCCGAGGTGACCTCATTCCAATTGGGAAATCCAGGCTTGGAAACAGAGGTCAGCATATTGCCGAGAAATTTGATGCTACGCTCCGCGAATATTGAATAACCATGGATAGTTGGGTACGAATGCATCAGCGCATTTATCCTGCTTAGCTAATAATAAGAGGATATCAGGTTAATGAATTATAATCAGGTTGCTATTGACGAAATACTGTAAGACGGCTAAAATTCACCCCGCAATGGCGAGAACGCCCCCATTTGGAGGCGGTTTTTTTTGCCAGATTGCATAGAAAATCTTAACTTGTAAATGTAAGTATTTGAAAGAGGAAAATAATTATGGAAGAAATCGTGTTAGAAGCAAAAAACCGCAGTGTAATAGGAAAGCAGGTCCGGGCACTGCGCAGAACGGGGATCTTGCCGGCTACGTTATATGGCAAGTACATCAATCCAGTTGCGATCAGTTTAAATTATAGGGATGTCAGCAGGATCATGCCGTTCATCACTTCATCCCAATTGCTGACGATTGATCTTGAGGGAGAAAAATTCTACACTCTGGTGAGAGAGAAGCAAATCCATCCCGTGCGGAAAACGATTCAGCATGTGGATTTATTAGCTGTCTCCATGACCGAGAAACTGCGCGCCAATGTAATTATTGAACTGCACGGAGAATCTCCTGCGGTCAACCTTTACAGTGCAGTCTTGGTATCCGGTCAGGAGTCCCTGGAGGTGGAGTGCTTACCAGCGGATTTGCCGGATCGAATCATAGTAGATGTGGGCTCGATCAATAAAGTTGGTGATGCACTGTATGTGCGCGATATCCAACTGCGAGGTAGTATTACAGTCCTCTCAGATCCTGACGAATTGGTTGTGATCGCGACCTATGCTGAGGTTGAAGAAGAGGCCGTACCAGCCGAAGTCCAGGCGGAACCTGAGCTAATCGAGCGTGGTAAGAAGGAAGAGGATTTCGACTAAAGCATACCTGTTGTAATAATCCCGGAGCATTAAACGCTACGGGATTTTTTATTTCATTTGATAGATCATTTTTCTGGGCTATCGGATAACGCAGCGATTAGATTGAGTGCAAATCGAGCACTGGCTCCCCAAAGGACTTCGCCATTGTAGGAGTGATAATAGATCACCGGAATAGCTTGAAATGGTTCGGGCAGCATGCGCTCAGAGGTTATGTAATTTTCAGAGTTGGCAAGCCAATTGAGAGGAATCGTAAAACATCGGCTGACTTCTCGCTGATCTAATTTCAATTCGTATGGCCAAGGAATATATCCAATTACGGGAGTTACTCGATACCCTGTGACGGTTATGGCATCGTTCAATCGCCCGAGCACCTTTACATCGGAGGGATCGATGCCCAGTTCTTCATAAGTTTCCCGGAGTGCATTGGATATCGAGTCCGTATCGCCTGAATCACGAGCTCCACCCGGAAACGCGACTTGACCCGAATGGGGATCATCCTTGTGGTGGGTACGATGGATAAAAAGCAAATGCCAGGCGGAGTTATGAAATAGGAGGGGCATCAAAACCGCAGCAAGCCGGGGTGGCTTGTTAAAAAATCCAGGCGGGTATGGGCAATCGATAAAATCGGTGTAAGCCTCCTCAAGGCGTTTCCTGATTTTCTCCTTAGTGAGGTTTGAGCTGGTTATAGCCATACTAATTCTGGTTGTCATTGAAATCTAATTCTTCGGATATGGCATTTATCTCAAGGCGCTCGACCTCGAGGATCTTACGGGCAAATATCAGGTAACCTGTATGCGCCACCATTCGATCGGTGGGTCGCAGACGAACTGGATTTGGCTTGTAGAATCGCAAAAGGATCTCACAGACATCTACAAAAGCAAACTGATGCTTGTGGAGAGCTTGCAGTAGCCCCTCAACCTGATTTGCGGTTGGGACGAGGGAGCCAAAAAATCCGCCCGGTATCAAGGCATCCCGTGCCTGGGGAATGAAGTCGTAGGGATTTGGTAAGTCCAGGAAGACAATATCAACGTTCTTTTCATCGAAACCGTCCACTACATCCTTCAACTTCAGATCAACCCGCCCAAGTAACCCTAAGCGATCAAGGTTTTTCTGGGCTAGCTTTTGGATATCCGGACGGATTTCATAAGAATAGATCCGCCCAGTTTCTCCCACAGCCCAGGCAAGGGCAGTCGTAAGCGCACCCGAACCGGTTCCAGCTTCGATGACCTTGGAACCTGGGCCAATCCCCATAGATATAATCAGATAACCGATGTCTTTAGGGTACATAATCTGGGTGTTGCGCTTAATATCCTGAAGGAGATTACCTAATGCCGGCTGAAGGAGATAGAACACACTTCCTAAATGGCTTGATACTTGGGTTCCCCAGGGAAGTCCAATCAACTCGTCGAATTTAATAACACCGCGATGGGTGTGTAAGGAAGCGCCGGGTATCAGTCGTGCAAAGTAGATTTTGTTGGTCGGGCTTACAAGCTGAACAAGATCCCCCTCAAGTGTGATCGCCTCTTTGTTCGTCATTTCTTCTCGATCTCGACAAGACTCAGCCAATGACCGATCGCTAGAAATAACAGGCTAAATACAGTGGCAGTCCCCAGGCGGAGCGGGCCAATGCTGGCGAAGCTCCAATCTAGTTGAACTCCGAGTATATGACCAATCCAGAATCCAGCCCAACCCAATACTAAGTATAGGATTAGCTTTCCCAAACCACCTCCACGCCAGAGGTGAAATGCGGCGCCATACAGCGTGGATATCAATACACCAAAGAGAAACCCTGGAATCGTCATAGTTGCTTTTCCTGATTTAGAGTCAGATGAATTGGAGGATCTGATTGTTCGATGATACCCCCGCCTAGACATAACCGATCCTGGTAAACTACCGCCGCCTGGCCGGGTGTGATGTCTCTCATCGGCTGGGCAAATTCGATGAATACTGTGTTATCAGATCTTGGGAAAATGGTTCCCTGGGCATCCGCAGATTTGTAACGAATTTTTACCTGGGCCTGGAAAGGTTCATTAGGTAAATCTGGGTTGATCCAATTGAAATTTTTTGAAACCAGTGATGAGCTTCCTAAATCCTCGAGCGTCCCAATAACCAGATAATTATTGGGAATATCTTTGCTGATTACATACATTGGTCGTCCACTGGTAACACCCAGACCTTTTCGTTGACCGATCGTAAATAATGCCAATCCTGGATGGTTTCCTAAGATCTGACCTGCTTTGGTAACAATCTTACCAGGCTTGAGCGCCTCAGGAGAGTTTCTGAGTAGGAAGCTGCGGTAATCTTCGCCGGCAAGAAAACATAAATCCTGGCTGTCACGGCGTGAAGCCACAGGGAGGTCATATTGATTGGCTAATTGGCGGACATGACCCTTAGTATATTCTCCAATCGGGAACATGCTCCTGGATATTTGTTGCTGGTTGAGAATATGCAAAACATACGATTGATCTTTTTCCCGATCCATTGCTCGGAGCAACTGGAATTTGCCATCAGCGTCCTTTCGAACTTGGGCGTAATGACCGGTTGCCAGTTGATCAGCCCCGAATGCCAAGGCATGCTCCAATAGCAGGCCGAAGCGAATGCTTCGATTGCAATTTATACAGGGATTGGGCGTTATCCCCCTGGAATAATCTGTCAAAAAATTATTTACAACGATATCATGAAAAGGCTGCCTGACATCCAGGACATAGAATGCGATACCCAGTTTAGAAGCCACCTGTCGCGCCAGGGCGATTGAATCGGGCGTGCAACAACGGTTGTTGGCTTCCGTTCCTGGTTCGCTCCACAGCCGCAGCATCATCCCGATGACTTCATATCCCTGTTCTACCAGGAGCGCGGCGGCAACTGAGCTATCCACTCCACCGCTCATGGCAACCACCACTCGTTTACTTGAGGTCATGGTATGGCTCTCTGCGCACCGTCAAATAGATCAGGCCACAGTATAAGAATGAAATTTCCGAGCCTCGGATATCGCCTGGGGCAGGAATCGTGTAAACTCGTTGATTTGTTCAACGGTAGTGCCATTTCCGAGGGTTATTCGTAATGATCCCAGCGCCCATTCTTTTTCAAGACCTAGGGCAAGTAGAACGTCGGATGGTTCTGGATTTCCAACTTTGCAGGCTGATCCTGAAGAACAGGCAAATCCATGGCTATCTAAAAGCATGAGGAGTGAATTGCCATCTACATGCCGGAATACAATACTGGCATGGTTCGGCAGGCGTAGGACCGGATGGCCGATGAGCTGGCAGTCGGGTATTTGCTCCAATATCTGAGAAATCAATCGATCGCGCAGCGGCATAACGTGATCGGTACGCTGCTGGCGCTCCTCCACCGCAATCCGCAGGGCCGCGGCCAAGCCAACGATATAGGGGATATTCGAAGTGCCCGCGCGTAAACCAAATTCTTGACTTCCTCCTGTTTGAAGTGGCACAAGGGGGGTTTCTTTGCGTACAAATAAGATTCCGACACCCTTGGGCCCATAGAATTTATGTGCGCCTATCGAAAGTAGATCTACCTGAAGCTCCTGGAGGTTGATCGGCAAGTATGCAACTGCCTGGACTGCATCTGAATGGAGTGGTATGCCTTTGTGCTTGCAGATGCGGCTAATTTCGTGAATCGGATTGATCGTTCCAATCTCGTTGTTCGCATAGATGATTGAAACGAGCGCAGTATCAGAGCGGATCCGGCTAGCCACATCTTCCAGGTCTACTCGACCGAACCGATCCACGGCTAATAATTCGACTTCGAAGCCATGGATATCTGCCAATTGCCTGACGGTATTTAGAACAGCTGGGTGCTCGACAGGAGTGGTCAAGATGTGATTGGCGCCGCGCTGCTGACGCCTCGCCAGAGCAACCCCGCGTAACGCCAGATTGTTGCTTTCGGTCCCGCCTGAGGTAAACAAAATTTCATTCACCTGGCAATTCAACGCCTCAGCCACGATTGCGCGGGAGTTTTCGAGGGCAGTCTCGGCCCGTTGCCCATAGGAATGGATCGAGGAGGGATTACCAAATGATTCAAAAAAATATGGCAACATTGCCTCGAGAACCCGTGGTTCGACGGGTGTTGTAGCAGCGTAATCCAGGTAGATTCTCTTTTTTTCCATATAAATCCTATTATTTTGGGTCGCGGACATAATCTTACCACTTTCATATCGGTGGATCAGGCTAAATGATGAATATATTCTGCCATGGCCAAAATTTCATCTGGATCGGGTGACCTTACCAGATAGCCATAATCTCCCAGGGCAACACTAAACACACCGCTGACATATTCGTGATGAACAATCTTGTCCTTAAATGCTGCCAGAATTTGTTCATGCGAATGCCTGTATTGGCGATTGAATTTTCTGCCTATGTAGCCACAATGATATTTTCTCGGTAACTACTCTGCCCCGGGCAACTTTCACTCCAACTTTCTGGAACACTTTCTTCATCAACGATTTGCGTTTAATCCGGGCGATTTCCTCAGCGCGTAATCCAAAAATATTGAAATCCGTGCGCAGACGGGCTTCGGCCTCCAGCCAGTATTCATTTTGTGAGTCGAGGCAGTTGATTTTTCCGAAGCGATGAGTAAATAAGCCGAGAGCACGGACCAATTCCTCATAATTGTGCAGATCGTTTAATTTATAGTACTCCGTGAGGCTTGACCTGAGCTCGGGACGCAAATTTTCGCATGGCTCATCAGCCAATCCGAGTACGTTTACTCCGAACTGGTTGAGCTGAACGCAAAAAAGATAATAATTGGGGGGGAAATGCGGGGACAAATATACGAAATTCATTTGGGCCTCTACGGTGAAAATATCTCCCATTTATACGATAACATTGGGCAATTTGCAACCATAGGATTGATCTGGAGACCCGTTCTGCCGGGACATCTTTTCTTTCGCTCGAATTTCCCTTGATATAATAGCCTTGCTTATCATCTCAGAACATTGGGAGGTTTGATGACGCTAAAAATAAAATTCGGCACCGATGGTTGGCGCGGACAGATTGCAGATGATTATACCTTTGCCAATGTCCGGCGGTGTGCACAGGGGTTCGCACTTTATATGTTAAAGAAATATCCAAAGGATAGTTGGATCGTTGTAGGTTATGATAAACGCTTCCAATCCGAGGCATTTGCCGCGGCAGTGGCTGAAGTGCTGGCGGGAAATGGTTTTCGTGTCTATTTAACCGCCAGCGCAACACCTACTCCCGTCATCGCCTACGCAATTGTCAGCCAGCAGGCAGTTGGCGGGGTCAACATCACTGCTTCTCATAACCCTGCTGCTGATAATGGATTTAAAGTGCGGAATGAATTTGGGGGTGCGATTGATCCAGAAGGTTTAAAAGAAATCGAGAATGAAATACCAGATTCCGAGGATCACGTATTGAAGATGCCCATCGCAGAGGCAGAACGGACTGGGCGAATTGTATATTTTGATCCGGCTCCGGTTTATATAACACATTTAAAGGAGCTGATTGATTTAACACCCATTCAGGAAGCCGGATTGCATGTGATGATCGATCCAATGTGGGGGAATGGAGCTGGGTGGTTTCAAAGGCTTTTAGGCGGGGGAAAAACCCAGATTACCGAGATTCATAGCGCCCGGAATCCGATCTTTCCAGAAATGAAAAGGCCCGAGCCTATCCCGCCAAATGTTGATGTGGGTTTGCGCGCTACAGTGGAGCAGCACGCAGATGTGCTGATCATAACGGATGGGTATGCTGATCGGGTTGGTGTTGGAGATGAAAATGGCCAGTTCATCGACCAGCTTAGAGTTTACGGATTGCTTGCGTATTATCTGTTGGAGATACGCGGTCAAAGAGGGCCTATCGTCAAGACACTCTCGACCACCAATATGTTGAATAAGCTTGGAAAATTGTATGGCGTCCCGGTTCATGATACTGGTGTAGGGTTTAAGTACGTCGCGCCAAAAATGTTGGAAACGGATGCAATGATCGGCGGCGAGGAATCTGGGGGTTATGCGTTTCGAAATCACGTGCCAGAGAGGGATGGTATCCTCGCAGGCATTTATATGCTGGATATGATGGTGGCAACTGGAAAGAAACCGTCGCAGCTTTTGAATATGTTGTTCGAAAAAGTGGGAGCCCATTATTATGACCGGATCGACACGCGCTTTCAAGGCGATCGGCGAGTAAGAGAACAAATCATACTTCAGGCAAATCCCAAGAAGATTGGTGGACTCATGGTCACTGGGCTAGATACTACTGACGGCTATAAATTCTCGCTTGAGGACGGCGGCTGGTTATTAATCAGGTTTTCAGGCACTGAACCGATCATACGCGTATATACTGAGACTACGTTCAAGGAAAGAGTTGCAGCGATCTTGGAGGATGGCTTACGCGTCGTGGGAATAAAATAGATATTTCAGGCAAGTAGCAAATGGAGGCGACCGACACTCATTGCCATCTCAATTTCGAGATATATGATAATGACAGGGATAAGGTTCTTGAACGCGCCCGGAAGGCTAAACTTGTTCGTATTCTAAATCCTGGTATCGATCTGGACACAAGTAGCACTGCGCTTAGATTGGCAGCGGAGCACCCGGATGTTTTTGCGGCTGTCGGTATCCATCCAAATAGTGCCTTGGGTTATTCCGCGGAGTCGATCGACCAATTACGGTCATTGGCAAAACATCAGAAAGTTGTCGCCATTGGAGAGATTGGACTGGATTATTACCGTGATGCTGCCGCGATAGATCTACAAAAACGGGTCTTGCTGCAGCAGCTCGACTTGGCGGCAGAGTTAAATCTCCCGGTTGTCTTGCACAACCGGGAAGCAACCGATGATATACTCGTTATCCTTGAAAAGTGGCACAATGAGTTGAAAACAAAAGGATCAAATTTGATTCTACGACCAGGTGTGCTGCATTCGTTTTCTGGCAGTGTGCAGGAGGCATACAGGGCGATCAAGCTTGGGTTCAAAATTGGTATCAATGGGCCAATCACTTTTAAAAATTCAAGCCGTCTGCAAGATGTAGTAGCGACCATCGATCTTGAGGATATTTTAATTGAGACAGACGCACCCTTTCTGACCCCTCACCCGTATCGGGGGAAAAGAAACGAGCCTGCTTATGTACTTTTCGTTGCCCAGAGGGTTGCCACAATAAAAAATGTATCCCTGGAAGTTGTAATGGACATTACGACACAAAATGCTTTATACTTGTTCAACTGGTGATCAATTGGCGCATATTAATTTTTTTGTTCCCATTCAAGAACACCTCGATCTGGTTGAGTACAAAATGCGTACTCAAGCGGACGGTCACAACTCGGACCTTGGGGCCGCCCTGGAACACTTGCTGTCTTCTGGCGGAAAGCGTGTTCGGCCGGCAGTTGCCCTGTTAACCGGAAATATGCTGGGAGCAGACCCAGAACGTCTGGTCATATTGGGGGCTGCGATTGAATTACTGCATACAGCCACACTGGTTCACGACGATCTGATTGATGGCGCACTGTTGCGTAGAGGCATTGCGACTCTGAATGCGCAGTGGTCGCCAGCCGCAACCGTACTAACGGGAGATTTTATTTTTGCACAAGCCGCGAAATTAGCAGGAGAAACGAATTCGATCCCGGTAATGCGGTTATTTGCTGAAACGTTGGCAATCATCGTGAATGGCGAATTGACGCAAATGTTTTCGAGCCGGGGTGTGGCGAGTAAAGAAGATTACCTTAAAAGAATCTACGCAAAAACAGCCTCGATGTTTGAACTGGCGACAGCCGCGAGCGCGATGCTAAGCCCGGTTCCCGAAAAGGTTGTGAAGCAAATGCGTCGTTTTGGATATCAAATTGGAATGGCTTTTCAAATTGTAGATGATGTCCTGGATTTCACAGGTGAACAAACAACGATAGGAAAGCCGGTTGCCAGCGATTTGCGGCAAGGCCTCATCACACTACCCGCGCTGTACTATAATGTAATAAACCCCAACGACCAGGAAATGGCTTTGTTATTGGAAGGTCACTATTACAGCGATGAACGTATGGATAGACTGGTGACTGCGATCAGGAAAAGCGGTGCAATCGAGAAATCTATAGAGGAAGCTCGCCACTACATTGAGTGTTCAATAGAGACTTTGGAGGAACAGCCCGACACCTTGGAAAAGCAAGCCCTGGTTGATCTTGCCCGATATATCGTGTATCGGGAATTCTAATGTCTTTTCGCCAGCAAAGTGGCAGACTGGCCTGAAGTATGTCCTTGTGCCTGAGGACCTACGCCCCGACTTGAGCGGGGCGTTTTCCTAGGAAAACAAGGCTAATCGCGCTAATGCTTTCTTCTTTTGGATAATGTAAGAGAGGGAATATGATTGAAGAGATAACAAACCAGGATCCCATATTTGCAGTCGAGGAGCGGCATCTCATTCCTGTGAGTGATCACTTGCTAAAGATGGAGCCAATCCCGCCTTCGCGCATGTTTTTAATCAACAAGTCCTTGAAGATTTATGACCAAAAAAATCCAGGGGGAATTACTTATGACGCTTCCCAGGGTGATGGCGGGGCAAGCTTGCCGGGTGTTTCGGCAGAAATTTTAGAGCAGGCTGCACGCATGCAAATTTCACAGGGTACAGCCTATGATATGCCTTTTGGAACAGCAGAATTTCGCAAGGCGGTCATTGAGGATTATTGGAAGATTGATCCAGATACGGGGGTCGGCCCGGCAAATGTCCTGGCTGCTGTGGGTGGGCGCGATGGATTGGTGAAAGCCTATCAAGCCATGCTTGCGCTAGGGCATGGCAGACAGGGGGATGCGCTAATCGTTTCTCGCGTTCCGTGGATATCATACAATTGGGGACCGTATGGTGTTGGCGCCAATGTGCTTTATGCGCCGGGAACGCCCGAAGAGGGTTGGGCGTATTCGGAGGATAGCCTGCGGGACACT
>Ga0233417_10000720_pt1 | contig 10120 bp, 9 predicted proteins | sample Sed_MG_FD_189023 | JGI IMG/M metagenome (GOLD analysis project Ga0233417, IMG submission 189023) | Sediment microbial communities from Lake Towuti, South Sulawesi, Indonesia - Sediment_Towuti_2014_0.5_MG | ecosystem: Environmental > Aquatic > Freshwater > Lake > Sediment | place: Indonesia... | reverse complement strand
CGACGCGAGTCAGATGTTCGCCCAGGTGGCGCAGGGGAAGATGACTCCGGAGGATGCGGTGGATGCCTTCACCAAGACGGTCCAGCGCCTCTACCGCAAGTGGCAGAACCAGGGGCTCGTGTAAGAGCGTCCTGCCGTGACCTGCGCAGCCGAGGGGCCCCGGGACGGGGCCCCTCGGTCTTCGGGAGGCAGCCGCCGATACCCTCCGCTGCATGGAGATCCACGTCAGGCTGTTCGCCGCGCTCCGCGAGCGGGCCGGCTCCGGGAGCGTCGAGGTCGAGCTCCCCGAGGGCGCCGTGCTCGGTGACGTCTGGCCCGCGCTCGGGCTGGGCGACGAGCCGGCGGGGCTGCTCTTTGCGGTGAACCGCTCCTATGCCGACCGCGGCGCGAGGCTCTCGCCCGGAGACGAGGTGGCGGTGATCCCTCCCGTCTCCGGTGGGGATATCCGGCTCTCGGCCGAGGCCCTTTCGATCGAGGCCGCCGTCGCCGAGGTGCGGACGCCCGAGGCGGGCGCGATCGCGACGTTCGTCGGCACGACGCGCTCGCGGTCGCGTGAGCGCGACGTGCTCCACCTCGAATACGAGGCCTACGAGGGCATGGCCGAGCAGGTCATGGCCGACCTGGCTGCGGAGCTGGAGCGCCGTCACGAGCTCTGCGCGGTCGCGATCCACCACCGCGTCGGGCGGGTCGAGATCGGCGAGACGAGCGTCGTGATCGCGGTCTCCGCACCGCACCGGGCCGCGGCCCTCTCAGCCTGCCGTGAGGCGATCGACCAGCTCAAGGTGACGGTTCCGCTCTGGAAGAAGGAGTTCTACGAAGGCGGCGAGGAGTGGATCGGCCGGGGGTCGTAGAAGGAGAGCCGGACCCGCGCTGGGACCCAGTCGAGGCGCCGGAGCCGCGCAGCCTGCCCGACCCTGAGCCGCTCGAGTACGGCGACCGCGGCTACGAGCCCATCCAGCCGCACGGGGCCGGAAGAGGCCTCCTGCGGAAGCTCGCGGCGCCGCTCGTCGCCCTGGGCCTGCTCCTCCTCAAGTTCGGCGGCCTGCTCCTCAAGCTGAAGGTGGTCACGACCGGGCTCTCGATGGTCGTCTCCATCGGCGCGTACGCGTGGCTTTGGGGTCTCCCGTTCGCCGTGGGCTTCGTCCTCCTCATCTTCGTCCACGAGCTGGGGCACGTGCTCGAGCTCCGCCGCCAGGGCGTTCCGGCGAGCGCACCGCTCTTCATCCCGTTCCTCGGCGCGATGATCGGGATGAAGCAGCTTCCCGACGACGCCTGGAAGGAGGCCCGTGTCGCCCTTGCCGGGCCGATCCTCGGCTCGCTCGGAGCAGCGGCGGTCTGGGTCGCAGGCGAGGCCACGGGCTCCGAGCTTCTCGTCGCGCTCGCGTTCGTCGGCTTCTTCCTCAATCTCTTCAACCTGATCCCGATCGTGCCCCTGGACGGCGGACGGGCGGCCGCCGCGCTCCATCCCGCCGTCTGGTTCGCGGGTCTCCTGATGATGGTCGGCCTGCTCGTCGTGAGTCCGAATCCGATCCTGATCCTGATCGTGATCGTCGGCGGGCTCGAGCTGTGGCGCCGCTGGCGCGAGCGCGGCGAGGCCGCCGAGTACTACCGTCTGCCCGTGTCGCAGCGCGCTGCCGTCGCCGTCGTCTACATCGGGCTGATCGGCGGGCTCGCGCTGGCCGTATCCGCGACCTACGTCGAGAGGACCTTCTGATGGGGAAGAACGGCCAGCTCGACCGCCGCCTCTTCGTGCGAACGCACGAGACCCTCGCGGCCGACGTCTCCCTCATCGCCGCGGAGTTCCTGGCGGGCTTCCAGGCCGTCGAGCGCATCGACCGCCCCGCGGTCTCGATCTTCGGATCGGCGCGGGTGCGGGAGGGATCGCCCGCCTACGAGGGTGCGCGGGCGACTGGACGGGCGTTCGCCGGCGCGGGCTTCGCGGTCGTGACCGGCGGCGGGCCCGGGGTGATGGAGGCCGCGAACCGGGGTTGCCAGGAGGCCGGAGGCCTCTCGGTCGGCTTCAACATCGACCTGCCGCGGGAGGAGGGCCTGAACGGATGGTGCGACCTCGCGATCACCTTCCGCCACTTCTACGCCCGCAAGGTCATGTTCGTGAAAGCGGCCGAGGGCTTCGTCATCTTCCCGGGTGGATTCGGGACGCAGGACGAGCTCTGGGAGGCGCTCACCCTCATCCAGACGGGGAAGATCGGGAGCTTCCCGGTCGTGCTCTTCGACTCGAACTACTGGGGGGAGCTGCTGGCCTGGATGCGCGAGGAGATGCTCGCCGACGGGCTCATTTCGCCGGGGGACGCCGAGCTCGTCTCCGTGACGGACGATCCCGAGGAGGCCGTGCGGCTCGTCGTCTCGCGCTACGACGAGCGCGTTGCCGAGGGCTCAGCGTGACGCCGCTCGACGAGGCGGTCGCGCGGGTTCGCGAGGAGACCGATCTCGAGCCGCGCGTGGGCATGATCCTCGGCAGTGGCCTCGGCGGGCTGGTGGACGAGCTCGACGGTCGCGTCGAGATCCCGTACGCGGAGATCTCGGGCTGGCCGGTCGCGACCGCGGTCGGCCACGCGGGGGTGCTGGCGCTCGGCTCGATCCAGGGGATCCCGGTCGCGGTCATGCGCGGCCGCGCGCACCTGTACGAGGGCGTCGAGCCCCAGCAGGCGGTCTTCGGCGTGCGCGTTCTCGGGCGGCTCGGGATTCGGACGCTCGTCGTCACGAACGCGGCCGGCGCGGTCAACGAGTCGTTCCGGCCCGGGATGCTCGTGCTCATCTCCGACCACGTGAACCTCATGGCGCGCTCGCCGCTCCTCGGACCCAACGACGAGTCGCTCGGGCCGCGCTTCCCGGACATGTCGGACGCGTACGACCCCGGCGTGCGACGCGAGGCGCGGGAAGCCGCGGCGCGCATCGGGATCGAGCTCGGCGAGGGCGTGTATGCGGCCTGGCTCGGCCCCCAGTTCGAGACGCCGGCCGAGATCCGGTTCATGCGCGCGATCGGAGGCGACCTCGCCGGGATGTCCACGGTCCCGGAGGTGATCGCGGCGCGGCACATGGGGATCCGCTGCCTCGGGATCTCGGTCGTGACGAACATGGCCGCCGGAATCACGGAGGGGAAGCTCGGCCACGAGGAGGTGCTCGAGGTGGGCGCCGAGGCGCAACCGAGGCTCACGGCGCTGCTCCGCGAGCTCCTGCCGGCGCTTGCGGCGTAGCGGCGACGAAGCCACACTGGCGCCGTGGCTGCCCGGCGCACCCTTCGCGACCTGCCCTCGGTCGACCGCCTGCTCGCCGACGAGCGCCTCGCCGACGAGTCGCACGAGCTCGCCGTGGCCGCAGCCCGCCGCGTGCTCGACCGGGCACGCGGGGAGATCCGTGCAGGTCGCGACCCGGGCTCGCTCACCGACGCGGTGCTCGAGGAGCTCGCCCGCGCGCGCCGGCGGTCGCTCCGGCGCGTGCTGAACGCGACCGGCGTGCTCGTGCATACGAACCTCGGACGGGCGCCGCTCGCGGAGCAGGCAATCGCGCGCGTCGTCGAGGTCGGTCGCGGCTACTCGAACCTCGAGTACGACCTCGAGCGCGGCGAGCGAGGGTCGCGGCAAGACCACCTCGGCGCTCTCCTGCGCGAGCTGACCGGGGCGGAGGCGGCGCTCGTCGTCAACAACAACGCCGGCGCCGTCCTGCTCGCTCTCGCCGCGCTCGCGGAGGGGCGCGAGGTGGTCGTGTCGCGGGGTGAGCTGATCGAGATCGGCGACGGCTTTCGCATCCCCGAAGTGCTCGCGCGCTCGGGCGCACGCCTCGTCGAGGTGGGGACAACGAACCGCACGCGGGCCGCGGACTACGAGCGTGCGATCGGTCCGGAGACCGCCGCAATCCTCCGCGTGCACCAGTCCAACTTCAGGGTCGTCGGCTTCTCCGAGCGCCCACGACTTGCGGAACTGGCGCAGATTGCGAAGCAAGCTGCGGTGACGCTGGTCGACGACCTCGGCTCGGGGGCGCTGGCGGCGATCGGCGACGAGCCGACGCCTGCGGAGAGCCTGCACGCAGGCGCCGACCTCGTCTGCTTCTCCGGCGACAAGCTCCTCGGCGGCCCGCAGGCGGGCGTCGTGGTCGGGCGGACGGAGCTCGTCGAGCGGCTCCGGCGCCACCCACTGCAGCGGGCGCTCAGGGCCGACAAGCTGACGCTCGCGGCGCTCGAGGGCACGCTCGCGCTGGCGCGCGACGCCGAGACGCGCGGCGAGATCCCCGTGCTCCGAATGCTCCACGAGCCGGTCGAGCGCGTGCGCGAGCGGGCCGCGCGGCTGGCGGCGCTCGTCGGCGGCGAGGTCGAGGAGACCGTCGCCCGGGTCGGCGGCGGCGCGCTCCCGCTTGCCGAGCTCGCGAGCGCCGCGTGCGCCGTGGAGGAAGAGCTCGCGGAGCCGCTGCGGCTCGGCGAGCCTCCGGTCGTGAGCGTCGTCCGCGACGGCCGCACCCTTCTCGACTGCCGTACGCTCACGGACGCCGAGGTGGACGAGGTGGCTGCGGCGGTGTGCGCGGCGCGATGATGGTGAGAGAGGTCGAGGAGCCGGCCCAGCGGTCTCGCCTTTGCGAGCGCGTGCTCCGCGACCTGCCGGAGTGGTTCGGCATCGAAGACGCGACGGCCTCTTACATTCGCGACGTGGCCGAGCTTCCCACGCTCGCCGTCGACGAGGACGGGTTCCTGTCACTGAAGCTCCACAATCCTCGGGCCGCTGAGGTGTACGTGATGGGGGTGCTCCGGGCCCGTCACGGGCAAGGCCTCGGCACGGCGCTCCTCCGGGCGGCCGAGGACTACCTCCGCGCCCGCGGCTTCGAGTACCTGCAGGTCAAGACGCTCGGGCCTTCCGATCCCGATGAGGGCTATGCGAGGACCCGGAGCTTCTATCTGGCACGAGGCTTCGTCCCGCTCGAGGAGATCCACGGCCTCTGGGAGCACAACCCGTGCCTCCTCCTCGTCAAGCGTCTCTGATGCCCCTGACTGTCGGCACGGCGGGGCACATCGACCACGGGAAGACGTGGCTCGTTCGCGCGCTCACGGGGAAGGACACGGACCGCCTGCCCGAGGAGCGGCGGCGTGGGATCTCGATCGACCTCGGCTACGCTCCGCTCGAGCTCCCGGACGGGCGGCGGCTCTCGGTCGTGGACGTGCCGGGGCACGAGCGCTTCGTTCGGACGATGGTCGCGGGCGCGACCGGGATCGACCTCTTCCTGCTCGTGATCGACGCAGGCGAGGGCGCGCGGCCGCAGACGCACGAGCACCTCGCGATCCTGCGCCTGCTCGGGATCGACCACGGCGTCGTCGCGGTGACGAAGGCGGACGCGGTGGACGCCGAGACGCTCGAGCTCGCCTGCGAAGAGGCGCGCGAGCTGGTGCCGGGCGCCGAGGTCGTCGCAGTGAGCGCGAAGACCGGTGCCGGTCTCGACGAGCTTCGTATCGCGCTCGCCCGAGCTGGGGTCGGGGTGGAGAGTCTGCGCGCCGACCGCCCGACCCGGCTGTACGTCGACCGGTCGTTCTCGCTGCGCGGGATCGGGACCGTCGTGACGGGGACGCTGTGGTCGGGCTCGATCGGCGAGGGCGACGAGCTGCGCCTGGAGCCGGCCGGCCGGGCCGTCCGCGTCCGCAGCGTGCAGGTGCACGACCGGGCCGTCGAGCGGGCCGAGGCCGGGCAGCGGGTCGCCGTCAGCCTGCCCGGGGTCGAGCGGCGGGACGTCTCGCGCGGCGACGCGCTCGTCGAGCCTGGGGCCTACCCCGTCTCGTACCGGCTCGACGTCGCGCTCGACGAGCTCGAGCCGATCCCCGACGGCGCGAGGCTGCAGGCGCATCTCGGAACTGCGCACGCCGTAGCTCGGGTCGTCAGGGCGGGAGACCGCTACGCGCAGCTGCGGCTCTCGGCGCCCGTCGTCGCAGCGCGGGGCGACAGGGTGATCCTGCGGGGGGAGACGACTCTCGGCGGCGGGACAGTGCTCGATCCGGTGCCGCCGCGCCATCGCGACGAGCGGCGGTTGCTCCTCCTCGAGCAGGGCGACGTCGCGTCCACGATCCACGCACCCGTCGGTCTCGACTCGTTGCGGCACTTTCTCGACGGCGAGCCGGTCGGGGTCGAGCGGGCCGGCCCGTGGGTGTTCTCGGCCGCCTGGCTCGACGAGCTGGAGAGAGACCTTCGCGACCGGATCGCCGTTTCGGACCCGATGGACCCGGGCGTTCCCGCTCCGTCGGCGCCGTGGGCGGCTGCCGTGCTCCCGCTGCTCCCGTTCGAGCTGCGCGGAGCGAGGCTCTACCTTCCCGGCGCGGTGCCCTCGCTGGGAGCGCGCGCCGCGGAGGCGGAGGCGCTCGTTGGGGAGCTCGATGGAGCCGGCGTCCGGGCGACGAAGGTCTCCGACGACGAGCTGGCGCGGTTCCTCGAGGCGCAGGGGAAGCTCGTCCGCCTCGGGGACGGGTACTCGATCGGGGTGGAGGCTTTCGCGAACGCGAGGACAGTGCTCGTGGAGGAGGCCCTCGCGGCGGGTGAGATCACGCTCGCGCGCTACCGCGACCTGCTCGGGACCGGCCGCCGGGATACGCAGCTCCTGCTCGAGCGCTTCGACCGCGACGGCCTCACGAGGCGCGTCGGCGACCGGCGCGTGCTCAGGCGAGCGGCTCTGCGCTAGCGTCCGGGGTCTGACCCCTGACTGTCCACTCGGGCGCGCTCGATCGCGGCCTCGTACTCCTCACGAAGGGGCCCTCGGCCTCGTCGATCAGGCGGAGGTACGCGACAGGAGCTCGAACGTTAGTCGTCGTATGATCCACGCGCCCTGGCGCGGGAGAACGGTCGGTCCGGCGAGCGCGGTCTCACGCGTGCACAGTTTGTCGCCGCGGCGGCCCGCCACGGTGTCGGGGCGGACGTCGCGGAGGCGAAGCGCTATCGCGTCTGCGGGAAGCCCAGGTCGACCTTGCTCGTCGCCGGATCCGGCCAGCGGCTCGTGACGGCCTTTGTCCGCGTGTAGAAGTCGATCCCCTCGGGCCCGTAGATGTGGCGGTCCCCGAAGAGCGAGCTCTTCCAGCCGCCGAACGAGTAGTACGCCACGGGTACCGGGATCGGCACGTTGATCCCGACCATGCCGACGTTCACGTCGAACTGGAACTGCCGCGCCACGCCGCCGTCGCGCGTGAAGAGCGCGACCCCGTTGCCGTACGGGTTCTCGTTCACGAGCCGGAGCGCCTCGTCGTACGACTTCGCACGGACGACGGAGAGAACGGGACCGAAGATCTCGTCCCGGTAGGCGTCCATCTCGGTCGTGACGTTGTCGAGGAGCGACACGCCGAGGAAGAAGCCGTTCCCATCCGGCGCCGTCTCGCGGCCGTCGGCGACGAGGGTCGCACCCTGCGCCGGCCCGGACTCGAGGTACGACGCCACCTTGTCCCGGTGCTCGCGCGTGACGAGCGGCCCCATCTCGGAGGACGGATCCATCCCGTCTCCGACCTTGACCTTCGGCAGGCGCTCCTTGATCGCCTCGACGAGCGGATCGGCGGCATCCCCCACCGCGACGACGACCGAGATCGCCATGCAGCGCTCGCCGGCCGAGCCGTAGCCCGCGCTCACCGCCGCGTCGGCCGCCATGTCGATGTCCGCGTCGGGCAGGACGATCATGTGGTTCTTCGCACCGCCGAGCGCCTGCACGCGCTTCCCTTGCTTCGTCCCGTTCTCGTAGACGTAGCGGGCGATCGGGGTCGAGCCGACGAAGCTGACGGCAGAGATTCCGGGGTGCTCGAGGATCGCGTCCACCGCAACCTTGTCCCCCTGGACGACGTTGAAGACGCCATCGGGGACGCCGACGTCCTTGAGCAGCTCCGCGGTCAGGATCGACGCCGACGGGTCCTTCTCGGAGGGCTTCAGGATGAACGCGTTCCCGCACGCGAGCGCTGGCGCCCACATCCACATGGGCACCATCGCCGGGAAGTTGAAGGGGGTGATCCCGGCGACGACGCCGAGCGGCTGCCGGATCGAGTAGACGTCGATGCCGGTGGACGCCTGCTCCGAGTAGTCGCCCTTGAGGAGCTCCGGGATGCCGCAGACGTACTCGATGACCTCGAGACCCCGCTGGACCTCGCCGCGGGCGTCCGAGAGCACCTTTCCGTGCTCGGCCGTGAGGAGTCGCGCGAGATCGTCGCCGTGCTCGTCGAACAGGTTGTAGATCCGGAAGAAGAGCTCCTGGCGCTTGGAGAGCGACCAGCGCCGCCACTCGCGGAAGGCGTCCTGCGCGGCGCGGACGGCGCGGTCCACCTCCTCAGGGGTCGCGAAGTCGACCTCGCCCGTCTGCTCGCCGGTCGCCGGGTTGTAGACCGGGCCTGTCCGGCCCGACTCGCCCTGCACGACCTCGCCGCCGATCCAGTGACCGATCGTCTTCAGCTCCGCCGTCACCGCTGCGCTCATCGCCTGCCTCCCGCGCCGACTCCCGTGTCCGAGAGAAAAGCGTAGCGCCCCAGCGCCGGCGTTACGCCGCAGACGCCTTGGCGCGGCGTTTCACCGGCCGGCGGATGACCGCGTCCTCGCCGGGGAAGTAGATCGACTCGTGGTCGTCCTCCCAGCGCACCCGGAACCGCTCGTGGCCGGGCTCGCCGAGGACCTCGAGAATCACTGCCGTGCGGGGCGCGCTCCCCACCGCGTGACCGGTGATGACGATCTCGTCTCCCGGCTTGGCGGGCTTGCCGTGAACGGTCTTGGCCATGCCAACATCCTTTCGTTTCGCCTCGAGTGTGCCTTCTCGCGCCGATTCGTGCGAGGTGAGCGCGACGATACCGAGCCCCTCCAGGATCGCGCCGTACGGGTCGAGGCCGGAGATGGCGTAGCGGGCGTCGAAGTCGACCGCGCCGTTCAGCTCGAGCACGACGAAGCCTCCGTCCGTCGGCAGCAGGTCGACGCCGGCGAAGTCGATTCCCACCGCCCGGGCTGCTGTCAGGGCCAGCTCCTCCGCTCCCGGCGGGAGCTCGGCCTTGACGACGTGCCCTCCGAGCGTGACGTTCGTCCGCCACTCACCCTCGGCCGCGATCCTCTGGGCGCCTGCGACCGCGTGCTCCCCGGCGACGACGACGCGCACGTCGCGGTCGACAGGCTCGACCAGGTCCTGGACGACGGCGCCTCCTTTCCTCCACCACGGCCGCTCGGCGACCAGCTCGAGGCAGCGCCACACGTCCTCGAGCGTCCGGCACCGAAGCACGTCCTGGCCCCAGCTGCCGAAGCGCGGCTTGAGCACGCAGGGCAGCGGGATCGCGGGCAGCGGGCGATCGGGGCGGACGTGCAGCGTCCGCGGGTGCGGGAGCCCCGCCGCGACGAGCCGCCGCGACGTCTCCAGCTTGTCGTGCGTGGCGAGCAGGCAGTCCGCGCGGTTGAGGACGCGAACGCCGCGTCGCTCGAGCTCCTCGACGAGCTCGAGCCCCGGCTCTACGCCGTCCAGCTCCGGCAGCACGTCGAGGCGGGCGACCGCCGTGTCCTCGGGGCCGAGCAGCTCGAGCGCCTCCGCCGGCCAGAGGATCCGCGCGTCGACGCCGAGCGCGCGCCACGCGTAAGCGAGCTGGACGTTCGTGCGCGTCGGGTCGCCGATCAGCGCGAGGATCATCATCCCGAGACTCGATCCTCCGCCAAGGCCCCCGCATCCGGGCGCGCCCGGATCGGCGTGCGGGTTTTCGTCAGGCCGGGATGACGAGGCTTTCGAGGTCGCGCGGATAGTAGGTGAGGATCTCGATGCCGTCGTCCGTGACGAGCGCGGTGTCCGAGTGGCGGAACCCGCCGAGCTCCGGCGCGTACAGGCCGGGCTCGACCGTGAAGACCATCCCCGGCCTGATCTCCGTGTGGTCGCCCGAGTCGAGGAACGGGCCCTCGTGATAGCGGAGCCCGATCGCGTGCCCCGTGTGGTGCCGCCAGTGCTCGAACAGGTCGTGCTGCGCGAAGTAGCCGCGAACGGCCTTGTCGACGTCCGAGCAGAGCGCGCCCGGGCGGATCGTCTCGAAGGCGGTCTCCTGGAGCGCCTTCATGTGGCCGAACAGGCGGCGCTGCTCCGCCGACGGCTCGCCGATCACCATCGTCCGCTCGAGCTCGGAGAGGTAGCCCCAGACGGGCGCGCTCGC
>Ga0233417_10000718_pt1 | contig 10133 bp, 7 predicted proteins | sample Sed_MG_FD_189023 | JGI IMG/M metagenome (GOLD analysis project Ga0233417, IMG submission 189023) | Sediment microbial communities from Lake Towuti, South Sulawesi, Indonesia - Sediment_Towuti_2014_0.5_MG | ecosystem: Environmental > Aquatic > Freshwater > Lake > Sediment | place: Indonesia... | reverse complement strand
AATGCCCGGCCCGTAGGCCAGGGTATAGGCCAGGGCCCGAACCAAAACGCCGAAATTGCCGCAAAATGCGCGCACGCGCCCAATGGACCTGGGACGGTTAACGTCCAGGGTCAGCGTTCCGTCCTCCTTTCGCTTGAGAACAGGAACCGGAAGGAAAGGCTCGAGAAGACGCTTCACGGCCACGGGGCCGGCACCAGGTCCTCCGCCCCCGTGTGGGGTGGAAAAGGTCTTGTGCAGGTTCAAATGCATCACATCTACACCGAAATCGCCCGGCCGGGTGACGCCGGCCAAAGCGTTCATGTTGGCGCCGTCCATGTAGAGCAACGAGCCGTTGGCGTGCAGAATCTCCGCCACCTGAGGAAGGTTTTGCTCGAAGATGCCCAGCGTGCTGGGGTTGGTCACCATCAGAGCGGCTACCGCTGGCGTCATCACCGACCGCAACTGCGCGACATCAATCTGCCCGCGTGAGTCGGAGCGAATATTTTGAACCTCGTAGCCCGCAATCACGGCAGTCGCGGGGTTGGTTCCGTGAGCCGAGTCTGGAATCAAAACAAGTCTGCGCGCATCTCCCTTGCTTTCCAGATAGGCGCGGATTAACAGCAGACCGGTGAGTTCTCCTTGCGCCCCCGCCGCCGGCTCGAGGGTGATAGCCTCCATGCCGGTGATTTCGAGCAGGCATTCCTCGAGCAACTTCAGAATCTTCAGACACCCTTGCGATAGTTCCATCGGCTGGTAGGGATGTTCGGTGGCGATGCCTTCGAGCCGGGCCACGAACTCATTCACCCGTGGGTTGTATTTCATCGTGCAGGAGCCGAGAGGGTACATGCCCAGGTCTATGGCGTAGTTCCAGGTCGAAAGGCGCGTAAAGTGACGAATCACTTCGATCTCACTGACCTCGGGAAAGCCTGGAATGGCGTCACGTGCCTGCGCCCCGAGTGCCTCCTTGGCGTCAAGGGCTGGCACGTCGCACGGCGGAAGCTCAAAGCCACGCTTACCCGGTGCGGACTTCTCGAAAATCAGCCCCTCACCTTGGCTGACGTGCCCGCTGGCCTTCTTGATCGCCTGGACCGCCATTGCCCGTGTGCATCCTTCAGAAATACTGGGCGCCGCCGTGGCCTCACGGCCGCCATCCAACCTGTTAGACCGGTTTCTCCAGGGCCCTTTTCGTCGCTGCCGCCAGCCGCTCGATGTCTGCTCGTGAAGTGGTTTCGGTCACGCAGAGCAAACCGCATTTGGTTAGCTCTGGATAAAACTGCCCGAGCGGCAGCGGCCCAATGATTTTCTCTTTCAAAAGTTCGGCGTTAACCATTCTCACCGAACGTGGCAACTCGATGACGAATTCATTGAACGTTGTTCCGCCAAACACCCTGCTTACGCCGGGGATTTTCGCCAATTCCCCTGCGGCAAGCCGTGCTTTGGCCAGGTTTTGCAGGGCCATCTCCTCCAAGCCTTCTTTGCCGAGCAGGCAGAGGTGCACCGTCGCGGCCAGCGCGCACAGCGCCTGGTTGGTGCAAATGTTCGACGTGGCCTTCTCGCGGCGGATGTGCTGCTCGCGGGTGGCCAGGGTCAGCACGAACCCGCGCCGCCCATTCGCATCGGTCGTCTGTCCGGCCAGTCGGCCGGGCATCTGGCGTACAAACCTCTCCTGAGTCGCGATAACACCAACAAAGGGTCCTCCATAACTGGGCGGCAGACCCAAGCTCTGACCTTCCATCGCAACGATATCTGCTTCGGCGGGCGGGCGCACAGCTCCCAGCGAAACCGCCTCGGTAATGGTCACAATCAGAAGCGCGCCTTTCGCGCGGGCAATTCCCGCCAACTGCTCCACCTGCTCGAGAACCCCAAAAAAGTTGGGAGATTGCACGACCAGCGCGCTGGTGTCGGCATCAACGGCCGCACGCAGGGCCTCAAGATCGGCTTGTCCGGTCTGAGCGAAGCCTAACTCCACCACGTTGATCCCCGCATTCCGGGCATACGTGGCCAGCACCTGGCGATACTCGGGATGAACCGACCGCACCACGACGACACGCTGGCGGCCCGTCAACCGCCCGGCCATCAACACCGCCTCGGTCATCGCCGTGGAGCCGTCGTACATCGAGGCATTGGCTACCTCCTGCCCGGTCAACTGGCACATCAGGGTCTGAAACTCGAAAATTGCCTGCAGTGTTCCCTGGCTGATCTCCGCCTGATAAGGCGTGTAGGAGGTAAGGAATTCGCCGCGCTGGATCATCGAGTCGGTGACCACGGAACGCAGGTGGTTATAAACGCCGGCACCGATAAAATTCGTGTAACCAACAGCATTCTCGTCTGCCCGCGCGCGGAAATACTCGATAACCTCCGCCTCGGAATACGGACCGGGCAACTCCAGCGGCTGTTTCAAGCGGTAGGCGGGCGGGATGAAACTGAACAGCTCATCCATGGACTTGGCGCCAATCGCGGCGAGCATCTGCTGGCGCTCGGAGGGGCTCTTCGGCAAATAGCGCATCAGGCCGTGGCTTCCTTTTCTTTGTCCGCGACGTAGGCCTGGTAGGCGGCGGCGTCCATCAAGTTGCCGAGCTCGGCGGGGTTGCTCAACCTGACTTTGATCAGCCATGCAGCGCCATGCGGGTCCTGGTTGATGGTTTCCGGCGAGTTGGCTAGCGACACGTTTACCTCGGTCACTTCTCCTGAAACCGGGCTGTAGATTTCGCTGACCGCCTTCACAGACTCCACTGTTCCGAGCGACTGACTTGCCGCCAGCCGGGCACCCACCTTGGGCAGCTCGACGAAGACGACATCGCCCAGCGCGTGCTGCGCGTAGTCGGTGATTCCAATCGTTCCGGAATCGCCCGAGACCTTGATCCACTCATGATCCTTTGTGTACTTCCGGTCATTGGAATAGGCCATTGCGCATCCTCACGCCGCTCTTTTGGGGCGTTTATAGAAGGGTGTCGAAACCACAAGCGCCTTAGCCGCCTGGCCGCGGATTTCCACGGCCAGTGTGGTGCCAAGAGCAGCAAAGTCCGGCGGAACATAGGCCAGGGCAATATTCCTTTTCAAGTACGGGGCGTAGCTCCCGCTGGTCACGTACCCAGTTTCACGCCCCGCGCTGTCCAATACGTTATAGCCGTCGCGGGCAATGCCACGCTCCTGCATCTCCAGACCGACCAGGGTCCGCGTGATTCCGGTGGCTTTCTGTCGTTCCAGCGCACTGCGGCCGATGAATTCGCCCTTCTCGAATTTACAGTATCGTTCGAGTCCCGCCTCGAGCACGGTGATGTTTTCTGAGATTTCGTGACCGTAGAGGGCCATCTTTGCTTCCAAGCGTAGGGTGTTCCGCGCCCCTAGGCCGCACGGCTTGATGCCAAACTCCGCACCGGCCTGCAGCACGCGGCTCCAAACCATCTCGCTGGTGGTGGGGTCTGAAGGCACATAGATTTCAAAGCCGTCTTCGCCCGTATAGCCTGTGCGCGCAATCAACACTTGTTTCAGTCCGCACACCGTGGCATGAGTGAACCAGTAATTCTTGATCGCAGGCAGGTTGGCATCGGTGAGCCTCGCCAGGAGGTCCATCGCCCGCGGGCCTTGAATCGCCAGTTGGGTGTAGTGGTCGCCAACGTCTTCGGCCTTGCACGCAAAGCCTTTTACATTGTCGCGCACCCAATAGAAATCCTTCTCGCGCGTCCCGGCATTGATGACCAAAAGGAAGTCGCTCTCCGCGAGGCGATGAACGATAACGTCGTCCACAAAAGTTCCCTGCGGATAAAGCAGGGCCGAGTAATGCGCCTGACCAATGGCAAGTCGGGAGGCATCGTTCATGCTGATGTGCTGTACGGCGGCCAGTGCGTCCGGGCCGTGGACGCGAATGTCGCCCATGTGGCTCACGTCAAAGATACCCACACCAGTACGCACAGCTAAGTGTTCTTGAAGTAAGCCAGCCGGGTATTCTACCGGCATATCCCAGCCGCCAAAATTGACCATCTTGGCGCCCATCTGCCGGTGGGTTGCGTTGAGGGCCGTCTTGCGGAGCTCTATCGTGGTCGTCGGAGCAATCACAGAGCGTGCTCGGGGGCTTGAAGCGCTTGAAGCTAACACGCACCTCCGCTGGAGTCAAGAAAACGGCTGGATTCTCGATGGTGAGAGGGAATCATGCCCCTCGGCGGACTCCCCAAACGGGTATTCTGAGAGCTGGGACTGTCCCGAGGCGGAAGGAGGCTACATCGCTCGGCACGTGCCGCAGACCTTGCTGCGGTGCAGTTTAGGTACTCGAGTTCGGGTCGGGTGGGGAGGAGCTAGCCGAATCCTTCCTGCAGCGGGCAACCCTATTACTCTATCCCGGTTCCTCGCGAAAGGAGCGTGCCCAAATCGCTGCCCACCTGGGTCTTGCTCTGATCAATCTCGATACTCCCCTTGAAGAAGGCGCCTTCTTCGATGTGGATTCGCGCGGTGGTCAGATCGCCGGTTACGTGCCCGTTTTTCTTGATCTCGATGCGGTCGCGCGCTCTCAAGTCGCCGTCCACTTTGCCCTGAATCACTACCTCCCGCGCGACGATTTCCGACGTCAATTCGGCGCTCGACCCGATGCTCAGTCGGTGGCCGCCCAAGGAGATGGGCCCCTCGATCTTACCGTCCACATGTAAGTCTTCGTCGCCGGAGATTTGTCCCTTGACCTGAATCCCAGGTCCCAGCCATGCGGTGGAGCGCACCACCGGGTTGCCCACTCGTGGGACCTCATAACTGGGCACGGAAGGGCCGACCCCCGGCACGGAACTCGCTGAGGGGCTTCCCACGCCGGGCTGAACTGGCTTATTTCCCCACATGGCTCCTCCTTAGGTCCTGTCTCGGCTAGCTAGCTCGCAGGTTGTCCTCAATCTACTGTAGGTCGCTGCACCGAAGTGGTGCAATGCCAATCTGGTTCTTCCTTGCCCGTTCCATCAACCTCCCCTCCGGCCCCTACCTGGCCAGATCTTGGGACTGGGGAATTTCTTACAACCGAAGCTATATCGTATCCTCTGTATTATGAGTAGATTGCGCGGCCTCGACCAGTCCCATCTTACAACTCTTTACAACTTTTTGCTCCCATTTGACACATCGCCGGGAACTCTTCCCTAGAATTTGCGTCTAGTGGATAGAAACCCTAAACTTGCCGACGAGGTTTCCATGAGCAAGAAGCGCTGGAACGAGCGCACGCGCATGCTGCTCACGCTCGAGCTGGCCATCGTCCTCCCGGCGGCGGCCATCATTGGCTTTTCGGTGTGGAACCTGCGCTCCATCCAGCGTGACAAGGCCATTGAAGCAGCCATTCACCGCGACTTTCTTTACGTCACCAAGATTGCGGAAAAGAAGATGGTCGAGAAGCTGCGCTCGAAGGTGGCCGAGATTCGCAAGACGTTCCCGTGTCCGGACGACAAAGTGGCCCACAAGCTGGAAGAAATGCTGGACCACGACTCGGCCATTAATGCCGCGTTTCTCTACGACCACAAGTACAACGTGTCTACCGTACGCGTCCGGGCCGGAGAAGGGGGTCAAAAGTACGAAACCCGGCGAATCGTGGACGGCATGATGAAGTGGATACCCGTCGAGACCAAGGGCATGGTCGAGAGATTCCACGAAATGGAGAAGAAAGACCAGCCCCCCTATTATTTCTTCACCGATGTGGCCAAGGACCCGGAGAATGGGGTGAATTATCCGGTCACAATTGCTCTGTTCATGCCGCAGGACCTTGAAGCCGGCCGTGTGGCTATGGGAGGGGTCATCTTCGATGCCGATTTTCTGCGTAAAGAGTTTTTCCCCAAGATGCTCGACAGCGTGCTCGCTTATACCTCGACGGACAGTTCGGGCAAGTCCAAAAGTTCTTCGAACCAAGCCATCATGATGGTCCGTTTGCGCAGGGAGTCGACGCCGCTGGCGGTTTCCTCTGGTTGGGATGGCGGGAAGCCCGAGGTCGAGAGAGGTTTCGAGGATGGTTTTCCCGGTCTGATTATGGGGGTCAAGTACCGAGGCACGTCCGTGGCGGCAATTGGCCAGCAGTTCGTGACCTACAACTTCGTCATTCTCGGCTGTCTTTCCTTGCTCATGGCCGCGGGGATCTGGCTCACCTGGCGAAATGTGAGCCGGGAAATGGCCCTGGCGCGCCTGAAGTCGGATTTCGTGGCCAACGTGTCTCACGAACTGCGCACACCGCTGGCCCTGATTCGTCTGTATGCGGAGACGCTGGAGCTGGGGCGCTTGTCGTCGCCCGAAAAATTTCCCGAGTACTACCGGATTATTCGCAAAGAATCAGAACGGCTGTCTGCGTTGATTAACAACATCCTTGATTTTTCGCGCATCGAGGCAGGCCGCAAGGAGTACGAGTTCAAGGAAACGGACATCGCCGAGCTGGTCCACAATACCCTGGAATCTTATCGCTACCAGATCGAGCAGAACGGCTTCGCCTTCGAGGAACGCATCGCGGAGGACATTCCTCCGGTGAGAGTGGACCGCGAGGCGATTGCCCGCTCCTTGCTGAACCTGGTGAACAACGCACTGAAGTACTCGCGCGACCAGAAATACATCGGGGTCAACGTTTACCGTGCCAACGGCTCGGTCAAGGTTGAAGTCGTGGACAAAGGGATCGGCATTCCGCCGGCCGAGCAGTCCAAGATTTTTGATAAGTTCTACCGCGTCGGAGATCCCCTGGTGCACAACACCAAGGGAAGTGGGCTGGGCCTCTCGCTTGTTCGGCACATCGTGCAGGCGCATGGAGGCCAGGTTTCCGTGGAAAGCAATCCGGGTAAGGGAAGCAAGTTTGTCATTGCCTTGCCGCTTGGCCAGGGTCCGCAGCCGGAGACGAGTACCTCGCCCGCTGTGGCCTAAAGGGGACATATTCTTCAGGGGAGTGTGGAGTGGTCATGACCAAGATACTGATTGTGGAAGACGAGCCGAACATGGTGGCCGGTCTGCGCGACAACTTCGAATACGAGGGCTACCAGGTTATCACCGCAGGCGATGGCGCCGAAGGGCTGCATCGCGCCATCGAGGATTCGCCGGATTTGGTTGTGCTCGACGTGATGATGCCCAAGCTGAGCGGGCTCGACGTTTGCAAGCAGCTCAAGTCGAAGCGGCCCTCCATGCCCATCATCATGCTGACCGCCCGCGGGCAGGAGGTGGACAAGGTCGTGGGCCTGGAGCTCGGCGCCGATGACTACGTCACCAAGCCCTTTTCGATTCGTGAGCTGATTGCTCGCGTTAAAGCGGTGTTGCGGCGCGCCCACGCGCTGCCCAAGGATCAGGATACGTACAAGTTTGGCGATGTCGAGGTCAATCTGCGCAGCTACCAGGTCGCCCGCCGCGGCCGCTCTGTGGATTTTTCGGCCAAGGAGTTTGAGCTACTCAAATATTTTCTCAGCCACCCCGGGGAAACGCTCAGCCGGGACCGCTTGCTGGAAAACGTCTGGGGGTACGAGCATTACCCCACCACGCGCACGGTGGACGCGCATATCGTTCGCCTGCGTCAGAAACTCGAACCCAATCCCGAGGAACCGCGGTTCATCCTCACCGTGCACGGCGTGGGCTACAAGTTCGTCGGCTGATGCACGGCGCCTCTGACGGAGGGGGCAATCCGTGGGAAAAACTACGCATCCGCATCGCGCCAGCCACCACGAAGAGCTCGCCCGATTCCAGGCGTGGCAAGCCTTGGCCGCGCGACCAGCGCGAGCCTCGACCAACGGCCGCAGAGGGAAGCCTGCTTCCAACCTCGAGCAGCGCAATCTGGCGCTCGAGACGGAGCTCGCCGCGCTGCGCCGCCAGCAGGCCGAACTTCAGCAGGCCCTCTTCGGGGCCGCGCAACTCCAGCGGAAGTTGTGCGCAACGCGTGAGCTGCGGCGCGGCCGTTTTGAGCTGGCCAGCGAGGTTTTCGCGGTACGCCACATCTCGGGCGACTTCTACAATGTGATTGACCTTGGCCCCGAGGTGGTTTTGGCCGTCGGCGACATTGCCGGAAAGGGCTTTCTGGCAGGTCTGTGGTTTACGCACTTAATCGGGTTGCTGCGAATTCATGCGCCATCCGTGCCTGGCCCGGCTGCCGCCACGGCTGCCATCAATCGCGACCTCTTTCAGATTCAGCCCGAGCCTCCCATGGCCGGGTTGTTCCTGGGCCGCCTTGATCCGCAGAACGGCGATCTGCTGTATTGCAATGCCGGCCAGCCGCCTGCTTTACTTCTGCGCCGGAACGGTTCGCTGGAGACTCTTCGGGAAGGCGGCCCCATGCTGGGTGCAATGCCCAAAGCCACATTTAATTGCGGGCGCGTTCGACTGGAGGCTGGCGACACCTTGGTGATGTATTCCGATGGGCTGACCGAATGCCGAAATGCTCGCGACGAAGAGTTCGGGACGCGGGGGTTGCTGGCGGCGGCGCGGGCTGCTGCCGGCTCGTCGGCCAGCTCCACGCTGTTCTCGCTCCTAGGTGCCGTCCAGGATTTTGCCGGAAGCCATCCGCGTGGGGATGACCTGACGCTCATGGTCCTTCACCATTTGTGAGGTTGGCGCGGTGACGAAGTTGGCTGGTGGTTCCGGTTGACGGCCGCATTGTCGACCTGCTCGAACACGCCGCCAAACACTATGGCAAGCTCGCGGTAATGTTCCGCCTGAATGGCATTGTGCCTCCCGTTTCTCGCAGCCAGCCCGGACGTTGACTATTGCCAGTCCGCAGTACTGCATTCCCCTGAGTCCCCGGGAGCGTGGCGTACGAGAATTTCTATCCCACGGCCCTAGGCATCCTCTCAGGGTAACCATCTGCGAATCTGACCGGGGGCTTCGCGTCATCCAATCCACTGACACCTGATAGACTTCGGAGTTTATGTCTGCCGCTGACATCTGCCCGCTCTGTCAACGCGCCACGGAAAAGTCTCTCCTGAGCGAGGCCCACTGGTATCCCTACTGGGAGCGCGAAGACGGTGCCTGCCCGGCATGTGTCCAAGAGCACCTTCTGAAAACTCTGCTGGAAAAGGGCGATGCGGCCCTTCACGAAAGGGTGCAATCCACTTGGCCGCTTGACGCCAAGACTGCCTTCGGCGCTTTGCCTACTCCCCTACGGCTTCATGCGGACCCGCGCTTTGCCGGCCGCGGAGTTGCGCTCGCCATGCTCGACTCCGGCTTTTATCCACATCCCGACCTCGTCCAACCACGAAACCGAATCCGCGCCTATCTCGACGCCACCCGCACCCCTCCCAAAGTTTTCCGCTTTGCTGCCAATCAGAAGCCGCGGTGGCAGGATTGGAACGGGGCACACCCCTGGCAGTGGCATGGGTTGATGACCAGTGTGGTATGTGCTGGCAACGGCTTCCTGAGCCATGGGCTTTACCGCGGCTTGGCCAGCCATGCCGACCTAGTGTTGATTCGCACGCGCGGGAACGACGGCCGCATTTCGAATGAGACTTTGGCGCGTGCCCTCGGCTGGCTGGTTGAGCACGCTGGCGAGTTCGGCGTGCGCGTGGTGAGCATGTCGGTTTCTGGCGACCCGGTCGAGATCCTCGCCGGCAATCCGGTGGACGCTTCCGCCACCGCTCTGGTCGAAGCTGGGATTACGGTGGTCGCTGCCGCTGGCAACGACGGGCAGCGCCGGCTTCTCCCCCCGGCCACCGCCCCCCTTGTCCTCACCATCGGGGGGATCGACGACCACAATAACTTCAGCAAAGATGAGCTGGCACTCTGGCATAGCAATTACGGTTCGGCCAGCAATGATCTTCCCAAGCCTGAACTCGTCGCCCCAAGCATCTGGGTGGCCGCGCCCATCCTGCCCGGCTCTGAAGTTGCGGCCGAGGCAGCTTCACTCTTCGCACGCCGCCAGCGGGGAGTGAATGGCGATGAAAAACGCACCTCTGAATTGAAACTTATCACTCCGCATTACCAACACGTTGAAGGAACCAGCTTCGCTGCGCCGGTTGTAGCCGCCACGGTAGCCTGTATGCTCGAAGCGAATCCCGGACTCACTCCGTTTCTCGTCCGTCAGACACTGATGAGCACGGCTGAGCTTGTCTCCGGAGCCCCTCCCGAGCGTCAAGGTGCCGGGGCGCTCAATGCGGGTCGAGCCGTGGCTCGCGCCCTGGCCGAGCGCCATGGCGGAGATTTTCCCTGGCCGTTCTCTCCTCGACTCACCTCGGAGTGCGTTGTGTTTG
>Ga0233417_10000717_pt1 | contig 10147 bp, 16 predicted proteins | sample Sed_MG_FD_189023 | JGI IMG/M metagenome (GOLD analysis project Ga0233417, IMG submission 189023) | Sediment microbial communities from Lake Towuti, South Sulawesi, Indonesia - Sediment_Towuti_2014_0.5_MG | ecosystem: Environmental > Aquatic > Freshwater > Lake > Sediment | place: Indonesia... | reverse complement strand
CCGGTCGACTGGAACTACGACCGCGGCGTTCACATCAAGCTCGCACCTGACGGGTTTCAGGACCTTCTGGATGTAGAGATGAGCAATCAGTTCCGTCCGGGTCTTCCTGGCTCGGAGACCGTGAGGGAGGGTATGGTCCAGCATGGCATCTTTCTGCGCGACACCACCGTTCCCTATGAGGTGCAGGCCATCGAGGCTCTCCGCGGGTACATCAGGTACCATGAGAATCTCTACAACGAGACCACGGGCAATCTGCGGCGCAAGGCTGCGCAGACCGGCATGAACACCGAGGAGGCGATCCAGCAGACGCTGGATGCCATGGGCTACACCGCGCTGGCCGCTCGTATCAACAAGGCCAAGGAACGTCTCAAGCGCTACGAGAACAAGGTTGATCGCACCGTGATGGACCGACCTCTGCATCGACAGTATGACCCCAAGCGGACATTGCTCTTCCTGGATCCGCCGAAGGAGTTCGAAAGTGAGATCGCGATGCAGGTATACCTGGAAGAGAACCCGAAGATGCAGGAGAAGTACAATGCTTGGATGGCGCAGTTCGTCCAGGCAGAGTCTGCGGGGCCTGCCAAGGTGAAGCGCACTACGAAGGAAGAGAATGTCTAAGACGATCGAGCGCGGCCCGTTCAGTGCGCTGGTAAGTGTTCGCGACGGTGTCACGATCCTACGGGATCAGGGTTCGATCGAATTCGCTGGAGGCGAGGTAGACAAGCTGCTCGCGCTTATGGTCTTCGTGATGGGGATCGAAAGCTACCCGCTTCTGCCCGCACGTGTAGCCACGACTCCGTTCGAAGCGCGATTCAATGCGCAGCGTCAGATCGAGTTGCGCCGCTCTGAGCAGCATGTCGATGCACCGGGCGTCAGTTTCAGCTTCGCCGAAGGGGACGAGCTGATCGGAATCATAAAGCAAGGACTCGCTAAGTTCATCGACAAGACGACGATCAAGGGTGCTCGTCCTGCGAGCGTGTCCTTCTCGATCCCGGATATTCCGGTCGAAGGTCGTTAGCTGCAGAAGCTCTTGGGGAAGAGCCCCGCCTTGTAGCGGGAGGTTGGAACGTTCGACTCGTTCCCTGTGGCTCCTTGTAGTAAAGGAGAGGGGGAAACTCCGATGAGGCAGCTTCGATGCCGACTTGCTTCCGCTCTGAGAGGGTTTGCCTTTGGGTGGAAGAACCCATACGACTTCGATTGGTGGTATCCGCTGAATGCCTTCAAGTGGCGGCTGAAGCGACTCGAACGCGCTCTCGATCGCGATCCATGGCACGAGGGCAGCGCCGATTGCGCGCAAGACATTCGACGTTTCCTGATCCTGTTGGATGATTTTGAGAATGCGATCGATCGCGTACCCCGAACGCCGTTTGTCGAACGCTGGTTCGATCAGTGGCGGCCTCGCATCGAGATGACCGACGAGGAGAGGGCAGAATTGCGGGCGTGGAGCGATGCGATGACGCAGTTCGAGGAAAATACCTGGAACGAGGCGTTCAACCTGCTGAGGGACCGGCTACGCTGGTGGTGGTGCTAGTAGTCGTCGTACCAGCCCCGACCGCCCATCGTGCGATCGAGCGTCGTGTCGCCAAATCTCTCCCGTCCGAAGATACTGCGGAAGAGCTTGTTCTCGTCCACGGCTCCATGGAGCTCCCGCTGCTCCTCTGAGATACGACGGAATTCCATAGCACGACGCGCCTCCTCGAACGGTGTGTGGGCGGAGGGCAATGTCGCAGGCATCACGACCATATTGGAGTAGAGGGTGTAGGCAGCCATGAGAAACGCATCCGCAACGTGGTCCTTGCGGATCGGGTCGTGGATGACCCAGCGCTTGCGTTTCAGATCGATCGCATCGGTCTCGTTCTGTTGCTTCGGAATCAACGCTTCCTTGAGCTGCTCGTGGAGAAAGTCGCATCTCTCCGCTGCAAAGATCAACCTTCCGTCCTTAGCCATCTCATTGACCCACTGACAGGTTTCTTCACGCCAGTTGATGGTGTCCGTCTGGTTCTTCGGACGTAGGGTGATCTCTGTCTTCCAACCGCGGTTCTCGTTCTGGAGCTCGAGCAGCTGGTAGTCGACTTTGGGGTCGGCGTCGAAGATGGTCAATTGCCAGTTCTGTGGCAGTCCACCAATCGACGTGATGATCGGTGGCACTGTATCGTTCAGCGTGATCAGGTTGCTCTTGATCGTCTTCTCACTGTTGTCGAAATATTCCCAAAGAACACGGATGATCTCGCCGTCCCAACCAAGCAAGCAGCCGCCAAAGTTTCTCTCACCTTGATCAACGCCTAGCACAAACTGACAATCGCGGACAGTGTCACGTGGAACGCGCACAAGATGCTCGTCCCGAATTTGAGGGAACTTTCGGTCAGTGTCGCCAGCCATGCGACCTTCGAATTCCGATGCATATTCCGCCTCGGTCAGTTCCTTCTTCGCAGCCTCGAGTTCTGATCGTACGTACTGGGGGTTGTCCTGGGCCTTGAGGTGGTACTGAAGAATGGACTCACCCCACGGGCAGCCGTTCTCTACCATCTTCGAGCCTGGTGTCAGACGCTTGCCGGAGCGGCCCTCTCGCTGGCTGATGCGAACGAGACGGCCAAGGAATCCACCGAATCCCTTGGGCGAGCCCATCGCGATGATGCGTCCCAGACGCGAGGACATGCGGGCGCGTACCTCCTCGAGAAGGTCGGCGTCCACCCAGCCCGGCTCTGCGACGAGGATCGCCTCGAGCTCGTGGCCGGTGATCGAGTGCTTGCTCTTGGCCGACTTCACTTCGAGGATGGCGCCCCACCTGGTTGTGATGCGCGCGTCACCCGTCTTCTTGTCGAGGATCACCTCGTACATATTCCGCTGCACCGGATAGAAGGCCGTATGCAGACGGTCGAGAATGAATGTCAGCTCCTTCTCAGCGTCGCTGAAGGTAGACGCCAAGAGCCAGGTCTCAGCACCTGGGATCATGAGGAACATGAAGCCAAACATGCTGAGGCAGTGCGACTTTCCGGCGCGAGCCGGCCCTTGGCCAACGATGTGTCGGTTAGGGGAAGCGAGTGCCGGGATCTGAGAGGGGTGGGGCTTCTTGCCCTTCTCGCTCCTTTGGAGAAGAACGAGCCGGCGCTCGAGATCCCCAGTCGGCGTGGGACTCTTGGACTTCTGTTGATCGCGCCGCCACTCGTCGAGCTTCTCGTTCTCCACCTGGTGGAGAGGGAAGCTCTGATGGCACGCGGGACAGTGTGCCTCCATTCCGTTCCAGACCGTGTCGACGTAGCGCCAGATCAGATTCAGGTCCTGCGTCGGATCCTGGATCTTCTCCAGAACTTGTACGGCGTCGAATCGGTATCGAGCTGGAAGCGTCGAGTCATCACGGATGGCCTCGAGCTGCTCGAAGACGAACTTGAAGGTTCCATCCCAGGAGGTGCCCGTACCGCGACCGATCATGAGCTCGATTTCGGCCTGCTTGGAGAGCTTGCCCTTATAGAACTCGACGGCCTTCTGAACGCGAGCCGTACGCGCGAGATCATTGGCCTTGTTGTAGGCAGGCGTGTCGGGCTCGCACTTGACCTTGAAGACATCGGCGTATGCCTTCGGGGCAGAGACGCCTCGAGCGCGGGCTTGAGCGAATTTTCGTTCTCGAGGTGTGAGCTTCTTGATCATCCTCTAGGAAATGGCCGCAAGGGCGACGCTGGCCCCTGCAACGATGAGCGAGACGAGGGCGCTGACAACTACTGCGATGCGCCGTGCCTGGAGATCGCGGCCGTTCATCTCGCCAAACTTGACGAGAACGGTCTTCTCGAGTCCGTTGATGCCCTTGGTCAATTCCGAAACATTCTGTTTCAGGAGCTCCAGGCACTCATGGTTGTGATCGAGCCGCTCGATGCAGCGTGCCAGATCGATCTCAACCTCATGAATCCGATCCTCAACCACTAAATGGTCACCTTCTTCTTTCCACAAGCTTCCTGCCAGCGAGGGCAATCGGCTTCTGTCGTGCTTGTCTTGACGCGAGGATCCTGATCAGCCGTCACGATTCCCACCTTGTTGAGCTCCTCCTCGGGGATGAGCCAGTGGTTCTCGTGCCCGCAGCCCGGGCATGCTCCATGGCTGACCATCTCGCGCATCATTGCGACGATGAATCCATCGTCTCGCCGAGCGGCAAGCAAGCGCGCGATCATCTTGACAACTAGATCGGTCGGAGTTTCCGGGTCGAGAATCAGATCTACCAGGATCCTGGCGTTCTTCTCCTCGAGACTTTGGCGGCCCTTCAAGGATGTCCTCTAAATAGGTTACCCAATGGTGCGTAGACGTATGTTCCAGGGCGCGCCGCGCGCTAGCGATTGATCGCCACTGGATTTGACAGGCGAATGACCGCGGATCGCTATTATCGCTAGGTGCTGACTATGTCGAGTCTGGGGGACCTTTTACTCCGGCAACACATCAAGGATTTCATGAGAAGAGTAGAGCCGACTTTACGCATGTTGAACAGCGAATGGGGCCTGATGGAGGTGCCTCGGATGGGGGGGACGGTCCGAAGGTTCGTTCACTATTGCCCAACGGGTGACATTCGTGCATCCAAAGGGAAGGGGTGTGATCTATGTCGAGTTTCTATTCCGGAGGCGGTCCAATTCTTGGCACAGGTTCTTTTGCCAAACCAGCTGTGATCTTTTCAGAAGAGGATCCTCCTGGAAAACTCTCGGAGGGGTGGCTCATGTTTGAGCCTCTGAGCCTCCTTGGGCACATCTGTCATGGAAGGCAGACCGTGTTCCTTTTCTCTGGGAAGCAGTGCGACTACGTTTGCCCGGGGTGCCTGTCATCCCTGCCTGAGCACCTCGAATTCGTGGCTCGTTCGGTATTGGAGGGCAAGTGAAGCTACATCTTCAACGTTTCGCCTCGCGTGAGCACACGACGCTCGGGGCACTTTTCGACATCACCAGCGTGCGTAGATTCCTTTGCTTTGTGCTCGAGGACCAGCTGCGTAAGGTGAAGGTCAAGGGCGAGACGCGGATCCCAAGCGGAACCTACAAGATCGTGTTGCGCAAGGAAGGAGGCTTCCATGAACGCTACAGACGACGCTTCACGAAGATCCATAAGGGAATGCTTCACGTGCTCGACGTGCCCAACTTCACCTGGATCCTGATCCATTGTGGAAACAGGGCTGAGGACACCGACGGCTGCCTGCTGGTAGGGGATGATGCGCACTTCGATCCAGAGGGAGGCGACTCGTGGATCGCCAACTCCATCGCCGCGTACCAGCGCATCTATCCCGACATCGCAGCTGCGGCCGAGGCTCACGATTGTTGGATCACCGTGGAGGATTTCGGATGAGCCGGGACCAAGTGGCCTTGCTCCTCGTCGGCTTCATCGTGTCGATCTTGTTGGTGATGTTCTTGGTGTCCCGCGGATGAAGCTGAATATCGGGGCGAGCAACCCAAGTGGAGCTTACCGAGGACCGGAGTGGATCAACATCGACTACTCCAGGCACTTCCGGGGTACCCGTCGCTCTAGATTCGCCCTCGCGGATGGGACGATGCTGCCCTTCCGAGATTCGACCTTCGATGAGATCCACGCCATTCACGTCCTGGAGCATGTGCCTCGCCACCTGACAAGAAATGGGGTCAACGTGGATGCTCACTTGGCGTTCGTCTCGGAGGTTGGCCGGGTCCTTACGCCGAACGGTGTCGGATTCATCGAGGTTCCAGACTTTCTTGCCGGTTGCTACATCATTCTTTCGCAGGCCCACCAGCTAGTGAACGCGAAGCCCGAGGATCGCGCCCGACATCTGGAAGAAATTCGCATCCGAACCGTTGGCGTGTATGGCAAGGGTCGACATGAGGGGGACTTCCATCGCTGGGGTTTCACGCCGTGGGGGATGGAGAACCTGTTCACTTCTGCTCAGCTCACCTATTCTCGCGAAACCGAAATGATATCGGCTCACTATAAACAAGAGCCCGTGATGCTCTACCGCGTATGGAGGGTGCGTGATCACAGCGGTCATTGACTACGACCCCGTATCGGGGCAGAGGATCACACTCCACGCATTTCTGGACACCGAGCAAGAGGAGGCCGAAGCATGCCTCAGGGATCTGAAGAGAGCGCACCCACAACGCGACATTGTGTTGCTCCAAGCGGCATCTTGGAAGGAGCTCCGAGCATCGAACCGGAAATACTTTCCGGTCTACCGGAATCGCTGAATGATTGGATGATCCGCCAGCGCCAGTCCAGGTTCAATGCCAACTGGATCTGGAGCGTATATCACGCACCCTGCCGGATCGACTGCGTCTTCGTGTTCGCGCCCGACAGGCTTGGTTTCGTGGAGCGGTACAGCTGCGCAACCTGCCTGGCCCATGTGCCCGAGGCCGTCATCTTTGTCCTTCAATCAATGAACGCATGGGATCGGATGAAGGCGTATCACTACAGGCTAGCTTACTTTCGTACGGCGTCTGTTTTGACGCGGCGCTGCTCACGAAAGGACCGATACCTGAGGGACTTCTACCGCGCCGTGGGTATCGGCCCACTCTGAAGATTTCTACAATTTTTTGTCCGGGAGCGTAGGAATGTTCTTGCGAGGCTGCAAGACGCAATCTATCGTGGAGTCCTCGCGTTGTTGCTGACGAATCTGGTCGTCGCCGCTCTCGTGGGCACCTTTCTATTAGGCTACGTCCTTGGGCGAGTCACACCGTCCTGGTCGGAATGGGAGCGTCGAAGAAAAGAATTCCGAGATAGTCGCAAGCAGTAGATCTCGGATCTCAAGGGGGGGGCCATGATCATCAGCGAGATCGAGTATCAACGCGCACTCGAGAAATTGCGTCACTACGGGGAAGATCTCCTCCATGAGGAAGATGCCGAGGAGATCGCCCGGATCGAGCGTCATCAGTATGCGCTCATCCGAGATGTATGCGCCTGGATCCTGAACCGTCCGCGTGGGTCAGATCATGGCGTACGGGATTTCTTTGCCTTTCTAGACGACATCGAGGAACGCTGTGACATCAAGCTACCGCTTCGACGAAATCGAGGAAACACTACGAATCATCCAACAGGCAAGCGTCATGTTTCCGGAGCTGCGCCTATGTCAATTGATCGTGAACGCTACTGGTAAGAATTTCCCATTTTACGTTACAGACGAAGAATTGAGGCGCGCTCTTCAAACCTACATGACACGATGAGGTGTCGATGATGACAGCCGTCGAGTTCATCACCAGCGTATACGTCGTAGGCGCCTGCCTGACCACCTACGGCGCCTACCATCTTGGCTATGCGAAAGGACGTCTGTTTCAGATCGACAAGCTTGTAGGCTCGATCACCAAGCAAGATGCCCTCCAGCTCACGAAGGCGCTAGAGAAGCTCTGCGATTACACCGAGTGTGTGGCTAATGGAGAGGCAATCCGGAGCCGGGCACATCACTGATGTTCGACGTCGAGAGCATGGTAAGAGTGGTGACGACTGGAGAAGATACGAAGTTCCAGCTCGTTATCGGCTCCGTGGGAATCGGTCAAGAAGGTCCCAGGGAAGAAGTAGACGAGGCTGTCAAACGTCTGCGCAGCTGGCTCGAGCGACAGCTCATGGGCGCCTACGCTCGCTATTCAGCCGAGCTACGAGATCGACTGCGCTGGCGTACAGGTGTCGGAGCCGCTGAGACGATGGAGCAGGTCTATCGATTGGCCGTCGATCTGGACGAAGTGCGCGGAGACAACTTCGACTTGAAGGCGAAGATCGAGGCCCTGGAGAGCGAGTTGATTAGCCTGAGAGAAATGTATCGATACAAGTTCCAGGAGCATAGCAACGCGATCAAGGAGCTCATGGGGGCGAACCAGACGATCGAGCAGCACCGACGCGTGCTCCGGACGATTGCGGATTCAAGCAGCGATCAAGCCTCTAGATTGGCTGCGAAGGGAATTCTCTACACAGAAGGGTCTTGAAAGATGGGCGGACACTTCAACTATGTAGGCGAAACCGTACACGAGGTGCTGGATGAGATGGGGGATAACGACGAGGTTCGGCGGCGTTTTCCGATTCTCTCATCCGTCTTGAAGGAGCTGGGAGCATGGGTGGAGGAAGTCGAAGAAGAACTCGACAACGACCTCGACCAGGAGTACAAGAGCGCGGATCGAACCTTCGATCTGACGAGCACCCACTCGTTGATCTGCCGCGTCCAGAAGTTGCTCCCCAACGAAGAGAAGTGATCGAGGATCTCCCTCTACCCTAAGCTACCGATCAAGTGCACAGAGGAGTGCCGCCCTCTGAATGGGGGGCGGCCGGTTGAATGACGACAAGAACCACGAGTTACTCCACCACGGTAGAGTGCACTGTGCGTGTACCTACTCCAAGCGCGCGGTACTTCGACGAACTCTGTTCGCTCACTTGCGCCGGGGACCTGCTGCGTTTCTTTCCCAACGCGAAAGAGATCACAGAATCGTTCGCGTGTTTCAATGCCGTGCGCAAGACCCTCGGCCCCGCCTCATTTGCGGAGAGCTGGACATGCCTTGTTCCAGGGGACGGAACTGCCCCGAGGACGGGCGCCCTCTTCGCCTTGCGTACTCGATGGAACGTAGTCAGCGTCGATCCCCTGATGAAGCTGCGCTGGGTTTTGGGGCGGCACCACATCGACCGGCTGACGGCACGAAAGCTCCATGTGGAGGCACTTGCCCCGATCGTGGCGAACCGGGTGATCATCGTCTCGTGCCATTCCCATGCGAGTCTCAAGAACGCGGTGCAGCGCGTGAACGCCGAGCGCTGCGACGTGATCAGCCTGCCGTGCTGTGTCCCCGACGACATTGGTTCTCCCACACGGACATGGCTCGACAAGAGCTGCTGGTCTCCAGAAAACAGAATCAACGCCTACCTCAACTGGCGCCTGTGAAGAGAGCGACGCTCGGCTCCGGCAAAGTCATGATCTTGGCATCGCTGTACATCCTTGCTTGTCTGGCATGTAGACTCGAGTAGCGCAGGATCCAAATGCCATGGCACCTTGGAGGTACAATGAAAAACTGGGTGACCATCTCGGGTGCGTTGACTCTCTTCGTCTTTGGTGTAGGAGTTGGATCCAACGTCACGCTATGGACCATGCAGCGACTCCTGGGTGAGAGGGTGGAACGGGGGATCGAACAGGTCCAACGTACAGGAGAGGAATCGGACCGACAGCTAACCAAGCTGAGAGAGCTCGAGAAGGAGATGGATGCCCTCAGGGAGCGATGCGAGAGGCGACGGCACGAGGAAGGGTTCGACGCGTGAGAAAAGAGCGTAAGAGCGTGGGTGTCGATTTCGACGGCGTGATCCATCAGTGGGATGGTGAATGGCGCGGGCACCACATGATCCCTGGCGAGCCGGTGGAGGGTGCGATCGAGTGGTTGCATCAACTGCTCCAGACTTACGACGTCTTCATTCTGACGACGCGTGGTGAGAGCTTCCGCGGACGCTTCTCGGTCCGCTTGTGGCTACGCAAGAACACCCCTGATCACATGTGGATGGATGTGGGTCCTTCCCGGGGACTGCGACACATCCCTGTCACAGATCGCAAGAGCCCTGCGCTCATGTACGTCGATGATCGTGCGTTCCGTTTCAATGGTACAGACTTCCCCTCCGCAAACCGAGTCCGCGGCATGAGACCGTGGTGGAAGGAGAAATCGATTGAGCCTGGAGGGAAAGAAGGGTTGGCCGATCCTGGAAGGGGATCCTCAGGAACACTGCCAGCTGTCTGTGGACACCGAGAATCAGTGTCTGATTCTTGAATTCAGTCAACCGATCGAAGTGTTCGGGTTCGACTTGGAGACCGGACAGAGTTTCCGCGATGCCCTCGACAAGGGAATCAAGATCCTAAGGCAGCTCCATTCATGAAGACGATACGACCGAGACCGAAGAGCTTCTTGCCGAAGGAGGGCAGAAAGTACACGTGCGCGTTCTGCACCGAAAAGGTTCCGCATACGGTGTTCTGCTACGGCTGTCGCCACTTCGTGTGCTTCGCCTGCGAGGCGTACGACTCGATCGCCTCACAAGGAGGGAAACACTCCCTGGAGGCTCATCGCCAGTGCCGAGCATGCTACAGACCTGTGCGTAAAGGGCGTATCGGTTCATGGCTCTGGACAGAACCCGACTGTAGAACCAGGTATGCGCCCCTGGTAGTCTGAAGAAGGGAGAGATCATGGAAGAGTGGATGCAAGCAGTGCTC
>Ga0233417_10000716_pt1 | contig 10149 bp, 10 predicted proteins | sample Sed_MG_FD_189023 | JGI IMG/M metagenome (GOLD analysis project Ga0233417, IMG submission 189023) | Sediment microbial communities from Lake Towuti, South Sulawesi, Indonesia - Sediment_Towuti_2014_0.5_MG | ecosystem: Environmental > Aquatic > Freshwater > Lake > Sediment | place: Indonesia... | reverse complement strand
CCATCTTCGAGAGCGGCGTGTTCGGCTCAACCATAAGGCTGTAACAAGAGATGTGCGTAGGTCCCAACTCTACCGCCTGACGAAGGCTCGACTCCCACCGTTCCAGGGTCTGCGACGGCAGAGCGAACATAAGGTCGAAGCTGATATTTTCGAAGCCCGACCTGCGGGCATCCTGCACACACTCGCGAGCTTGCGCGGCAGAGTGAATGCGAGTGAGGAACCTCAGTTCATCGTCATGAAATGACTGAATGCCGATGCTGAGCCGGTTCACACCCGCGGCACGGAACTCTTTCAGTTTTTCCCTGTCGACCGTTCCCGGATTTGTCTCCAGCGTCACCTCGGCGTCAGCCTGAATCGCGAACCCTGACGCAACAAGCTCAAGAATCTCTGCTATGGAAGATGGCGAAAGCAGCGAAGGTGTCCCTCCACCAAAGAACACCGTTTCGTAGGAGACGCGGAATCGATCTTCTTGACTCCGCTGCCGTATCTCGCTCTTCAATGCATCGAGAAACTCCTCGACGAGCTCTCGCTTCCGGGTGGGTGACTCCTGAGGAGCGATTGAATAGAAATCACAATAGATACACTTGTGCTCGCAGAAGGGAATATGGATGTATAGACTTGCCATAGCCAAGGGTCAGCGTATCAGATTGCCAATGCGATCCCAGCGGACGGTTTTGAATTTCTCCGACAGGCTTGATGTGGACGCTGCCGGATCCCACGACCAGTATATCAATAGGGCTTCACCGATCAGGTTTTCATCCGGCACGAATCCCCAATACCTGCTGTCCAGACTGTTTTGCCGATTGTCTCCAAGTACGAAGTAGTAGTTCCGCTCAACTCTATACGACGACATCCCAACGCCGTCGATCCTGACGATGGCAGTCGTGTCGGACTCCACCATGTGCCCTTCTTCCTCAATGAACTTTTTCCATCCGACGAGATTACCCGAAGCGATGTCGATGAGATCTCCCTTCTTCGGTACCACGAGGGGGCCGTACTCTTCCTCACTGAATCCTGCTCCCTCTGGAAACAGGCCGCGCTCAAAGCGGCTACTCCAGCCTGAATGCATAACCTTGGCGGACGATGGCGGCACGAGCTCCCTACCGTTGACGTATACCCTTCCGGACGCAATCCGAACGGTGTCTCCGGGAAGACCAATGCACCGCTTGATGTAGTTGAGCGATTCGGGATCGCTCATCTCCGCCCGGTCGCCGGGAAATTCAAAGACGATCACATCTCCCCGTCGCACATCTCTGAAGGCCGGAAGCGATACGGACGGTATGGCCAGGTTGGTCAGGGGCACGTAGCGGGGCGTTCGTAGCCCATACACAAACTTGTTGACGAACAGGAAATCGCCCGCGAACAGCGTGTTCTCCATCGATCCTGACGGAATGCGGTACGCCTCGATAACGAACGTCTTCAGCATCAGCGCGATGAAGATCGTAAAGAGGATGGTCTTCATGTAGCTGATGACTCTTGTGCGAGAAGGAGATCCAGCTTGCTCGGGAGTTCCCTCCTTTGGGAGCTGCTCGTTCGGAGTCGAAGCAGCAATCTCGCCTTCGTGCCCGGGTTCTCGACTGGCTCCGTTCATACCGGTCATTTTATGACATTACCGATCCGCCCCAACCGCACGGACCCGATCTTCGCGAAAATGTTGTAGATGGGGATGTCAGTGTCCCACGACCAATACACGATGAGCGGTGTACCGACGAGGTTCTCTTTTGGGATGAATCCCCAATACCGGCTGTCGAGGCTGTTGTCCCGGTGATCCCCCATTCCAAAGAGATAATCTTCCTCCACCCTGTATTCAGCAGCGGACTTTCCATCGATTTCTATCGTCTCGCCGTCTACTCGGACCGAGTGTCCTTCGCGCCTGATGAACGTTTCCCACGCCTGGATGTTATTCTTGCTCAACGGGATCACCATCCCCTGGTAGGGAATGACAATGGGCCCATAGTGATCTTCATTCCACAGAGCACCCTTCGGGAATATCCGATCATCGACCTGATCGGGCAACATCATTCGACTAAAGGTGAATTTCAGGTTCCGCGGCAGAGGGAATGGCCTGCTATTCACGTACAACACGCGATTGGTCACCTTAAGAGTGTCACCAGGCAATGCGACACATCGTTTCAGATAGAACGTGAACTCCTCGGGAGCCACCTCATCTCGATAGCCGGGGAAAACGAACACAATCACATCGCCTCGCTGCACATCGCGGATGCCGGGCACGCGGAACCACGGTAATCGAATGTCCGTGAAGGGGATATTCCTCGGCGATGTACCACCGTAGATGAACTTGTTCACAAAGAGCAAGTCGCCTGTCATCACCTCGTTTTCCATGGAGCCAGTCGGCACCAGAAATGAGGCGATCACGAAATTGTTGAGGATGAGGAACGCCCCGAAAACTATCCCGAATTCTTTGAGGAAGGCAAGCGCCTTCTCCTTGAATGTTCTTCTGTCGGAACCCTCTTCGGCCTTCTTCGTACGAGTTTGTTTCATTCAATCCTCCATAGAAAGAACAGCCAGAAATGCTTCCTGGGGTATTTCCACTCGACCCACCTGTTTCATGCGCTTCTTCCCCTCTCTCTGTTTTTCGAGAAGTTTTCGTTTTCTGGTGATATCGCCCCCGTAACATTTGGCTAGCACGTTCTTACGCATCGGACTGAGCGTTTCACGGGCGATCACCTTGCTGCCGATGGCGGCCTGAATGGCGACCTCAAACATTTGACGTGGGATCAGCTCCCTAAGTTTCGCGCACAATTTCCTTCCCCATTCGTATGCTTTCGCGCGGTGGACAATCGTCGACAGCGCGTCGACCGGCTCCCCATTCAGCAAGATGTCAAGTTTGACAAGATCAGATTCCCGGTACTCCAGAAAATCGTAGTCGAACGAGGCATAGCCGCGGGACAATGACTTCAGCTTGTCATAGAAGTCGAAAATGATCTCTGCCAGGGGGAGCTCGTAGTGGATGTCGGCTCGCTCCGGACTCAGGTAGGTGGTGTTCTTGTGTATGCCCCGTCGATCCATGCAGAGCTTCATGATCGCTCCGATGTACTCTGAGGGCGTGATGATCTGCCCCTTGATGTACGGCTCTTGCACGTTCTCGGTCTCCCCCGCCGACGGCATGAACGCAGGATTATCGACTAGCGTGATTTCGCCGTCCGTTCTTATCACGCGGTATTCCACGTTGGGTACCGTGTTAATCAGCGACTGGTTGTACTCTCGCTCGAGACGCTCCCGAACAATCTCCATGTGCAGCAGCCCGAGAAAGCCGCAACGAAATCCGAATCCGAGCGCGAGTGAAGTCTCCGGCTCGAACACGAGGGACGCGTCGTTCAGCTTTAGTTTCTCCAGAGCGTCGCGCAGCTCTCCGAAGTCGTCAGCAATGGAAGGATACATGCCGCTGAAGACCATCGGCTTCACTTCCTTGTAACCCGGGAGCGGTGCTGCGGCGGATTTGTGGGCATGGGTGATGGTGTCACCAACCTTTGTGTCGTGCACGTCTTTGACATTCGCAATGACATAGCCGACATCACCCGCCGAGAGCGACCCGGTTCTCTTTCTTTGCATCTCCAGAATGCCTATGTCGTCCGCCTGGAACAGCTTGTCATTAGAGAAGAACCTGATTTGATCTTTTTCGCGTACCGTACCGTCGAAGACGCGCACGTAGGCCACAGCGCCGCGATATTCATCAAACACAGAATCGAAGATCAACGCACGCAGCGGTGCTTCCGGATCCCCGGTTGGAGGGGGCGTCCGTTTAACGACCGCCTCGAGGACCTCTTCAGTACCCCAACCGGCTTTTGCGCTCCCCATCAAAATCTCATCCTCAGAACAACCTAGAAGGTCCATCACCTGCCGCTTCACAGCGTCAATCATGGTTTTGGCGCTCGGGAGGTCGATCTTGTTGATGAAAGGAATAATCTCGAGACCGGCATCAATGGCAAGATAGAGATTGGAGATCGTCTGCGCCTCGACTCCCTGTGTCGCGTCCACGACGAGAATGGCTCCCTCGCAGGCGGCAAGCGATCGCGACACCTCGTAGGTGAAGTCCACATGCCCTGGGGTGTCGATCAAGTTGAGTGTGTAGTCCTGACCGTCCCGGGCTCTGTATTGCATCTGGATCGCGTGGAGCTTGATGGTGATGCCACGCTCCTGCTCGAGCTCCATATCGTCCAGCACCTGCTTCGTCATGTTTCGCGGAGATACCGCGCCTGTACGCTCAAGAATCCTGTCGGCGAGCGTGGACTTCCCATGGTCGATGTGCGCAACAATGCAAAAATTTCGGATGTGTTTCATATCGAAGACTCAGCCCAATCGAGCCGGGACCCGAGCTGCATAACTCCATAAAACGACGAAGAGTAAAGAGCGAAGTTCAATCGGGTCACCCTTTACTCCCGCAAGCGCTTCAAATATAGGGCAAAATGGCTAGAAGAGCAAGGAAGGCACGATGTGATTCGGTCTCCGAAGCGGACAGTCTGCAAGATTCTCCGCCAAAAACCCGGAGCGTCAAACCTCCTTAGTTGACTCCTCCGATATCTGTTCCGTCGAATGCTTGCGAGTCTTGTCGGATTTGTTTACATATCGAACAAACCTTGACAGGGACTTATGAAGGTTCTTATTGCCGGTGGGACCGGCTTCATCGGCCGGAGTTTGATCGAACGACTAGTCCACGCCGGCCATTCCGCTGTGGTCTTGACCCGCCGCCCGGCGATGATGGACGTCCCGTCCAATCCTTCTATCAGATGCCTGCAATGGGATGCGCGATCCACGGGCGAATGGGAGCCGGTCGTCAATGAAGTCGACGCGGTCATTAACCTCGCCGGCGAATCCATCGCAGCAAAGCGGTGGACCTCTGCGCAAAAGGAACGCATCGCCAGGAGCCGCATTGAAGCCACACACGCAATTGTCCGTGCAATCGAAAAAGCGATGAGGAAGCCCGAGGTCCTGATCAGTGCGTCCGGTGTCGGGTACTATGGTGATGTCAGGGAAGGGGACGTGGACGAGGACTCACCGCACGGGGATGATTTTTTCGCCAACCTCTGTCTTCAATGGGAATCTGAAGCGTTGCTGGCCGGAAGGCATGCGGTTCGAGTTGTTACTCTACGCACGGGAATTGTGCTCCACCCGAGCGGCGGGACAATGAAAAAGTTCCTCCTTCCTTTCAGGCTTTTCGTCGGCGGGCCGCTGGGTCCCGGATCTCAGTGGATGTCCTGGATCCACCGCGAGGATGCGATACGCGCCATCCTCTTTGCGCTCGAGAATAAATCCCTGTCCGGTCCAGTGAATATCACCGCGCCCAACCCTGTCACGATGCGCGAGTTCTGCCGATCCCTGGGGAGGGCTCTCCGGCGTCCATCCTGGTTTCCTGTCCCTGGGTTCGCGCTCTGGCTCGCGTTAGGCGACATGGCGGACGTCGTACTGAAAGGCCAACGAGTCATTCCCGCGAAACTTATTCGAGCAGGGTTTTCGTTCAATTTCCCTCAGCTCGACCCCGCAATGTCGGAGCTGGTGCGCTGACAAACGTGCGTAGAAGAGGAAAACCAGAGGCGGTTAGCGAACAGGGATGCTGAGCCGGACAACCGCTCCTGTGCCGAGATTGTCGCCAACCTCGAAGGTGTAGAGGCTCGCCCCCACGTATGCGTCGATAATGTTGAGGAGATAGGTGAGTGCGAAATAGAAGGCGAACTTATCCCGCTCATCCCGATAGAAGTCCCGCTCGTAAAGGAACTGCGCGTTCCCCTGCCCACCGCTTTCACCCCTTTCCACAGATTGGGCATACTTGCTTCGAGCGGAAAGATAGCGATCATGAGCTTTTGTCCATTGGTAGACAAAGTACCCACAGAAGCCGACGATGATCGGCACCTTCCAATAGCGTTCGGTATAGATTTGGCCGGCTCCCGGCAGCACCGCGGAGAGAAGTATGGCGGTCATCGGTGATTTACCGCGTACCTGGATCGAATCAGACGCACCATGTGCATCGCGCAGAGAGTCGGTGATCCATGGAAGGAAGAGAGCTTCTGAGTGTGGCTCTTGCTTGAGGAGATATGGAGCAACTCGGTACTGACCAGGCGCGGGCAAAGAAGCAATGACAATGAGGGTAGTGGCCAGAAGAGGACGAACGATGCTCTCGTCGCGGGAAAAGCCCATGACATCACCAGGCGCCTTTAGTTAGCGGTCGACGACAGCGACAGCTTCAATTTCAATCTTGACATCACGTGGCAATCGTGCCACCTCCACCGTGCTGCGAGCCGGCGCCGATCCGGAAAAGAATTCCGCGTACACTTCGTTCATCGCAGCAAAATCGTCGAAATTCTTCAGAAATACCGTCGTCTTGACGACGGAGCTCATCGATGAACCAGCGGCCTTGAGGACAGCTTCGACGTTGGTTAGGACTTGTCGGGTCTGGGCGCGGATGTCCCCCTCAACGAGCTGATTCGTTGCGGGGTCAATGGCGATCTGTCCGGCTGTGTAGATGAATTTACCGTCGACCATGATAGCCTGGCTGTACGGGCCGATCGGCTTGGGAGCTTTTTCAGTGTAGATTTTTTGGTTTGGCATGATCAGACCGCAGAGTTGGGGTAGTCTGTTGTGTCGCAGTCACGTCTTTTCGATGGCCGCAAAAAGGTCCAGCAGACGATCGAGATCGTCGAGCGAGTAGAATTCGATCACAATTTCCCCTCGTCCGTTCGCTTTCTCGCGCACGCTCACCTTCGTGCCCAGCACCTGTCGCAACTTTTCTTCGATGCTCTGAGCACTCGCCGAAGGAGGCACGCCGGCCTGTTTCCGTCGAGCGCCCTCCGCCGGTTTCCCGACGAGTTTGGCAAGCTGCTCGACTTTCCGAACTGACAGCCCTGCTTTGACAATCCTCTTGTAGATGCGAAGCTGGACGGCCTCGTTTGGGATGTTAATGAGGGCCCGAGCGTGGCCCATCGAAATCAGGTCTTTCCGAAGGCCGAGCTGGATATCAGGCGGTAGCTTCAGCAGGCGAATGAAATTCGCGACCGTCGTTCGATCCTTGCCCACTTTTTCGGCCACATCATCCTGCGTGAGGTTGCATTCATCGATCAAGCGCTTGTATGCATGCGCAATCTCGATGGGATTGAGCGTATCGCGCTGGATATTCTCGATCAACGCCAGCTCCAGCATCTCTTCATCGGATTCGACAGCGATGATATATGCTGGTATCTGCGCGAGTCCGGCGCTTTGCGCGGCCCGCAGCCGTCGTTCGCCCGTCACGAGCTGATAGCCGCCGTCCACCCGCCGCACGGTGATCGGTTGTATGACACCCTTCTCGATGATGGATCGCGTCAACTCGGCAAGCGTCTCCGGGTCGAACTCAGATCGAGGTTGGAAAGGATTCGGCCGAACGTTGTCGACGTCGATCCGTGCGACTATACCTAGTCCCCCTGTGTCTGCACCCACTTCGTCACTACGGACACTGACTTCCTTGGGCGGCGCTTTAGGAATAAGAGCGCTCAATCCCCTGCCGAGAACCGATTTCTTCTGGGTCGTCATGCTTGTGTGCTTGTGACAGACGGTGTGTTCGTGACCTGCTCAACTCCCAACGCGTCGTAGTTTGCCAGCACTTCCTTGGCAAGCTCCATATGATTCCTGGTACCTGAGCAGATGGCGTCGTACAGGATGATCGGCTTCCCGAAACTGGGCGCCTCGCTCAAACGGATGTTGCGGGAGATGATCGTCTTGAAGACCTTGTTGCCGAAATATCGCTTCACCTCATCGACGATCTGGTTCGACAGGCGGAGGCGGGAATCAAACATCGTCAAAAGGACGCCTTCGATGTCGAGATTCGGATTCAAGGTCTTTTTCACCAGGTTGATCGTGCTGAACAGCTGGCCAAGACCTTCGAGGGCAAAATACTCGCATTGGACAGGTATCAGAACCGAATCCGCGGCAGTCAGAGCATTGAGGGTCAGCAGCCCGAGGGATGGCGGACAATCAACGACGACGAAGTCATAGTGCTCTCGAATCGTCTGCAGCGCAAGCGCCAGCCGTCGTTCGCGGTTTTCCATCGCCACCAGCTCGATTTGTGCGCCAACCAAATTGATATGGGAGGGAACGCATGAAAGGAAGGGCATCTGAGTCTCGACGACCGTGGAGCCGATGTTCAGGCCGTCGATGAGGACCTCGTAGATCGTTCGGCCTTCGAGGGGCGAGATTCCGATCCCGCTTGTCGCGTTCGCCTGCGGATCCACGTCCACGAGAAGCGTCCGTTTCTCGGCGACAGCGAGAGACGCTGCAAGGTTGACGGCCGTCGTGGTTTTGCCGACGCCCCCTTTCTGATTCGCTATGACGATGACCTTTGACAATACGCAGGCGATGATCGGATAGACAACACAAAGACTGCGACGAATATACTCCTTTTTCCCGCCCGAAGCAATGCAGCATGCGGCTGGCGCGCGAGTAAACTAACCCAACTGGTCACCGACTTCCAAGCGGTAGCCGCGAAGGAATTCTGCAGGTCCCATTCTCTTTCTTCCTTCTAGTTGGATTTCGAGGAGAGAGATGACGCCCGACCCTGTCTGTACATGGAGGCAGCTGTCACGAGCCTCAACCACCGTACCGGGGGCGGCTTGAGCTGAAGCCGGCTCCACACAGAGCGGCTGCGTTCGGAAAATGCGGAGCGTTCTTCCCCTATGTGTCGTCCACGCGCACGGATATGGAGATAATCCACGTACGAAGTTGTGGAGCTGCTGAGCAGGGTTCCGCCAATCGACCACGCAATTCTCCTTGAAAATCTTCGGAGCGGGCGACGACTGCGTTTCATCCTGCATCTGCGTGCGTACCGTTCCAAGTTCAATCTGCCGAACGGTCTGAAGAACGATCTCTGCGCCCAGCTCCGCCAGCCGATCGTGAAGTTCGCCAGCCGTTTCATCCGGACCGATGCGCGCTCGGGCCTGAAGGATGATGGAACCGGTATCCACCTTCTCTTCCAGAAAGAAGGTCGTGACACCTGTCTCCCTCTCCCCGTTCATGATCGCCCAGTTGATCGGTGCAGCACCGCGATACTTTGGCAGCAGTGATGCGTGGAGGTTAATCGAACCTGCCGTCGGAATAGTGAAGACTTCGCGCGGAAGGATGCGAAATGCCACGACAACTATGAGGGTGGGTTGAAGGTGAGCAAGACTCGAAGCGAAATCGGGCGCTTTCAGGCTCTCCGGCTGCAGCAACCGGAGGTTGCGTGTGATGGCGAACTCCTTCACGGGGCTGAACGTGAGCTTCTGCCCCCGACCCTGAGGTTTGTCCGGTGACGTGACGACGGCAACAATATCGTAATTGTGCTCAAGAAGGATCTTGAGGCTTGGAAGGGCGAACTCCGGTGTGCCCATGAAGATGATGCGCATGGCGAACGTCTACACCTCGACGGCACTAACGACAGGATACGAAGTTTCAACTTCCCCCTTCTTGATCTTCCGAAGCTCGCTTCTCAAAAGGGCACGTTTGGCGGTGCTTACGTGATCGGTGAAGAGAACACCATCCAGATGGTCCATTTCATGAAGCACGACGCGTCCGAAAAGGCCGTCAAAAGTCATCTCGATTTCCCTGAAATTCACGTCCCGAAAACGGACCGAGATCCGTTCTGACCGTGTGACGTCGGCGCGAACGTCCGGTATGCTGAGACAGCCTTCTTCCATGCTCCACGATCCGGACTGCTCGACAAGCTGGGGATTGATCATGGCAAGGGTCTTGGTTCCACGCTCCCGCTCCACCTGTTCCTCTCCTGACTCTTCGCGTTGCGATTCCTCGATGGCAGACACATCCACAACAATCACTCGGCGCAGATAACCAACCTGATTCGCTGCCAATCCAATGCCATTTGCTTTGTGCATTGTTTCAGCCATGTCGTAGATCAGCTTGATGACCGAGTCATCGAGCTCGTGCACAGGCTTTGCCTTTTTGCGAAGAATCTCGCTACCGTAGAGATAGATTGGAAGAACAGACATATACCGTGACTTCTCCAGACAAGAACTGGGCTATCCCGCTACCGCGGAAGCCTCCGAACGCCCTCGTAACGCTTCTTATAGTAGGAACTTTCCAGCGTCGAAATCGTTACCCCAATGGAAACGCTTGCATGAGCAAACAGCTGGTTACCCAAATAGATGCCGACATGTGACCCCCGTCGGC
>Ga0233417_10000714_pt1 | contig 10160 bp, 14 predicted proteins | sample Sed_MG_FD_189023 | JGI IMG/M metagenome (GOLD analysis project Ga0233417, IMG submission 189023) | Sediment microbial communities from Lake Towuti, South Sulawesi, Indonesia - Sediment_Towuti_2014_0.5_MG | ecosystem: Environmental > Aquatic > Freshwater > Lake > Sediment | place: Indonesia... | reverse complement strand
AGCTTTTGTTGCTTCCCCAAATCCTATAGGTAAAAGTCCAGAGACTGGAGGATCAAGCGTACCACTGTGTCCTGCCTTTGATATACCAAATATTTTTTTTACCCAAGCTACTGTTTCATGACTAGTAGGACCATTTGGTTTATCCAAGATTATTAATCCATAGTTAAGAAGTTGTTCTACGGTTCTCTTATCAAAATATGTTCCATATTCCTCATTTGTGATATCTTGATCTATAACTCTAAGGTTTTGCAGCTGTTTTAGTTTCATAGCAATTTTTTTACAAGCGATTTTGCGATTGCAAGGACTTCTTCTGCACTTAGCCCATCTGTGTTTATTATATTATCAAAAACTGACAGATTCTCTCCAAAGTCAAACCCGTAAAGATTCTTGTAAATCAGTTTGTTCTCATCATATCTCTTTTTGACTACCCTAAGCGCTTCTTCCGAGGAAAGGTTATCCCTCCTAGTCATCCTTTTTGCACTATTTTCTAGTGAACCAGCAAGCCAAATCTTGATTCCATTATTAACTAGCCATGGGAGAGTATAACTGGTTATTACCATTCCACCTTTATAGAATAATTCTTTTAATTTCTCATCAACTATTTTATCAAATTCTAGGTTTGTAGTTCTCTGGTTCAAAAAAGTCATACCCTCTGGTGTATCCCACCAGTCATCCCCCAGAGTATGAAATCCCTGTTCCTTTGCTAACTCCTTTAAGACATCGCCGCCACTAAGATACTTCAATCCAAATTCTTTTGCTAATCCTTTAGCAACTGTAGTTTTACCAATGGCTGGTTGACCTGAAATTACTATCGATTTTGGCAACTCAGTTTAGATCCATTGTGGTTTTTGTGATTCGCATTATGATACCACTAAAAGCTATGGATGAAAGAAAATACCAAGCCCAAAAATATATTTCATTTTCATGTTTGCAGAAGTTTGGAGTTGAAATCACTTTCTCTGCAGTACATGTAAGTTCAAAATAACCTCCAGGAATAAAATTAAGAGATATTGGAGATACGGCGACCGTATATGCAAATAGTGGGGGAAGTACAAAATAAAAGATCAAAATAAGCGGTATGAAAGTAATCATCATAGGTCGCATGTTCATTTGCATTATTTCCATGTTCATTTTGTTCATGTAAGCAGATTTTTTGTTAATTTCGTTTATCTTATCCTGATCTTTTGCTCTGAAGGCTGCCATCCTTTCTTTCTGCCAGGCTCTAGTTTCCTTCATCAATCTTCTTAGCTTGTTTTGATCGACCATTTTTTTCCTTATTACTGCATTGAATAAGTTAAGACCTATTGCTATTCCAACTATACCTAGCGCGGATGAAATCATTCCTTTTACCAAGGGATCGGAACTTCCAAGCTGACCTTGACTAATACCTGGAATTTGGAGCCAGATTGAATTTATGAAATTTAATATTATGCTAGGTTCCATTGTTATATCCTATTCCATTCACGATTGCTTTTGCAGCTTCATCAACCTTTCCTTCTGAATTGAGGACAATCTTAATTGGTGAACAACACAAAATAGAACAAGTGGATAACATTGCACTTGTAACATCAAGTTCTTTTTTTATGGTATCAATTGATACAATATCACGATCTCTTGTAGTATCTTTCATTCTTCGGTTATAGATCTCTTCAGGTCTTGCGGTTATCATAATAAAAATATCTGGCATCAACACTTCTAGGACATTTTGAGGAAGCCCTGGATAGAATCCCTCTTTGGTAGAAATGAATGCATGAGTATCCACAATAATGACATCGTCGTTCAATGAAGCAATTCTTTTTGCTGCCATGGATTGAAGTTTTTTTTGCTCAGGTACAGATAATCTGCGAAGTTCATCTCTACTCTTAATACCATTTTTTTTAGCTTCTTCAAACATTACGGAACCAAAAATCGAAACACTCACGCCTATTTTTTTTGCTTTAAGCATTTCTACAATTTTTGATACAATTGTAGTTTTTCCTACACCTGGTATTCCAACAATAATTATCTTCTTACTTTCTGCCAAGCAGTGCACCAAGCCTTGGCATTACCGTTTCCACTTGTTCTTTAATAAGCAAATTATAGTAATTTATGAGAATGTCTACAGTAAGCAATAGTCCTATTCCGGAGCCAAAGACTCCTAGGACATCTGAGGCACCAGCTAACACACCAAGAATCATGGATCCAATTATGGTTACAGAAGGGATATATTTTTGGAGAATATTTTCTACGGGTTCATTTGAACGTCGAAAACCTGGAACCTGAACATCTGCGTCAAGTAGATTCTTTGCAGCTGTTTTTGCCGAAAGACCACCAAGTTCTACCCATAATCTTCCAAATAAAACAACTATTCCAATCATAAATAGAACATAAAGTACTGCACGCAGTGGATCTAGTGCTGCTATGTCAAGTCCACGTGGTGGCGTAATATAGTACAATATTCCTCCAATAGGAGTAGAAGAACTGGATGGATCAAACATAGCAAAGAAATTCAAAATGGGGTTATCATTACGTGAGTTGTAGTTAGCCCAAAGCATTTGGCCTACGAATACAGCGTTTGCCGTTAATGCAGATGCTAATATCACTGGGATGTTAGACACGTACATTAGTTTGATAGGATAAACTGCAGAAAATCCTCTATATTTTGTTGATACTATTGGGATTTCTATTTTTATTCCTTGAGTATATACTAGAATTAATAAAATTCCTGCCGTTAGAAAGAAACCAAACAGGCTAGGTAATTGATTTGCTCTAAAAAGAACATCCAATACGCTACCTCCATTCATAATTGAACCAGCAAGATATGGAAATATTCCAGATAGACCACCATCTCCAGCAGGTACTGGGCTAAACATACTCCAAAGTAATTGTTGTGCTACTCCTGCTGCAATGAAAAGACTAATTCCACTACCGAGTCCCCATCCCTTCTGAATTAATTCATCTAAAAACATGATAATTACAGAAGATGCCATCAGCTGACCTATCAAAATGTAACCTACTTCTGGCGATGGAAGATTTGGACCATATACAGCAGCTCCATATAGTATCGATTCAGCAACGATTACAATGTATGTTACTAGTTTGGTAGCTGTCTGGAATAGACTTCGATCTTCGGGTTTCTTGAAATCAAGATGAAAGATTTCAGAACCTTTCAAGAGTTGCATCAAGAGACCTGCAGTAACTATTGGTCCTATACCAAGCTCAACCAGTGTGCCTTGTTGAGATGCAAAGATGACTCTTGCAAATGCAAGAAAATCAAATTGTGGAGCTGTTGCACCATAAAGTGGAGTTTGAGCCATTATCATGTAGATTAAAAGTGCTAATCCACACCATGCTAGTCTTACTTGCAGTGAAAGCTTCTTTTTTGGTTTTGGTACTTGCGGGATGTAATTTTCAGCTTTTTTAATAACTTTTATTAGTAAATTGGTGGGCGTTCCCTCTACACTCATGCTTTAGCAAGCACCTCTCCCCCAGCTTGTTTTATTTTCTCTTCAGCAGACGCAGAGAATTTTTCAACCTTAATCGTATAAGCATTCTTAGTTTGGCCCCCACCTAGAAGTTTATCATAACCAAGTCCAGCAAGATCTATAATCTTTTTTCCATTTTCTTCTTTTCCAAATTTTGCAAAAAATGAATCCAAGTCTCTCACACTTATCCATTTTTTCACTATGTTTGGGTGTGGTGGATGAGTAGAATCGTGACCAAAATGTCTTGGATCAGTAAGAAGCATCTTGATAAAATGATGTTTATGCATACCGGATTGGCCTAGGCCACCTTTATGTCCACTAGCTCTGTGTTGACCTATTTGTCCCCAACCATGGTTTCGTCCTCCTCTGAATTTTCTTGTTTTTCTAAGTCTTGTTGCCATTCTATATCATCTTCCTAACTTGAGCGAGGAGTTCCTTATGATGACCTAAAATCCCCCCCTCACCATACATCTTCTTTGTATTTCGTTTAAATCCATTTTTTGGTGGAGATAGAGCAAACCATGGTTTCAGTGGTTTCAATTTTGAAAGTGAAGAAGTGCCTTCCACAAGCGATTTTGCAAGTTCTTCAGGATTTTTGAATCCTAATTTTGCAATATCTTCAGCAGTAATTTTCTGATAGCCTGTTTTTCTTCCCTTTTTTTCTAGTAATTCCGTTGTAATAGAAACGTCCAATTCCTGCCATGAAACATAATGCTTTATCTTATCTAGCATTCCCCTAGTATTTTCTTTTGAAGGAATAATGGTAGCTCTGAATTTTTTATCCAAATGTAAAAGATCTAATGTGGTTCTAGCCCAATGAGGTACGTTTACGGTTCCTCTCATTCTTACTACTAGAAAAGAATTTGGCATTTTCATTCAACCTTGGCTAAATGTTTGCCTTAGACAGTTAAGAACAGCACCAGATGTAGAAGTCATGGTGTTTGTGGATCCCTTGCTTTTTGTCCAGACGTCCTTTAGTCCTGCAAGTTTTAAGAGATTTCTAATGTTGCCACCAGCAACTAGTCCAAGACCTCTTGGACCAGGTATAATTTCAATCGTAACACTTCCTCCTCTACCACGAACTTTAAACGGAACAGAGTGAGGCTGATCACATCTGCATTCCCAACTTCCACAACCAAGTTTCACTGGGCTTATTGCAAGATATGCTGCATTTGTTGCTTTTTCAATTGCTATTCTCATCTGTTTTGATTTTCCCTGTCCAATTCCAAGCCATCCACTTTCATCTCCAGCTGCTACCAGTGCCTTAAATCTAGTATATTCACCATTTGTTGTTTGTTTTTGAACAATTCCCACATCAATGACTTCGGTTTTAATTCCTGGCAAAAGTTTTTTGATTATTCCTGATTCTTGAATTCGATAACCATTTTCATAAATTTCTTTCATTGATGTTATTTTTCCCGTGCTTACCATAACACCAAGGCTTGTTCTAGGAACCCAAACCTCTTCTTGTTCTTGTTTTTCTCTTCTTATTCTTTGTTCTGTTTGACTCATTTGGCTTTGACCTCACCATCTATTACAGATTTTACCTTTTCAACATCATTTGAAACTTTAAGATGTTTACCATCAAGTCTTTCTTGATCTGGAAAAGTTTCACCGTCTGCTGGTACTTCGAGACCAGCGTCTATCACTCCTTTTAATGCCGCAGCCATTCTTTGAGTATATTTTCTTGTGCCACTATATAGGACGGCATCCTTTGTTCCCCCAACAAGAGCTTTTTTTCCTGCTAGATAACCAGTCAAATATGCAGCAGGAATGCTTTTTCTCGAACCTTTCCAACCTTTATTTAATAAAGATCTCGAATGCGCGGAAGCAAGAATTTGATCTCCTTGCATTTTTGGTTTGTGAATTTGAACTAGTGTATTCTCATTTGAAATCTGAACTGTAACAAAGTCTCTCCTACCCATAAGGAGATTCTTTCTTTTTCTATAGTTTGTCTTCTCCTCTCTTAGTCTACGTAATATTTGTGAATATGTCATCAATTATCCTCTTTCACAAAAAATTTTGGTAAAGCTCTTATAAACGTTAGACTCGAAGCATTGAAATCATTAGAGATTTTTGAACATGTAAACGATTTTCTGCTTCATCCCAAACAGCAGATTGATTGCCGTCAATCACAGAATCCGTGACTTCTTGTCCTCGTTTTGCAGGAAGACAGTGAAGGAAAATTGCATCTTCTTTAGCTTTTTTCATCAATAAGGAATTAACTTGAAATTTTGGCAGGAAGTCCTTTAACCTATTAGTTCCCTTGTGATGTATCGAAACGAACGTATCAGTTGCAATAACATCGGCATTAGTTGCTGCAAGTACTGGATCATTTGATAATTCGATTGTTCACATTTTTTTTGATTCTTTTATAACATTACTGTCAGGTTCGTATCCTTTTGGTGTTGCAATAGAAATCTCAATTCCCGTTTTTACACATCCATAGATCATTGAATTACAAACATTGTTTCCATCTCCTATCCAAGCAAGTTTCATACCAGATAGTTTTTTCTTTTTTTCTTTTATTGTCATAAGATCAGCTAATATTTGACAAGGATGAAAAGAATCTGAAAGTCCATTGATCACAGGAACTGTGGCACTTTTTGCAAGTTTTTCTAATTCACCATGTGAATAAACCCTTGCCATTATGATATTTACATAACGAGAAAGTGTTCTTGCAGTATCCTCGATTGTCTCTCCACGAGAAAGTTGCAATTCTTCTTGCGATAGGTTAAGAGCATGTCCTCCAAGTTGATACATTCCAGTTTCAAAACTTACTCTAGTACGCGTTGATGATTTTTGAAAAATCATTGCAAGTGTTTTATTTTTGAGTAGTGGTTTGCATATACCAGATTTGAGATCTTTTTTCAATTTTATAGCAATATTTAGAATTTCTTCAACTTCTTTTTTATCAAGCTCATTTAAGGTAAGCAGATCTTTTGTCTTTAGTTTCATTTCTTCCCCCAACCAAATAATGAATGCTTCTTTTTAGCTTTAGTATCTTCTTTTTTCGTATTTTGTTGTTCTTCTAATAACTCCGTTTTCGGTCTACCTTGTGAGATCCATTTTCTGATTTTTGTGGCCAATTCTATAGCCTCTTCATCGTTTTCAGGTGGTTTAATGTCAAACAATATTGAATATTTCTCAATATCTTTAGTAGAAAGATTTTCAAATGGATCTTTTTGATTCACTGTTTGCAGAACTCGTTCTGGCATAGGTTCAGCCTCTTGTTTTGTTTCCGTCTTGATTTCTGGCGAAGCCAAAATTACTTTTGGTTCTTTTACATCTTGTTCCATCTTGTCTATCTTTGTAACAATGTCTCCTTCTTGGTTTGTTTTCATTTCTATTTTGACCGGTGGCAACTCTATGGTTTCTTGTGATCCAAATATAGACTCAAGAAATGCCTCTTTGTCAAAGAGTTTCAAATCTTTGTATTCCTGTCCCACTCCCAAATATAGAATGGGAGTGGATGTGATCCTTGCTATAGAAATCGCAGCACCACCACGCGCATCTGCATCACTTTTTGTCAAAATCGCACCTTCAAATTTAGTATACTGATGAAATTCTCGTGCTTGATTTACAGTGTCATTACCAGCAAGAGAATCACCAACAAAAATTCTCAGATCAGGATTTACAACTTTGTTAATTTTTGATATCTGATCCATCAGATTCTTGCTTGTCTGCATTCTTCCTGCTGTATCAATCAGTATGCAATCAATTTTATGTGATTTTGCATAAAGGGCAGCATCGCGTGCAACAGCAGCGGGATCTGAACCATAGTTTTGTGCTATGATTTTGAGATTCAACCTCTTTGCGTGTTCACTTAGCTGCTCAATTGCACCAGCTCTGTATGTATCAGCTGCTGCAATAACAACTGAAAATTTATTTTGTTGTAAGAGATATGCTACTTTGGCAAGAGTAGTGGTTTTGCCTGTACCATTAATGCCCAAAAATAATATGATGTATGGATTTTCTGTATCCTTTTTCTTTTGAATATTTGATAAAATATCAATTTTGGCTGTGGCATCAAACAAATTTGAGATATTTTCTCGCAAGCTTTGTTTTACTATACTTTCGATTTGTTCTTTTTCAACAGTTGTTCCAATTAGTTTCTTTTTTAGATCAGATTTTATAGAATTAATTACTTCGGTAGCAACGTCAGACTCCATCAATGCAATTTCAAGCTCAAAAAGGACTTCATCAATGTCCTTTTCCTTTAGTTCTTTTTGTCCGAAACTTTTGGTTGCGGCTGAAAATGCACTCCTTAATTTGTCAAACATGATGTATGCCTTTATTACTTTAGATTACGATGTTCTTGAATCAAGCGATTCATTTCTTGTTGACCGTGTTCAAGTCGTGCTGCTACTTCTTGTCGTTGAGCTGAAATCTGTTGTAGTGCTACTTCTAATTCCTTAATTCTTTGTTCAATATAATTAACTGCAGCAGCTTTATCCTGTTCTATTGCAGCCCCTGCTCCAATATTCACAATCATTTTTTCTTTAGGTTGAATTGTGGCTTTAACATATGTTCCCATTCCAAATGGCACAAGAGTCTCGTATGGTGTATCTTCTTTTAATGCTACCATTGATTCAATTGCTCCTGATGCTTCCTGTATGAGTTTGACTACGGCTTCTTCCTTTTGAATCAAATCAACCATGTAAGCTTCAAGTGCTTGCATTTGTTGCAACATTGATTGAGCTTGCTCTTCACTCATTTGCAAAAAATTCTTTTTCCCGCCTATAAATGCATTCTGAGGAGTGACACTGTTAATTGAATAAGATTTTGTATTTTATTAGGTAGTAAATCTAAATTGATCCCTCCTTGTTCTGCTGGTGTTTTCTTAATATTCCATATTCCCCAACTAAATGAAACAAAAAAAGAGAAGAGTTATGCTTTGGCTTTTGAAAATCGGTTGTCTACTTCATCCCAGTTTACTACATTCCACCATGCAGTGATATAATCTGGACGTCGGTTTTGGTATTTCAGATAGTATGCGTGTTCCCATACATCTAGTCCTAATAGAGGAACCAATCCCTTTGTTCTTGGACTAGTTTGGTTTGGCATAGTTGTAAATTCCACTTTCTTGCTTTGTAGGTTGTAAGCTAACCAACCCCAACCACTACCTTGTATTGCACCAGTGTCTTTTGTGAACTTTTCTTTGAAAGTAGCAAAGCTACCAAAAGATGAATTGATGGCATCAGCCACGCTTCCTCCTGGTTCTCCACCTCCATTGGGTTTCATATTGTTCCAAAACAGAGCATGGTTATCATATCCTCCACCGTGAAAATTTACCGCACCTCTTACATTTTCAGGCACTTTGTCTATGCTGTATAGCAGTTTGGTCAGTTCCATATTTTGCAATTCAGCACTAAGACTTTCCAACGCCGCGTTCAAGCCATTCGTGTATGCTTGATGATGCTTAGTATGATGTATTTCCATTGTCTGAGCATCAATATGTGGTTCTAACGCATTGTATGCATAAGGCAATTTTGGAAGTTCATATTTTGCCATACAAATCCCACGAGTATATACAATTTATGGCTTTGGTTACATAATGAATTTTATCTGATGAAATTTTGATAAGAAGTTAATGTATTCCAAAATCATATTTTGCTTGCTTGTTGTTTTGTGTGTTACCCTGCTTTTATCTAATTTAAAAACTAAAGAACTTGGAGAAGTCTATCTTGAAAAAAGTGTTCCATTAATAGGAGCTGATCTTCCCAGAACTGAAGGATTTGAAGGTAATGGAATAAAAATTGCAGTAATAGACACCGGAATAGATTATAGCCATCACGATCTATTCGGTTTTGGTCCCTCTGGAAAAGTGCTTGGAGGATATGATTTTGTGGATAATGATGAACAACCAATGGATACAAACGGTCACGGTACTGAAGTGGCTGGTATTATTGCCGCGGATGGAGATCTAAAAGGAGTAGCCCCAAAAGCAAAGTTACTTGCGTATAGAGTTTCAGAGACTGGAGAATCTGTCTCATCAGATTTTATAGTCAGAGCAATCCATCTTGCAATGAGAGAAAAGGTAGACATCATAAACTTAAGCCTAGGAGTAAACCGGACGAATGAAGAACTCGATAAAGCAGTAATTGAAGCTGTAAAGAATGGAATTGTCGTAGTAACAGCAGCGGGAAATAGTGGTCCTAGAAATCAGACGATTGGGAGCCCCGCAAAAAGTTTCCACGCAATAACAGTAGGTGCTTCGTATAACAACATAACATCAAGTATTGTTTCAACGTTAGAAATAGAAAAAAAACAATATGAAGTAATTCCAATGCGTGGAACTATTCCAGTATCAGAACCAGTTATTGAAAAGGTAGTCTTTGGTGGCCATGGTAGATATCGTGATCTGATAGATGTAAATGTAAAAAATTCTATTTTGCTTGTGGAAAGAGGTAGCGACATCAAAGATGAAAAAGTGTTTTTTTCTGAAAAAGAGTATAACGCTGCACAAAGTGGCGCCAAAGCAATAATAGTTTACAATAATGAACCAGGAATATTTTTTGGTGAACTTGTTCATCCGGACCCAAGCATAAATTACAAACCAAGAATACCTGCGTTGTCGATGTCAAGAGACGATGGTCTTGCCCTAAAGGCAATCTTACGAAATGATACTGTAGCAGACCTCAATGTATTCTATCATCCAGATTTTGTTACACCATTTAGCTCACGTTGACCAGT
>Ga0233417_10000713_pt1 | contig 10166 bp, 7 predicted proteins | sample Sed_MG_FD_189023 | JGI IMG/M metagenome (GOLD analysis project Ga0233417, IMG submission 189023) | Sediment microbial communities from Lake Towuti, South Sulawesi, Indonesia - Sediment_Towuti_2014_0.5_MG | ecosystem: Environmental > Aquatic > Freshwater > Lake > Sediment | place: Indonesia... | reverse complement strand
TGTCAAAGGCGCCCTGTATCACCCACATGGGATCGACATCGGGGTGGCTCTTATGTCAATACAGGCAACGGGTTCGCTCAGCAGTTATCCGGATACTCCTGGGCTGATCAGGGGCTGGGACAGCCTGACCACCATCGAAAGAAGCAACGCGGACACGGTAGTAGAGGTGGCCTGGACCGACCTGAACACAGGCCAGCCAGCCATCCGTCACGTGCGGGCCGCTTTCGAGGCAGGCAAGCATGTGGTGACCAGTAACAAAGGGCCGGCCGCCCTGGCCTACCATAAGCTGAAGCACCTGGCGGAGGCGCGGGGCCTTGGGTGGGGCATTGAGGGCACGGTGATGTCGGGTACCCCAGCCTTGCGACTGGCTCAGACCGCGCTGGCTGGCTGTCGCGTCAGCGAGATACGCGGCATTCTCAATGGCACTACAAACTTCATCCTAACCCGAATGGAGGATGGGGCGACGTATGCAGATGCGCTGGCCGAGGCCCAACGCCTGGGATATGCCGAGGCGGATCCTACAGCCGACGTGGAGGGGCACGACGCCCTGGGCAAGTTGCTCATCCTGGCGGCAGTGGTGATGGATACTCGCCTGACCCGAGAGGAGGTGGCCTGCCAGGGCATCACCATGGTGACTCCGGACGATGTCAAGCAGGCTCAGGCCGAGGGTAAGTGCTGGAAACTCATCGCCAGTGTTCGACGCGGCGCAGATGGGTTGCAGGCTGGCGTCGGGCCACAGGCCGTCCCCCGCAATAATCCCCTGGCCGGAGTGGGGGGAGCTACCAACGCCATCACCTATGTCACGGACTTGCTGGGGGAAGTCACCCTGGTCGGTCCTGGCGCGGGACGAAGGGAGACAGGTTTCGCCCTGCTAGCCGACCTGCTGGCTATCCATAGAACACAGTCGTCGGCCAAAGGGTAGGGGCTCAAGCGGACAGGGACGAAAGGGGATTGGCTGCTCCATTTGAGGCAGCCAACCCCCTTTTCAACGTGCCGCTTCGGCTTGCGACGCTTTCAGCCAGCCTTCAGAAGGGATGGCTGGTCCTCGGCTTCAGCGTCGAAGAGGTGAATATTGTCGGCGTTGAAGATCATCTCTATCTTGTCCCCGGCATGGGCATGGCCGCGCGGGTCCACGCGGGCGATATAGGGATAGTCACCCGCCATCAAATAGAGGAAGATCTCGTTGCCCATCAACTCAGTCACATCCACCAGCGACTCGACCTTGACTGCATTGATCCCCGGCGCCACATATTCGGGGTGGAAAATATCTTCAGGCCGAATGCCGAAAATGACCTTCTTACCCACCCCGTCGGTCAGGCGTGTTTTGACGGCGCCACTGACCTTGACGCGGAAAGCGCCGGTGTCAACGTACATCTCGTCGGCGGTTCCGGTGAGGGTGGCATCGAAGAAGTTCATACTGGGCGAGCCAATAAAGCCGGCCACAAAGACGTTGCCGGGATAGTCGTAGAGATTCTGGGGCGTATCGGATTGCTGCAAGATGCCGTCGCGCAGCACAGCGATACGGTCGGCCATGGTCATGGCCTCGACCTGGTCATGGGTCACGTAAATAAAGGTAGTACCCAGCCGCTGGTGGAGCTTGGTGATCTCCGCCCGGGTCTGAACGCGTAGCTTGGCGTCCAGGTTGGACAGGGGCTCGTCGAATAGGAACACGGCCGGTTCACGCACAATGGCTCGGCCCAGGGCCACGCGCTGTCGCTGACCGCCGGAGAGCTGCTTGGGCTTGCGATCAAGCAGATTCTCGATGCCCAGAATCTTGGCCGCATCCTGGACCCGATTGTTGATCTCATCCTTTGGGGTCTTGCGCAGTTTCAGGCCAAAAGCCATGTTGTCGTAGACGGACATGTGCGGATAGAGGGCATAGCTCTGGAACACCATGGCGATATCGCGGTCCTTAGGTGGTACATCGTTCACTACCCGGTCGCCGATCAGAATCTGCCCTTCAGAGATCTCCTCCAGCCCGGCCAGGCAACGCAGGGCCGTGCTTTTGCCGCAACCGGATGGCCCGACCAGCACCAGAAATTCCTTGTCCTGAACCTCAAGATTCAAGTCATTGACTGCCATCACATCTCCGAATCGCTTCGTAACATGTTCGTAGGTTACCCTTGCCATTGATCTTGCCTCCTTAATTGATGAGAGTATGCAGGATTTCCGTCTTTCATTGCCCGGCTGCCGTGGGGTAAAAAACCACTGGCAGCGAAAACTACCGGCTACGCTTCTATAACCACAATTCCAGGTTGGTGGACTGGCGAATGACCAGGGAGGGATGTATCAGTACGTGTCGGCCAGCGAGCGACTCTCCCCGTGCCAGAGCCACCAACATCCTGCCCATCAATTGCCCCAGGCGATGGGCAGGTTGGCGAACCGTGGTAAGGGTGGGATGTGACGTTTCTGCTGCAGGGATGTCATCGACGCCAGCCACTGCGATGTCTCGGCCTACTTCAAGGCCCTGATCTTGTGACGCGCTGATAACACCCAACGCCATCAAATCATTACTGGCTATTATGGCGGTGGGCGGATCGCTCTGAGTGAGCAATGTCTGTGCCGCACCGTATCCTCCTCTCTGCGTCAAATCGGCCTCAATGATCAAATCGTCCTTTACCGGCAACCCACGCACAGCCATTTCCTGCCGGAATCCCTGGAGTTGATAATGAATGAAGGCAAACTCAGGCGGTCCCGTGACGAAGCCGACCCGCCGATGGCCCAGGCCGTGCAGATGGTGCACCAGGGCCCGCATGCCTGCCAGATAGTCTATGTCGACGTAGGGGAAATCAAGCGGGTCCAAGGTCCGCCCATAGGCTACAAAGGGCACCCCCAGGTCCAGAAGAAACTCGATCCGCTCGTCGTGGCAGCGGGTACGTACCAGCCACACGCCGTCCACGCGCCGACCGCTTACTTTTTGGTGATATGCCTCCAGTTCATCCACTTGGGGGTCTGCGATGCTGATAAGCAGGTCGTAGCCAGCCTTGGCGAACTCATCACTGGCACCGGCCAGGACCTCACCAAAATGAGGATCAGATAAGCGGGGGCCCAAGCTGGGCAGAATCAATCCCAGCGTATCCGTGCGCTGTTTCTGCAAGCGCTGGGCAACCACATTGGGCGCATAACCCATCTCGCGAGCGGTGCGCTTAACCAACTCCCTCGTCTCTGCATTCACATCTTCGTAATCATGCAGGGCCCGCGAAACAGTGGTAACAGAACGATTAACGCGTTGCGCAATGTCTTTGAGGGTAACAGTCAACGGGTAAGCTGCCCTTCTGCTATCCCGCCAAAACGTTTTGGAGACATTGCAATTATAGCCTAAAACGTTTTGGATGTCAAGAGCCACTGATGTGTTTTACCACTCGGGCGGCCAGGGGATGGTATTGTAGTAGATCCAGGCAACGGTGTGTAGAGCCGATGCCGCCACCAGTAGCAGGGCGGCCCAGGCCAAGCTGCACTCAGCCCTGGCAGGTGTGGGCCGATCTGGCCAGGAGCGGGTGAGCAGGTAAGCGGCCAGGAGCGTATAGACAAAAGCTGTGGGAGCAAACAGGTCCCAATCCCGACGACCGCCGTAGTCTGGGTTCCAGACGAAGGTCAGCAACAGGTAAGCAAGACTGGCAATGGACAGAAAACGAATGATGCCTGTGTCGTCTGGGCTGTGGTGTATGGTGGTCCCTGATTCGGATTCGCGGCGGGCGTGCCTGGCCAGCCTGGAACGGCTGGCAATGATGGCCAATGCCAGCAAGAGTGTGAATATTCCTACGGGGGAGATAAGGAAGTGCTCGTTGGCCCAATCCAGCAGGTGAGCCGGGGAAAACATGGTGTAGTATTGCCACTCGGTCGTGGTTTGAAAGAGGGGCACAAAGGGAATGCCATCGGCCCCGCCGGGGCGGTCGTCGGTCAACAAGGCCCGCGGGCCGTGGCCACCGGCGGTCATCAGGACTGCCAACCCGGCAAAGACCAAAACAGGTGGCAAGATCAGCCTGGCCCACTGGGCAAGCTTGCCCTGGGTTGATGACTGCCGGTGGGCGACCCGCCACGCCACGTACGCCAGACCGGGCCATATCACCAACGTCGATGGATGGAAAGCATTGGTGAGCGCCAGACTCAGCGAGGGCCAGATCAAGCTGATTTGGCCACGCAAGCAGAGAACGCCCAGGTACAGGGTGAGCAGCAAGCCCAGGGAGATAATGGTATAGTTCTCTACGTAGCCAAAGAAGAGTTGGACTGCGCCAGCGGTGATGACCAACCCAAAGATGGCCGCCTTTTCTGCCCAGTCCCGGCCGAGTGCGTCGCTGAGGAGGAGCAGGACATATACAGAGCCCACCCCGGCCAGTACACTGCTGACGGCATACAGAGTGTCCACGCCTACGCCAGGGATAGGATTGATCAGAAGCCAAAGTTGAGCGTGGATGAAGATGCTGAGCGGCGACTGCCAGTTGTAGATGGTCCAGATCGGACGATCGGGGCCCGTGTAAGAGAGAGACCTGACAATGAAGTAGGCATCTCCCCAACGCAGGTGCCGGATACGCAAGAGCCAAAATGGGATGGCCATGCCGATGGCTATAGCTGCAAACCAGAAGCGCTTCTCCAAGGGGGGCAGATTACGTTTAGCCCATCTGAGCAGGGTCTGGCTCACATGGCCGAGCCAACCCTGCAACCTATTGGGGGTTGGCGTGAGGGCCAGGGCGGCAACGGCCAGGGCTGCCAGCCAGTTGAAGGGTGCGGGCACCAAGCTGTACGGCCAGACGCTCCACGCCTGATCCTCGGGCAGAAGCCCAGCCACCATGTGTGCAGCCACGACTGCCAGGACGAGCAGACGGATAACCACGCAAGGGAATGACAAAGATTATCTCCACAGCAACGAATCAGGCATTCTCCTCACAGGTGAGCTCGCAGCCAGCACAGCCCTTTTCGCATTTAGGTGGAAGGGTTTGCCTCACCGCTGAAAGCCGGAGGCATTTTACTCTAAATGATGGGGGTTCGCAATATGTCGTGCTGGCGTCGGGAAGTCGTCACCCGAGTATCGGCCAGGATGTATTGACAAAAGCATGAAACTAAATTACAATGCTATACGTAATATAATTACAAAGCACATTCGCGTGCGCAGAATGAGACTATAGTCAGCCAGGAGGCAATACCATGAGCGAGGAAACGATCATCGAAGGAGAGGCGACAGAGGTTGTGGCAGAGGAGTTGCCCCAAGCCGAAAAGCCCCCCGAATCCAAGGCCACCAGCGCCGCGCTGAAAGATGCCCTGGGGCGTGTAGAGTCTCTGGGCAAGACGTTGGCAGGCGCGCTGCAAGACCGGGCCAACGTGGTGATGGTGCGGGTCAATGACGATGCGCTGAAGCATATGGACATGCTGGTCGAGGCGGATATCACCAAGAGCCGTTCTGAGAGCGCAGCTTTTCTGATCAACGAGGGAATCAGGGCCAATCAAGAATTGTTCAACAGGATCAGCAGCATTGCCGAACAAATTACTGTGTTGCGGGCCCAATTGCGGGAGTCGGTGGTGGTCGAAAAGAAGGCGTAAGCGGCGGAGCAAAGACGCTAGGCTGGCCTGGTTACCTGCCCGCCCTCTTCGCCTGACCAACTGAGTGGGGGGCGGGCAGGTTTCATGGCTGGGAAACCTGGCGCTATTGGACCCAGAATTCTACGGTCGCACTTCCCGCGCCATCCAGCCACACATCCACGCTGGGGCCCAGTCCTTGAGGCGTAACCCGGTAAGTGCCTGGCCACAAGCCGCCCACTTCGCAGGCGCCTGCGCCGTGTTCCGGCTTAGTCCCGGTGATACAGGTGGTCTGGTAGCCTCCACCACTGTCCAGGGTGACCACCAGGCCATCGGTGCCGGGTATTTTCACGATAATCGTAGACCACGCGCCAGCGGGAGTATCACCACTGGAGTTGCGGGTAACGGCGCCAACCCAACCACGCGAGCGGGGGGTGGGGGTAGCTGTGGGCAACACATCGAAGCGGAATTCGACCAGCAAAAACCCGCCTGGCTGCAGATGTACGGGAAGAATGGCGCCCAATCCCTCTAACTCCACGCTAAAGTCGCCCTGGTTAAGCCCGCCAAATTCGACAGCGTACTGGCCATATTCCGGCTTGCTGCCGGTGAGGCCGCGCACCGACCATGGCCCTGAGTGCAGGACGACCGGCTGATCATTGACCCCCAACACGCGAACGACGATCGTGCCAATCCCCACACCGGGGTCGTCTTGCACCACCTGGCCTACCCATCCGCGCGCAGGCGTGGGGGTTGGGGGGACAATCGACGTTGGGGTGGGTGTCGACACGGGGGATGGCCTGGTCGGGGTGGGATTAGTCGCCCGGCTGAGGCGGGTCGGCGTGGACGTTGCTCTGACGGTCGGGCTGGCAGCAGGCGTAGACGTGGCAGTTGGGGTGCGTGCCGGGCGTGCGCCGGCGCCCATCAGCCGGGTGGGGATGGGCGTGGGCGTGGCAGTTGCCAGCAGCGCCTCAAATGCCACCTCGGCAAAGCCCACGCCATCCATATAGAGCCGCACCTCGGCTGGGATATCGACTGGAGACACGGTATACACGCCCGGCCACAGCCCACCAAATTCGCAGGCAACCTCGCCATAATCCGGCTTGGTGCCAGTATTGCAGAAGGCCTCCCAACCATCCCCTACGCGTAATGACACCACTTGGCCACGTCGCCCTTCGACCCGCACCGCGATGGCGGAAGAAACGCCATTGCCTGGCCAAGGCTGGCTGCTGTTGCGGACCACACGGCCCTGCCACATGACCGGACCAGAGGGCACCGGCTCCTGCCGAAACTCGACCAGCGCAAAATCTCCCTGGACGATCATGAGTGGAACGACAGGCTTGAGGCCCGAGACGCCGACGGTGTAGGTACCCGGCGACAGTCCTCCAAATTCACAGGCGTACTCCCCGTACTCCGGCTTGCTGCCGGTAAGGCACGTAAGGGTGGTCTCGCCTGAGGTGAGTGTGACAGGCACATCTGGCAGGCCAGCAACGCGCACGGCAACAGCGGCGAAAGTGCCGCCCCGATGGGGTCGGTCTTGGCGCAGCACGGCGCCTAACCACTGCAAGGCAGGCGTCGGCGTGGGGCTGAAGGTAGGGGTAGCTGTGGGCGCCAGGGGTATGCGAGTATGGCTCGGCGTAGGCTGGGGGGCAGTGGTCACCTCCACAGAGGTGGCGGGCAGAAAGTCGACCAACACCAGGTTATAACCGTCAGTGTCAATGTCAATGCTTGCGCCCAGGTTTGGTAAACGGAGGGTCCAGCGGCCAGGGGGCACGGGGGCAAACTCGGCAGCATAAGGGCCATATTCTGGTTTGGTTCCACTAAGCCCGCTGAGGACGGTATTTTGGAAGGTAAGGGTTATCGGCTCGTCGACCCGCTCGAGGACGCGCACACGCACAATCGAGCCGCCGCCCGATGTCGCATAGGGCGTGTTGCTGACAACCTGGCCGCGCCAGCCAAGGAGGACTTGTTGGGGAGTGTGGGTGGCGGAGACAGTCGAAACACGGCGCACCGCGTCCGTGGCTTGCAGGGCAAGTGCCACATCCCCTGTAGAGGGGCCATTCAGGCCCGCAAGCCAGAGAGTCACACAGCCGATAGTACTGAGAAGCCAAATTCGCTTCACGTCTTTCCTGGTTGCCTCTCGCTTGCACCAAGGATTCTACCAGTTCTTCTGCCAGTTCGCAAAACAGATCGACATCTCTTCCCAGGTCAGGTCACAATAACCTGTAGGGGAGAGCGAAGGTGCCCCGAGATTCTTGGCTTCATCGAAGTTAGCGGCCTGAACAACCCGCACTTCCCAGTTGCACATTGAGCTTGGGCTCAGAGGGCTGCTAAGGATAATGTCGTACGCCCCAGCTTCATAAGGTTCGCTAGGGGAATACAGGTTTATGCCTGATGGGTTGGAAGCCAGTACCGTATCGCCGCACTTGGCCTGGACAAAGAACCCGTTTGCCGGGCTACCGGCGGTGTCCAGTATCTTACCCCGGATTTGGGCCAAACCAGCATTCCACTGGCCCTCCCAGGCCAGTGGTGTGAATTGAAAAGCGGGCACCTGGGTAGGCGGCGGCTCTGGGGGGACAAGGGTCGCGGTTGGCGCTGAAGGTGAGGGCGGAGGCGGAGCTTCGACCACAGGGACATTTTCTGTATTGGTTGCGGTGCCATAGCCGGCTGAAATCCAGCCCTTGCCATCCGGTCCGTCCGCATAGGGAATCTGCCACCAGGTGCTGCCAGCATCCCGGCCAATGATGGCCACCGTGGTCCCAATGGTTATTGTCCCGACGCGCGGATAGTTGGTACCTGGGCCGCTGCGCACATTAAGGTTCTCGTTCAAGGTCACCGAAGCGCCGCCGGTCATGGGCGTGGGCGTAGCTTCGGCGGGTGGGAGAGGCACGGGTGTGGGTGTGTCGGGTGTGACCAAGACCAGGGTGGGAGTAGGCGTGGGAAGGGGCGGCACAGGCGTGTCCGTGGGAGCCAAGACCAGCAGCGTGGGCGACGGGGCTGAGGTAAAGGTGGGCAGCGGGGTACGGGTCGCTTGCGGCGAACTGGGCCGACTACTGAAAACGACGTTGAACAGAGAAGCGAAAATGATGTAATTGACTAGAATGAGAGCGATGACAAGCGCCCAATGTCTGCGTGACATGCCTCTTTCCTCCAGAGCCTGACTGGTCGGGAATTTGACGGCTGAACAGAAGATAGCAAGCACAGTGGGACGTGGCCGCGAAGCTCAATCCCAAAACCTAGCCTTTCATTCTTGGTGCGGATTCTACTCTACGCTTCCGCTGGGCGCAAATAGGGGCCCGAATAAGGAGAAATGCAGTGATTGTGACCCAAGGCACGACCCTGTTGGCAGCCTACCTCGGGTATGTTATAATCGTACAGGCTTCCCTCTCGCCGAGTGTGGCTCCATTCCAGCTTGCGAGACGTGGGTGACCAGTCTGTTTTTGAGTCTGGGGGGAATGTGACGACCTCCCCACCGCAGGGGGCTGCTTGCTCTGAACATAACCGGTTGTTGCCGGCAGGCTTTGTGGCGGAAACCGCCCGAGATAAGATTGCAGAAGCCAGGGGGCAGGAGATAAAGGCGCAAGGCTGTGGACAAGGGTCTGCTAGAAAGCAGCGTAGGAGAATTGCTACGGGCGCAGCGACTGACACTGTCAGTGGCCGAGTCGTGCACGGGAGGGCTGCTGGGCCATCGATTGACCAATGTGCCGGGCAGCTCTGGCTACTTCCTGGGTGGGGTGGTGGCCTACTCATACGACGCCAAAGAGCGGCTCTTGAACGTGCAACGCAGCACGCTGGACGAGCACGGTGCGGTGAGTGAACAGGCCGCACTGGAGATGGCGCGCGGTGTGCGCCATCTCTTTGATAGCGACGTGGCCCTGTCGATTACCGGCATTGCCGGGCCAGGCGGGTCGATGCCTGGTAAGCCAGTGGGGTTGGTCTATGTTGCGCTTGTGGCGTCCGAGCAGGAGGTATGCCGGCGGTTTGTATGGGATAGCGACCGGGAGGGTAATAAGGTGCGCTCAGCACAGGCTGCGCTGGAGCTACTGCTGGGCTACTTGACGGGGCACCTTGACGAGCGGTCGGCCCTGACCGAGGGCGGTCCGCCAACCTCCAAGGAGGGGGAAGGTGAGACCGGACAGCTTGGGCGCAGGAAAGACAAGGCATCTATGGACGAGGTTTGGGTTGGCGACGAGATGGCGGACGTGGAAGCGCGCTACCTGCCCGACGGGACCGTGCAGCCTGTCACGTTTACCTGGCATGGACGGCGCTGGAGCGTGGCTGGCTTGGGTCGCCAGTGGGACGAATCGGATGGGCGGCACGTACTGGTGCTGGCGCCTGACGGAAGTCGCTTCGAGCTTTGCCTGACCCTGGCTGAAGGACCCTGGCGCCTGCGGCGCGCCTGGCAGCGAGCGTACCTGGCCTAGCCCAGAGCCTGCGGCGATTTGCGCCCGGCCCTGGCCCCAAAGTCATCTACTTTCACCAAAACACGTTCGTGCTCGCCCCTCCCTATCTCCTCCACCTCATCGCGGGCGACCAAGACAAAGCTAAGGCGACGCCCCTGAACGCTGCCAAGTCGAGCACTCACGACGAACTTCATGCCCACCGGTGTTGGGGCGAGATGTTGTACACTGATCGACACACCGACCGTGGTATACGCG
>Ga0233417_10000712_pt1 | contig 10168 bp, 7 predicted proteins | sample Sed_MG_FD_189023 | JGI IMG/M metagenome (GOLD analysis project Ga0233417, IMG submission 189023) | Sediment microbial communities from Lake Towuti, South Sulawesi, Indonesia - Sediment_Towuti_2014_0.5_MG | ecosystem: Environmental > Aquatic > Freshwater > Lake > Sediment | place: Indonesia... | reverse complement strand
CGCCGCCGAGGTGACGCCCAGCACGCATAAGTTTCCCTCCACTCGGGGGGATGCGCACACGTAAGCTACCTGGGAGCCGTCGCTCGAAAAGACCGGATCGTGGTCGCCGGCGGAGTATTTTTCTCCCTCGGTGAGCTGCGTCTTCCGCCCGTCCTTGAGTATCAGGGCGTACAGGCAATAGGTCCGGGCATTCGCTTTTCTTTCCGAAATCACCAGCCAATTGCCTGAGGGATGCCAGGCAAAGCTGGAAAGCAGACCTTCCGTGATCGGCTTTTCCGCCCCGTCGCCGTCTCGCCGCATCACGATGACTTGAGAGCGGTCCGATTCAACCTGGCGCAAGAAGGCTACGTACTTGGCGTCAGGCGAGCCCACTGGATAGAACTCGTGCGCAGGCGTGGAAGTCAGTCTCCGTGCCCTGCCTCCGGTTACCGCCTGCACAAAGATGTCGCCCGGGCTGTCCGGATTTCGCTGATAACTGAAGTACGCCTCCTTGCCGTCCGCGCTAAGGGCGGGGAGGCGCTCCTCGCCTTGAGAACTTGTGAACAAAACCGGTTCTGGGAAATACTCGGGTTCGGTCTTTTTTCCGCGGAGAAACAGCATCGCGGTCATCAGGACGTAGGAGACCACCGCGGCGGCAATCCAGCGCGAGCTGAGCTGCCGCTTCTTCGGGATGAGCGCCAGCGACAACGCCTCCGCGAAATCCATCGCTTGGGAATAGCGTTGGCTTGCTTCCTCCTTCATGGCCCGCGCCAGCGAAGCCCTGGCCCGGCGGAGGTGCCCGGCCGGCAACTGCCCCAGCCGGTAATCTGTGCCTTCGCCGGGCTGAGGGCGGACACCGGTCAGCATCTCCAGCGCCATGACGCCGAGGCTATAAATGTCGCTGGCCGCTCCGCCCGTGCCCTTGAACTGCTCCGGCGCCATATAGGAGGGCGATCCTCCGTACGATCGGGCCTGTGCGCCAGGCTGCCCTCCTTGCAGGAAACGAGCAATGCCGAAGTCGATGATGACGGCCCGCTCCTCCCGCGACCCGGCGTTTAGCAGCATTACATTTTCCGGTTTCAGGTCAAGGTGGCAGACCCCTTCGGCGTGGGCCGAGTCCAACCCCCTGGCCATCTGCCGCACCAGAAGGTCCACCCTTGGCGGGGCGAAAGGCCCGCCCGTCAGACAGTCCCGCAGCGTCTTGCCGGCTACATACTGCATGACCAGGAATGGCCGGCCATCAGGCGACTCACCCGCGTCCAGAATACCTACAACGCCCGGATCGTTGATGCGGGCGAGCGCCTCGATTTCCGCATCGAACCAGCGTGTGCGGGTGCGCGTACCCACCTGGGGCGCGGTGGGGAACTTCACGACGACGCTCCGGCTGTGCAGCAGTTCGTCCCTCGCCAGGTACACCACCCCCAGCCCGCCCTCGGCAAGCTCGGATTCGATGACGTAGCGGTCCTTCAAGCGAAGACCGATGATCCTGCTTGGATGAAACTCCACCGTGTTCGCGCGGATGGTTTTGGACTGGCTGAGCAGGTCGTCTCTTGTGTCGTCGGCGGCTAGCAGCCGTTCCACGCGGCGGCGCAAGTCCAGATCGCCGCAGCAAGCCTGATCAAGGTAGGAGTCCCGGGTGTGGTACGGAAGTTCTCTTGCGGCTACGAAGATCTCTTTGCAGCGATGCCACTGGTCCAGGGACATTCGACTTCGCTAACGATGCTGCAATTCGTCTTGCAGCCACGCGCGCGCGAACGCCCAATCGCGCTCGACAGTCTTGACACTCACTCCCAGAATCTCGGCGATCTCCGCAAAAGATAGTCCCACAAAGAAAGACAATTCTACTACACTAGCCGCTCGCGCATCGATACCTTCCAGACGGGAAAGCAGGTCATCGAGCGCTATCAATTCCTCTAATTCCTGGTGAGCCGCAACGGGAACGTCCCGGTTCAGAGGCTCCAACAGGCTGGCATCACGTTTGTTGCGGTGGCGGCGGCGGGCATAATCCACGAGAACATTTCGCATTCGCCGCGCCATCGCTCCATAGAAGTGCTGGCGGTTTTCCCAGACCGCGCGCTCACCGCGCAGCCAGCCCATCAGGGATTCGTTCACGAGCGCGGTCGGTTGAAGAGTATGGTTGTTCCGCTCGCGGCTCATCAGCACCGACGCTATCTGTCGCAACGACGGATACACTTTCTCGGTGAGCTGCTCGAGAATCCGTTGGTCACCACCCTCAAACTGCCACAGCAGTTTAGTAATCTCGCCCAAGGTATTCCCTGTCCTTTCGCTCCTCCCTGACAATGGGTCCGTAGAGGCCGAGGGCTTTTCCAAGCCCTTCTAGCAGTTCAAATTCTTTAATCTCCAACCTTAGTATTTTACACGACATTTGGTCAGATAAGTCATCTGATCTTAAAGTACTACTACTCACCGCTGAAGCTGGAGCTACTTCCTTTCCGGCGCTCACCTATAATCCTCTATCCTCATCCCACTAAGCGGTTTCTTTTCAAACAGATACCTTCCAGTGGCGAGCTGGGTTTGCGCAGCAGTGAGCTGCAAGATTAAATTCTATACGCCTAACGGTTTTCTTAAACTTTCTCAAGCAGATGAAATCGGACATGGAATTGGCTCCGCGTGACCGCGCACAACAAACTGAAGTTCTAGAACCTCCCGTCACGTTTCTTCGTGGAAGTCGCCCCGTGGATCGGGTCTGCTGCCCTGGGCTGCCCGGGCGGGTCGGGTTGACATCTCTTCGCCTGTCGGCTATTCTTCTGAAGTACCGATCTTTCAACGGTTTGTCTGCTCCTTGCTCCCCTCGTCGCCGGTTGGTTGGAGCCGTTGGAGGTTGGAAACACGGAGACAAGTTTATGGCCTTCACCGAGGATGACCACAGTGCTGGGACTCCCGACTCGGCCGAAGATTACGACCTCGAGCAGTCCATTGAGTTCTATAGCCACCTGGCCCCGCCCGCCGATGGCGAATTGCTCGAAGGCCATGTGCTGAAGATCACTCCCAAGGAAGTGATCGTCGACATCGGCTACAAATCGGAGGGCCTTGTCCCCATCAGTCAATTCCTCCAGCCCGACGGCAGCGTCAGCGTTCATCCTGGCGACACCATCGACGTAATGATCGACCGCCACGCCGAGCCTGTGGAAGGATACGTGATGCTTTCCTACCAGCGGGCGGCCCATCTTCGAAGCTGGGAGACGCTGGAAAAAGCGTTCCGCGACGGGCTGCTTGTGGCCGGGCGCGTAACCGGGCGCACCAAGGGCGGCCTGACGGTATTTGTCGGAATTCCCGCTTTTATGCCGGCCTCGCAGGTCGACGTGCGCCCGCTGCACGACCTGGATGGTTTCATCGGCCAGGACATTGTCGTCAAGGTCGTCAAGCTCAACCGCCGAAGAGGCAACGTCGTGGTCTCCAGGCGGTTGGCCATCGAAGAGGAGTTGCTTGCCCGCAAGTCCTCCACTCTTGACTCCATTACAGAGGGCGCCGTAGTAACCGGGACCGTCAAGAATATTACCGACTACGGCGCTTTTGTGGACATTGGCGGAATCGACGGCCTGTTGCATGTCAGCGATCTTTCCTACGGCCGGGTGAATCATCCCTCGGAGATGCTTCACCTCGGCGATGAGATCACCGTCAAGGTCCTCAAGCTGGACAAAAGCAAGGAGAGAATCTCGCTCGGGCTGAAACAAATGCAGCCGGACCCATGGTCGACCGCGCCGGAAAGGTACGCATTGGGTTCCCGGGTCATTGGGCGCGTCGTCAGCATCACCGATTACGGCGCGTTTGTAGAGCTTGAGCGAGGGATCGAGGGCCTCATCCACATTTCTGAGATGACTTGGTCACGCCGGATGAAGCATCCGTCCAAAGTGGTCAAGATCGGTGACAGTGTGGAGGCGGTGGTGCTCGACGTGCGGCCCGAGCAGCATCGGATTTCGCTCGGAATCAAACAATTGGAAGCCGACCCCTGGACCACGGTGGAGCAGCGCTACAGCGTGGGCTCGGTGGTGGAAGGCCGCGTGCGCAAGCTCACTGATTTTGGCGCTTTTATAGAGATCGAGGAGGGCATTGATGGACTGGTGCACATCTCGGACCTCAGTTGGACCAAGCGTGTCAAACAACCCTCCGAGGTGCTCAAAAAAGGTCAGGTCACGCAAGCGGTGATCCTGAGTGTTGACGCAGCCAATCGCCGTCTTTCCCTCGGGATCAAGCAGCTTCAGCCTGATTCATGGGAGACTTTCTTTCAGGCGCATCAGATAGGCGACATCGTCCATGGCAGGGTCTCGCGGGGTGCCAGTTTTGGCGTTTTCGTCGAGTTGGCTCCGGGGATCGAGGCTTTATGCCACAACACGGAAATCCCCGGCTCGGCGGGCCGCCCCAAAAACGAGCCGGGCCTACCCATCGGCCAGGAAATGGATTTCAAAATCATTAAGTTGAGCGAGGCGGACAAGAAGATAGGACTCAGCGTTTCAGCGCTGGCTGAGGACGAAGAGCGAAGCCGGCTTGTTGATTATCAGCGGCAGGCTGCCGCGGCCACGATGACAATCGAAGAGGTGATCCACATGAGATCCACTTTGGCCCGAGATGCGGAGAAGCCCGACTGAGCCGTGCAAGCCTATGGTAGGATAGGACATCGCGGACAAATCCGTCGCTGTTCCGTCCGTGGCGTACTACCAGGGAGGACGAGTTGAAATGACAAAAGCGGACCTGATCGAAGAAGTATCGCGGGTTGTCGAGATGACCCGGAAGGACTCGGAGGTCATCGTCGAGGCCATTTTCGACAGCGTGGTCCGAAGCCTGCGTGGCGGAGACAAGATCGAAATCCGCGGTTTCGGCAGCTTTCGAACGCGGCAGCGGCAGGCCCGAATCGGGCGAAACCCCAAGACCGGCGAACGCGTGGAAGTTCCGGCAAAACGCATCCCGTACTTCAAGCCAAGTAAGGAATTGAAGGACCTGGTCAATCACGAGGGCGGTGAAGCAGCCGGCATGGAGACCGCGGAAGCCGCGAGCATCCCGACGGAAGCCGGCGCGGAGAGCTAACAGGCGCCGTTGGTCCCATGGACCGCCTGTGGACTCCTTGGCGCTACCAGTACATCACCAAGTCGTTGCCTGACTCGCAAGGCTGCGTGTTCTGCGTCAAGGCCGCCGAGAGCCTGGACGTGGAGAACTTTATCGTCTTTCGCGGCCGTGCCTGCTTCGTCCTGCTAAACATCTATCCGTACAACAACGGCCATATCATGATTGCGCCGTTCGCGCACGTCGCTACACTCGAAGATGCGCCGGAGGAAGCCGTGACCGAGATGATGAGCCTGGCGCGTCACGCCTCCGGCGTATTGCAGCGGACCTACCGTCCGGACGGGATCAACCTCGGCATGAACCTGGGCATGTCCGCTGGCGCGGGCGTTGCCGGCCACATTCATATGCATGTCCTGCCCCGTTGGGCCGGCGATACCAGTTTCATGACCACCATCGGCGAAACGCGGGTTGTGCCGGAGGAACTTCGAACCACTTGGCAGAAGCTGCGCGACGCTTGGTAGCGGTCTGCTGCCGAGCCCAGGCCCCCGCCGCCGGGCTATGATGTTGGTAATCCGTTCGATGACGACGAGAACAGCCGGGTTACTTCTTCCCTTCCTGCTGTGGGGCGCCCCGCAGCCACCGAACCCACAGGTGGATTTTTCGAAAGACGTGCATCCCCTGCTCGCGACGCGCTGCGCCGCATGTCACTCCGGCCAAACCGCGCAAGCCGGCCTGCGTTTGAACACACGCGCTGAAATGTTGGCAGGCGGGGCGAGCGGACCGGCCATCGTTCCCGGTTCCGGCAAAGACAGTTTGCTCGTCCAGCGAGTGTCAGGAGCCAAGATGCCGCTCATGCCCATGAGCGGCAAGAGACTGACCGACGACGAGGTCGACATGCTCCGCGCCTGGATTGACCAGGGAGCCAAAGCCGCCGAAACGCCCCCGCCGGTGAAATGGGCTGCGCCGCTCGCGCCGAGACGTCCCGCCGTGCCGCAGCAGGCCAGGTCCCGCGGCAACATGATCGACACCTACGTGGACGAGTATTTTCGCCGCAACCGCATCAGCCCCGAGCCGCTGGCCGCGGATGAGGTCTTCCTTCGCCGGGCCGCTTTCGATCTCTGGGGACTGCCGGCGTCTCCTCAGCAGCGGAAGGAGTTCCTGGCCGATATCCGGCCGGACAAGCGCGCGAGGCTGATCGATGCGCTGCTGGCGAACCGGCGGCACTTCACCGAGCATTGGATCAGCTTCTGGAACGACCTGTTGCATAACGACGAAGGGGTCACCTATATCGGCGACCGAAAGACCATTACTCCATGGTTGCGGACGGCGCTTGCCGGCAACATGCCGTACGACAAGATGGCGCAGGCGCTGCTGAACCCTGCCGGACCGGACGATCCGGAGGGTTTTGTCATGGGAGTGAACTGGCGCGGCGACGTAAGCGCCAGCCAGCGGCCGGTGATCCAGGCCGCGCAGAATAGCGCGCAGGTTTTTCTCGGCGTGAATCTGAAGTGCAATTCCTGCCACGACAGTTTCATTAGTTCCTGGAAACTGAAGGATGCTTACGGGCTGGCCAGTTTTTTCTCGGAGGAGCGGCTGGAAATTGTACGCTGCGATGTCCGCACGGGGGAGATGGCCACGCCGAAGTTCCTCTACCCGGAACTGGGATCGGTTTCAGCGGATGCCGCGCTGGCGGACCGGAGAGCGGCCGTCGCCGCGATGTTCACCAGGCGGGAAAACGGGCGGTTCGCGCGCACTTTCGTCAACCGCGTCTGGGAGCGGCTGCTCGGCCGGGGCTTCACCAAACCCGCCGACGACATGGATGCGGAGCCTTGGGATCCGGACCTGCTGGACTGGCTGGCGGATGAGTTCGCCGGGAAGGGCTTCGACATCAACTGGCTTCTGCGCGAGATCATGACCTCTCACGCCTACCAGTTGCCGGCGGTGAGGCTTGATGGCAGCCAGGAGAAGCGCTATGTTTTCCGCGGGCCGCTCTACCGGCGGTTGACCGCAGAGCAGTTTGCCGACGCGGTCTCCGCGGTCACCGGCGAATGGCGCGTACTTGGCTCCACTAAGCCGGAGCCTGGAGAGTATGCCCGCGAGTGGCGGTTCAAGGCCAGCCCGCTTGCACGCGTCATGGGAAGGCCGCAGCGCGATCTGGCGGTCACCGAGCGCAGCAATGACCCGACCACGCTTCAAATGTTGGAGCTGGTCAACGGGCGCACACTGGATGGCCTGCTCTATCGCGGGGCCCAGCGCATGCTCGGCGCTCTTCCTCCCTCTCCGCCCAATCTCTTCGACAGCGGCGTGGTCGGCTCCAACAAGGTCGACGTGGACATAGACGTCGCCGGGCGGAAAGAATTGCGCTTGCTGCTGGTGGATTACGATTCCTACGACGCGTCGCGGGTCGTGGCCGGCTGGGCCGATGCCGTGCTGGAAGGGCCGGGCGGCGCCGAGCGGCTGGCAGCCAACGGGACCCTGCAATTCCGTGGCGACCAGCCGCGGCCCGCTTTGCTGGCCAAGATACCTTCAGAGCTTGTCTTTCCGATTGACGGAAAAGGTTATACACGTTTCCGTGCAGTGGCCGGCGCGGACCAGGCGGTTCTCAGAAGCGACATCAATCCCCGCGTCCGCTTCTACGTGTTCGGCGAAAAGCCTGACATGGAGCAGCTTGGCCGCGTCGCCGGCGAGCCCCCGGTGGCTTCCTTGAATGGGCGCCCGATCCCGGACGAACTAGTGACCCGGATCTACACTTACGCGCTCGGCCGTGAGCCGCGCGGCGAGGAGCGCAAGGCCGCTCTTGGCCTGCTGCACGGAGGGAAGTTGTCGGCCGACGGGTTGGAAGACCTGCTCTGGAGCGTCTTCCTCTCGCCGGAGTTCCAATATGTTCGTTAGGAGCGGTGATGCGAAAAGAAAACCCAGCGGCTGAAATCATGGCCGGTCTCGACCGGCGGCACTTCATGAAAGCGTCCGCCGCCGCAACGCTGGCGGCGCTATCCGCGGCAAAACCGGGGGGCCTCCGGGCGGAAGAGACCGAAAAGATCGAGGCGAAAGCCGACTGCATGGTTCTCCTCTGGATGGCAGGCGGCATGGCGCAGACGGAGACCTGGGATCCCAAGCCCTATACTCCCTTCGAGACCGGGCTTCCATGCAGCCGCGTGTTGAGCACCTTCCCGGCCATTGACACGGCGGCCGACAACATCAAGCTTTCCCAGGGCCTGGAGCGAATTGCCAAAGTGATGGATCGCGCGACGCTGGTTCGAACGCATCGCGTCGGCGATCTCGGCTTCATCCTCCACGCCCGGCACCAATATCACTGGCATACAGGATATGCGCCGCCGCAGTCGCTGGCCGTGCCGCACATGGGGGCCATGATCGCCAAGACTCTTGGACCGAAGAAACCCGACGTGCCGGCCTTCATCGACATCGGCCAGAACCTGGAAATCGGCGCGGAAAGCGACGCGGTCAAAGCGTTTCACACGGCTGGATTCCTCGGTACCGAGTACGGCCCATTCTTGATCCCCGACCCCCGCGATGCCGCGGCCGCCGTCCGTCCGCCTGCACGCATTAGCGACGAGCGGTTTCGCCGGCGATATGCCGCCTACAGAAAGTTGGTGGCGAGCAACCCGATCCTGAAGTATGGCAGCGATTATCAACAGGAGTCGCTGCTGCGTTCGATGGAGAACGCCCACCGCTTGCTGACCTCGCCCGCCGCCAAGGCGTTCGACCTGTCGCTGGAGCCCAAGGAGAAACTCGACGCGTACAACACCGGCCGGTTCGGCTTGGGCTGCCTGCTGGCGCGGCGGCTCGTCGAGGCGGGCGCGCGATTCATCGAGGTGACCACGGAGTACATCCCCTTCCGCCACTGGGACACGCACGAGAACGGCCACACGCGGGCGATGGATATGAAGCGGATGATCGACGCTCCGGTGGCGCAGCTCGTGCTCGACCTGGAAGAGCGCGGACTGCTTGACCGGACGCTGATCGTGCTGGCCAGCGAATTCGGGCGCGACATGATCACCGAAGGCAAGCCCGACAAGACGGTGAAAGACCAGGTCGCCGCCACGCAGCCGGACGTCATGACCGAGTTGAAACACTATGGCATGCACCGGCACTTCACCGAGGCGTCGAGCGTGCTTATGTTCGGCGGCGGCTTGCGGAAAGGCTTCTTGTACGGAAAGACGGCCGACGAACGGCCGTGCCGCATCGTCGACAAGCCGGTAACGATTCCCGACCTCCACGCCACGATTTACCGGTGTCTGGGCATCGCGCCCAACCACGGCTACGTCGTCGAAAAACGGCCGTTCTACGTGACCGAAAACGGCGCCGGAAAACCGGTGCTGGAGCTGTTTGCCTGACCCCGTTACGATTTAACCATCGTCAAGAGCATCACGACCTGAGTTTCGGCCTTGATCCCATGCTCGAGATTGGGCGTCATATACACGAAGGTACCCTCCTGGGCCTCCGTGAGGTCACCGCCGAGTTTGAGCGACGCCTTGCCTTGCGCGAAATAGAGCATAGCGGGAAACGGCGCCGTATGCGCCGATAGCTCCTGCCCCGGAGCGAAACAAAAGAGGATGACCTTGGAGCGCTCGTCGTTCTGAAGCGTCCGGCTAAGGATGCTGTTGTCGGGAACTGTCGCGTGGGTACGCACGTCCCCCAGAAGGATGTAAGGTTTCTCGCTCATATCCATATCCATTTACTACATACAGTGCGCCCTCCTGGGGGCAGCGCGAAACACAGCTCGGACCATCGGCATAACCGACGCATTCCGTGCAAAGTATACGGAGGATGTGAAGGCGCCGCTGATACCATCGGATCGCATGGTTAGGGCAGATTGTGGCGCACAGGCCGCATTGGGTACATTGATGAGAAATTGCGTAAGCCATCAGACCCCAATAATCCGAACCTGCGGCAGGAGACTTTTCAGCGCACGCCTCTGTTCGCCGGCCTGAGCCCGGTTGAGCGCGAGGCCATCGCATCGCTGGCAATCGAGCGGCGCTACAAGGCTGGCGAGACGTTGTTCTTGGAAGCGACGCCCTGCCAGGGCCTGCACGTGATCGGCGCCGGCGCCGTCAAGATCCTGAAGACCGCGCCCTCGGGCCGGGAAGTGATGCTGGCCGTGGAAACGGCCCCTTCGAGCGTTGCCGAGGTGCCGCTTTTCGACGGCGGG
>Ga0233417_10000711_pt1 | contig 10173 bp, 14 predicted proteins | sample Sed_MG_FD_189023 | JGI IMG/M metagenome (GOLD analysis project Ga0233417, IMG submission 189023) | Sediment microbial communities from Lake Towuti, South Sulawesi, Indonesia - Sediment_Towuti_2014_0.5_MG | ecosystem: Environmental > Aquatic > Freshwater > Lake > Sediment | place: Indonesia... | reverse complement strand
ATCAGGATGCGGAACCCATACGGTCCCCAGGTCTCGCGCGGCACCACCTCGTAGGTGGCCGACAGGGCCTCATAGGCCGCCTGGAGCGCCTTGGCCTGGGTGTCCGGGTCTTTCAGGTCTGGGACGGCCTCGACCAGCTTGGCCTCGTCCACGTCGCCGATGCCGATGATGAGCATGGGTCGCCTCCTCGCAAGTATTAGGGTATGCCGCCGAGCCTGCCCTGCGCGAGGAGGTTGTGCTGCACGCGGGCGAAGGCCATGGGGTGGCCCTCGCCGCCTCTAGATCAGGCCCCGCTCAGCGAGTGCGCGGCGAGCCCGACGCGCAAGGCTCTGAGGCAACTCGGGGATTCGCTCGACGACGGCCGTTTCCAAGAACTTGGCCCGGCCCGTTTTGTGGCGCGCGGTGAGGTTCTCGTGCACGTAGACTGCATAGCCGACCGTGCGCTCGTTGGTCTGTCCCCCATGGTTGCCGGTCCCGGCCGGGCCCCCGAAGCCCAGGTTCACCGTGATCGCCGAGTGCGAGAACCAGGGCGGCTCGACGAAGCCCGAGGCGCGCAGGTTCCCCGTATCGACCGGGGTATACCGCTTCGCCTGCGTCATCGTGTTCTCGGCTTCCTCGTACAGTGCGACCCCCAGCGCCGGGATCGCCGCGTCGCCCCACTTCGCGAGGCCCGTGATGACATCCTGGAGGTTCTTGATCGTGAACGTCTTGCTGAGCGGCGTGGCGGCCATCTCACTGCCACCCCCCCGCGATGTGGCGGTAGAGGAGGTGCCCCACGATCAGGAGCCCAGCGCCGACGATGGCCCCGATGACCAGCAGCGCCGCCGCCACCATCTGACGCGGATCACTGCGCTTGCGCATCGGACTCACCCCCAGAAGGTCAGCGCCCAGAACACCTTGCCGCCCCAGTAGAGCAGCCACAGGATGATCGCCAGCAGCGTGCTGACCAGCCACCAGGCCACCTTCTCACGCGCGGACGGCATCAGCAGTACACCGTCGTGTAGCGCGCCCCCGTGGCATCAGGCGCGCGGCGCACCGCCAGAATCGGCGGCTGGCGCGGCGTGTAGGGCTCGGGCAGGGTGATCCGGTCGCGCGTATCCACGCTCACATCATCCACCAGGTAGACCTGGGTCTGCGAGGCGATGACGGCCCCCGAGGACAGCACGACCTGGCGGGATCGCTGGCTCACCCGCGCGCGGAGACTCACGGGCGCATCGTAGGCGCGCGCCCCATAGGCGCTCTGTGAGGTGAAGGCTTCGAGCGTCACCTGCTCGCGGCACAGGGCGGCGATGGCGTCGCGCAGCATCAGGCCAGCCTCGTCCAGGGCGAGAGAAGCGCCCGCGCGGTGAAGGGGATCGCCTGCGGCCCCTCGCTGGTCTCGCCCCCCTCATAGCCGACCGCGAGGTCGCCCACGCTCACCGTGCGCACCGTGCGGTCGCGGTCGCGGGCGAGATACCAGGCCTTGGCCGTCTCGACGCACGCCTGCACGATGTCCTCGGGAATCGTCGCGCACTGCAGGAAGCGCGCATCCCCCGACTCGGCGGGCACCGCTTCATCCACCAGCCCGGCCTCGGCCACTACCACCACCCCCGCCGTGCGGCTCACGACGGTCTTCCACCCGTTGTTCGCCGGGGTGGCGAAGCCGCTGGCCCGGATTCGGTCGCCCGCCACCAGCAGCGGGAACCCGTTCGCGCTGTCCAGGTAGGCCTTCTGCGCCGCGCTCACCGAGACGGTGCGGCTCGCCACGTTCTCGCTGCCGACCAGGAAGCCCCCGACGTAGACCACCGTGTAGTCCGGGCTCGTGAACTCGGCCCGCGCCTGGCGCGACAACCCCCAGCCGTACCCGCGCGTGTCGGCCCACCCTTGGGCGCGGTAGATCAGGCCCGCGTCGGCATCGTGGATCACCGTGCTCAGCACCGACTCGGTCTGGTAGGTGATGCTCACGACCTGGAGGACCGGGCAGCGGCTCACCATGAGGTACACGCCCCCATCGCCCACGACCCGCTCCGTGACCTGCTCGCGGAGGAACAGGCGGTTGCATCGGGCTTCGATGGCGCGGGAGGCCGCGCGGAGATAGCGCGACAACTCCTCCTGCATCCCCGAGTCGCGCGGCGCCGCCTCGCCGAGCGCGCGCACGAGGTCCTGCTGCGTCGCATAGGCGCGTTGGGCGAGGTCAGGCGTCAGCGCGACCGGGCTCATGGGGCCTTGGGGCGCTCCACGGGCTCCTGACGGCCGTCAGCATCAACGGTGACCGAATGGCCCGCGTGATACTTCCAGATCACGTCGCCCCCCTTCTCCTGCATGTCGAGCATCGCGATCCACTGCTGCGTCTCGTTGATGGCGCCATCGCAGTTGTGCAGGCTCGCCAGCAGCTTGTCCTTGGCATCGAGCAGGTGGGTCAGGCGGTCCCGCAGCAACGGGTCGAGCATGTTCCGCTTGTGTCCGAGGTCGGGCCCGTAGGTGTAGGTCTGCCGCAGCAGCGCCGAGCGCTGATGGATGAAGACCTCGCGCGCCGCCCCGCGCGGCTGGGCCCCGCGCGTGATTTCGTAGCCCTGGCCCTGGGCGAACCCGAGCAGCCACTCCATGTTCGGCTTCTGGTACGAGTACTCGCTGCCCACCACCAGGTCGACCCCATAGATGCCGATGGTCTCGAAGCGCTCCAGCAGCGCCAGTGCCAGCATGTAGACCAGCGAGGACTGCGTGTACTCGCGCCGTCGATACGCCTTCGTGTCGCGATCCTGCTCCCAGATGCCCGCCATCTGCACGTAGGCCTCGGTCGGGAAGCGGATCGCCGTCGGCATGTCGGGCTGCGGATCGGTGACGTAGACGGGGATCGGGCAGCGCTGCAGCCAGCCGACGTAGTCGGTGCCCTCGACCATGTCCTGCGTGTAGTCCTTGCGCTGGTGAATCTCGAACCACCGCGAGGCGCGCGGCATGTAGCGGTAGTGCTGGTTCAGCGACCACACCTCGTAGCTGGTGTCCTCGTAGGGCACGAGATACTTGGTCGTCTCCGCGAACCCCACCGTGCAGACCTTGCGTCGACGGCCCATGTAGACCGTCTTCGCCGGGTTGCCGTTCTGGTCGAAGAGGACATCCACTTCGCCCGGGCGCACGAGGCGGGGAGCGGGCTCAGCCGTCGCCTCCGTGAGTGCCGCGACCTGGCCATTGTCTTGGGCCTGGATGCCCAGGGTCTCTTGTTGCTCCTCAGCGCTCATGGCGCCCTCCATTCTGCGGTGAGAATTCCGTTGAGCCGATCCACGACCGGAATCGGCTTGACGTTCACGAGCGCCCCGAGGTCCTCGAACACGCCCGCCCAGTCATGGCGATACTCCTCGACCTCATACTCGCAGAGCCCCGCCGCTGCGCCACCCAGAACGAGCGGCTCCGCGAGCACCAGCGCGACGCGGGCTGCCTCGCGCAGCCGTCGGGCCACAGGCACGACGAAGTGCGGCGGCACATAGGCGAGCGCATAGCAGGAGACGATCACGTCGGCGACAGGCAGCGTGAACCCGTCCAGCAGGTCCTCTTCCCAGACATGGACCCCGGGGTCCCCTGCGAAGTGCGCCTTGGCCGCCGCGACGGCTTCGGGACTCACATCGAATCCCATCAGCCTGAGCCGGGCCCACCGATCCCGCCAGAGCCGCAGATTCGGCCCCACGTGGCAGCCGACCTCCAGCACCGTGCTGTGGTCATGGGGGAGCACGCGCGCGAGGGCCTCGGCGAGCGCCAGCCGATAGGGCGCCCGCCAGGAATTCCAGTAGTGCTCGACCCACGCACCGGGCTCGCGGGCCCTGTCATAGTCCCGGGCCCGCTGGCGCCAGTACTGGGCCGCCGCCTCCATCATCGCCGCACCACGCCCCCGCGCTTCATCGCGCGGTCAGCGGGTGGGGCGTCGAGGGCGGCGGGCGCCGTCGGGGCCTCGTCGTCGAGCCGCTCGACGAGGCCGAGGGCGAGCAACTCCTGCCCGAGGTCGTCGGGCAGGAGCGCCACTTCTCCCGCGTTGTACTGCGGGCCGGTCCGCAGACCGACCGTGCGGTTACCGAATCGCACGCGCATGGCGCGCCCGACTAGGTCGAGGAGGTCGGCACCAACCCTGAGTCGACCGGGATTTCCTCGCCGCCTCCGAAGACGAACATGGGCCGCGAGACCGCCTCGATGATGGTGCCCGAGGAGGTCGCCGCCCCGGCCTGCACCCCCAGGTTGTAGACGGCCCGCACGTAGCGCCGGGCGGGCTGGAGGTTGAACGACGCCTGCGCGATGGCGATGGTCGGGCCCGCCGCCGAGGAGCAGGTGCCGCCCAGAATCTGGTTGACCGTCGCGCCGCTCGTGCCGTAGTTGGCCCCGACCACGTCGGCCCACGGGCCCGTCGACCCGTTCGCGTCCTGCAGACGCATGTTGATGTCGGCCTTCGCCCCGGCGCCCAGGGTCATGTCCAGCGGGAGCAGGAACAGGCAGCCGCGATAGCGCCGCGACAGCTTGAAGCGGTCGATGTGCCCCGTCACCACGTCGGCCGAGGAGCCCGGGGCCGAGGTGTTGTAGCTCGACCCCTGCCCCGCCGTGGTCGGCACCGCCTTGTAGAACTTGCCGAAGTCGTTGACCGTGTATTGCATCACGCACCTCCCTCAGCGGCTTCTGTCGGGCTTGACGACAGCCCGGGCCGTGTTCAGGCCACCGCTGGGTCTGAGAGTTAGACTGTGCCGCCAGTGACCACCGCGATGGACTCGGCGCGCCGCACGCCCAGATCGGCCTCGCTAATGCAGCGCACGAGGGTCTGATCGAGCGAGAAGGCCGACTGCAGCGCCGTGCCGTCGAAGTAGGACGCCTCCATCGAGGAGTCCACGATCATATTCATGCTGTCGCCCACCAGCACGTCGTCGAAGTCGGCGAAGTACAACTCGGCCGCCCCCGCCGCGCCCGGGCAGTGGGTGGTGTAGCGGTACGGGAAGCCCCACAGCGTGCCCCGCGCCAGTTCATCGCGGAACACGTACTGCCCGGTGCCCGTGGTCAGGATCGCCAGCCGCAGGTAGTGGTTCGGCGACATGATCCAGCCGCAGCGGGTCATCGGGATGTTGTTGTTCATCAGCCGGGCCTGGGCCGCCGCCAGGTCGGCGAGGCAGTTGGCCAGGTTGGCCACCCAGGTCCCCGTCGTGGCGAACACGTTGGCCGCCGCCGCCTGACTGAGCAGCCCCTTCGGGGTGTCCGACAGCCCATCGCCGCGCAGATAGGCCAGGTTCTCGCGGGTCGAGAGCGAGCGCACGGTGTCGTTGCGCACGATGCCCTCGGGCGAGCCGATGGAGGCGTAGCGGACCAGGTCGTTGCTGATCGGCACCATCGCCGTCAGCTTCTTGTAGGTCAGCGTGACCTGCCCGGTCGCCAGTTGGCTGATCGGGATGTTGATGTTCTCCCCGATGTACGTCGCCGTCGAGCCGCTGGTGATCTTCGGAATCTTCACCGTGCCCGTGGGCATCGGGATCATCGTCGGCCCCATCGCGCGCACGACGGAGGCCGGGCGCAGGAGGTCGATGATGTCGGCGCTGATGCTCGGGGGCACCCAGACGCCGCCCGCCAGCGGATCGCCCGCCGCCATCGCCTTGGCGCGCAACTCGAACCCGGCCTTCATCTGGTCGGCCAGGTCCTTGTCGCCCCAGTCGGCGAGGACGTCGATGACGTACTCGACGGGCTTCCCGCGCATCCTGCGCGACACATCGGCGGAGACGACGCGCCCGAAGGCCGCCCCCTTCTCCCGCTGCTTCGGCTGCGGCGCGGGCGCCTGCAGCATGCTGCTACTGGCCAGGCGCGTCGCCAGGTCGCTCTGCTCCTTCTTGATCGGGTCCAGCGCCTTGCGAATGGCCTCGGCCACGACCTCCTGCAACTCCTTGCTCAGCAGGTCGCGGGTCGGGGCGAGCCGGGCGTCGATGAACTCGCTCAGTTGCTTCTCGGTCATGGCGGCCATAGGTGATCCTCCCTGTGCGCTGCGGCTTAGTCCGCGCGCCCTCGCAGCTTGTTGATCGTGGCCATCACGGTCTCGATGGCGATGGTCTTCAGGGCCTCGCGGGTCTGCGCCAGGTGGGCGCTGAATAGTCGTTCCAGCATCTCGGCGGACACCACGGTCTCTTCGCTCTGCTCCTCCAGAATCTCCAGCGTCATCTCCTCGGCAATCTCCAGCGCCAGGCGCGTGGTCGTCGAGGGCACCCCATCGGGCTCAACCACCTCCAGCCCCTTGAGCAGATCGAGCGCCTCGCGGGATTGCCCCGCCTCCAGGAGCCGCACGACCTCGGCGTGCATCGCGGGGTCGAGCCGCTGCTTCTCCCCGCTCGCGGCCTCGAAGCGCCCCTTGTGCCCGCTGCAGTGGCTGCGCGCTTCACTCGCGCTCCAGGTGTCCTTGCTGTAGCGGTAGGCCTGCTCCTGCCAGCCGCCTTCCCCCTTGGGCTTGGCGTAGATGACGCCATAGGACTTGCCGTCGTGCTCGCGGGTGCCCCGGCGGAACTTCGTGAAGCCGCCCGGGTCGGCGACCCGACAGGCGTGCTCGGAGGGGTATGGCTTCTCGACGGGCGGCGCGAGGTCCGCGTCGACCACGACCTCGGTGAGGCCCGCCGCTTCGGCTGCGGTGATCGGGGTGGTGGCGTCGAGGAAGTCCTCCAACTCGACGTAGCCGCCGGGCACCGGATGGTTCGTGCGCGTCGGGCGCCGCTTCGGGCAGGTCGTGTCCTCGCAGCCCTCGGCCGGGCACCCGCTATGCTCCTTCGGCCTGACCGCCGTCTGGCGGCGCGGGAGGTTCGCCAGGACCAGTTCCACCTGGCGGCGCGGGAGCCACATGCCGGGCTCAGGCTGCAACGAGTCGAGCAGCGCTTCGGCCCACTCGCGCATCGGCGCGGTGTCGATGCCCTTGGCCGCCGCATCAATCAGCGCCTCGGGATTGGCCGGGATGGGCACGACCGAGTACTCCAGCAGTTCATGCTCCAGGAAGTCGATGCCCTGCCGCGCCTCGTTGAAGGCATGCTTCAGCGGGCGGAACCCCACCGAGGTGGCGTTGAGAAACCCGCCCACGAGCAACTGGTAGACCGTGTCGGCGAAGGCGTACTGCTCCTTGGTCGCGAACTGCGCCACGGAGACCAGCCCCGCGCTATCGGCGCGGATGTCGAGCGCGCGGGCGATGGGCAGCCCCACGCCCCCGGTGCCGAGCAGCCCGCCACTGCCGTACTGGTGCGCCCAGAGCACGACGGGGTTCTTGCGGTACGCATCCAGTTGCCAGCCGTTGGGGTCCACGATGTCCTGCATGCGGTCGGGCGAGCCCGTGGTGATACGGAACTTGATCTGGCGGGTGGCCTGATCCGCCCGCATCTCCGTCGCGGTATAGGCCTTGAAGACATGCTCGGGCGGCGTCATCGCCTTCCCCGCGATCAACGCCTCCCGCCACGCATCCACCGCTGTCCGTCCCATCCCCAGCGCCCGCATCGGCTCCTCCCGCGCGTGGACAAACAAAAATGCGGCGACTGAGACCGAGACCTCCGGTCCAGTCGCCGCATCCTCACCTGTTGCGGCCCAGCGCCTATCGCCGCAAGCCTACTACAGGTCCTCCCCGACCAACAGGGGATTCTGCCTGTCTAGCCCCCCTGGTCCTCCCCCTCGATCTGCTCCTTCAGGTGCTGGCGCAGCGCCCGCTGCGTGTCCATGTGGCGGGCCTGCTCCTCCGCATGCGCCGCGTGGAGCAAGGGCTCGACGAGGTCAATGCACGCCCCGATCTGGGGGGCATTCGCATCGACGACGGGCCCGGGCTTGGACTCGGCCCCGGTCACCTGAATCGGGTAGAACTTCACGTTGGAGTACTCGGGCAGGTGACAGGTGTGCTTGATGAGCGTGCAGACCCAGCCTGTGGGCTCCTGCCCATCGAGCCACTTGAAGGTGCACGGATCGCCCGGCAGCAGATGCGGTGCCTCTTTCGGCCGGGCGGCCATCTCCACGACGACCGCGCAGAGATGGGCCCACCGCTGCCCCTGCTCCCCGTAGGTAATCTCCGCCTTGTAGGGCCGCACCCACAGGCCCGCCGCCACCACCGTGTCGCCGATCCCCAGTCGTCTGGGCTCGTCCATCAGTCGAGTACCTCCACGCGGCGGCTCTCACGACGACCGCGCAACGATGGGTCCACCGCTGGCTTGAGGCCCACCACCCCGGTCTGGCGCACGAAGGTGGGGCTGACGAGCACCACGCGCACCGTGCCGTCCCGCTCCAACTTCGCCTCGATGGTGAGCCCGCGCAGTTCAGAATCGTTCCACTGCTCCCGCCGCTGCGTGAGCAGCGCCACCACCGCCGCCGCGACCGCGTCGACGCGATTCAATTCATCCCCAGGGCCAGGCTCCGCATCTCGACCACCTGCCCGTTGATGCGCACGGCATAGAGCACCATGAACGCTGGGAAGCGCCGCACCAGCGGCGGCGGCACCGTCCACGTGAGGTGGCCCGCGCGCGCGATGGCCACCTCGGGCCGCGCCGCCGTGCCGACCTTCATGGGTGCACCCGGATCACGCGCTCGGTCGAGCCGCACTTCGGACAGGGCGTGAGCGCGGTCAGCGGCAAGTACGGTGGGCGCGGGTCCAGCAGGTCGTGATTCGTGCGCAGGGTCGTCTTCCACGTCGGTCGCCCTCGACAGCCGCACGTCGCGGTCAACACCTGGGCGGTTGAGGCCATCGGGGGGATAGTACCATCTACTCGATTTCGAGCCCCACAGCGCATCGGCAATTCGGGTGGGCTGGGGGCACCATGAGCGCACGCCCCTGCGGCGTGATGAACGGCTCGCGCAGCCCCACCTTCTGGTCCTCCATGGGCTCGCACGTGTCGGCATCGAGCCGGTCGTCATCGGTCACCAGCCAGACCCGGAGCGTGCGGTCAGCGCGGAGCAGCCCCCGATCTTCCGCCTGCTGCCACAGTTCTTGTTGCCCGTGGTTGCTGGAGGCCAAGGTCTCGGTGCGCGCGATCATCTCCGTCCGGTAGCGCAACTGCGCCCGCGCGTACCGCGCCGTGCGCCGCTCGACGACCTCGGGATCGAGGCCCGCCTCGTGCAGGCGGCGCGCGAAGCTGGCCACCGCCTCCTGCTGGCGCGGCAGGAGCCCGACCCAGTCGCGGATACGCTTCGCCGTGTCGTAGGGGTGCACGCCCTCGGCGAAGGCGGTCTCGATTAACTGCCGCACCCCCTCGCGCGTCTGGTCGCTGATCTGGGTGATGAGCACGCTGCTGTACTTCGCCGCCCAGGCCTGGGCGCGCGGGTTGGTCATGTCGAAGGCGATGCGCAGGCCCGCCTGCGTGAGCACCGAGGCGGCATGCTGCCCGGCCTGGGTGAAGCCCATCTGCAGCACCGGGGTGAGGTCGCTCAGCCCTGCCGTCAACTGCTGGATGCCCGAGGCCGCCGCTGCCGCGTCGATTTGCCCCGAGAGCAGCAGTTGGCCGATGCGCTCGATGTCGATGGCCTGCTGCGACTGTTCGACGGCGGCGAGGAACGCGCGGCCGAGCGCGGGCTCCAGCCGCGCCGCGATAGCGTGCAGCGCAGGGGCCGTGCTCTGGTCGACCGCGCGGCGGGCTAGTCCTCGGCCTCCAACTCCGCGCGCTCCTCCGGGGTCACCGGGCGCCCCGTCATTGCCTCGAACAAGCGGATCAGGGCCTCGGTGTCGTCCGGGTCGACGTCCACGAAGGTCACGCGGATCGGCTTCGAGTCCTCGGTCATTGCTCAGTCCCCTGCGCGGCGCGATGTCGATGCTGCGCCCCGCTGCCAGGTCGAAGTATGCCAGTTGTCCATGTTTTTGTCCAAGCGCCTCGGCCTCGGCCGCCGTCTCCACGCGCACGGAGATGTCGAACCAGACGCGCCCGGTCTTGGGATCGTGCCAGGCCCCGAAGTGGCGCCCTGGCAGATGGAGCACCTCGCGGTTGGCCTTGATGTAGCGCTTGAGGTCCACCGGGCGCAGCATGACGGCGGGCTTCTCCATCGAGCGGTCCGGGTAGATGGAGACCATGTAGCCGGTCGTCGGCTCCCGCCCGGTGACCATGTTGACCGAAAAGCCCCCGTCGGGCTCACTGAGGCGGCGCTGGAGGCTCGCTGCCGCTGCATTGCTCCCGATGGCCCCGTAGTCGCTCCCGCCAGGCTCCTCGCCGCCGCCGCCGCCCCCGCCACTCCAGCGTCCACTGT
>Ga0233417_10000710_pt1 | contig 10182 bp, 10 predicted proteins | sample Sed_MG_FD_189023 | JGI IMG/M metagenome (GOLD analysis project Ga0233417, IMG submission 189023) | Sediment microbial communities from Lake Towuti, South Sulawesi, Indonesia - Sediment_Towuti_2014_0.5_MG | ecosystem: Environmental > Aquatic > Freshwater > Lake > Sediment | place: Indonesia... | reverse complement strand
CATCACGGTAACGCCAGACCATGCCTGCAGCCTGATCCCCCTGCCCGGATACGGGCAGGAATCGGACGCTGATCTCGCCATCCTTGAAACTCACGCGGTCATAGATGGCGAGAGGAAAGCGGCCTCCGGTGGGGTCATCGGAAGTCTGCGCCAGCACGTTCGGTTTGCTCGGTGCGGTATCGCACTTCAACGCCTCCCACTTTGGCGCGCCGCCCTGGTGGGTCATTGCTGTTGACCAGCCAGAAGGAAGCGAGCCCAGAGTGGCCGAGTCAAAATTGATGGTTTCAGCGGCCTGCTTGGGTGCTGCCTGCTGACCGGCGACTACCATAACCGCTAAAGAGAGAACACAAGCAATCGAAATGAGCACCGCGAGATGTTGCCTTCGTATGTTCTTCATGTCTGTCCTCCTGTTTCAGGAATCGTTTTGTTGCTGCTCAGGTCCACAACGGGCAGCACAATCTGGAAAACGCTTCCGCGTCCTTCTTCGCTTTTGAGTTCAATCGTGCCGCCGTGTGCCCTGACCGCCCAATCCGCAATCGCCAGCCCGAGACCTGCGCCCCCTTGCTCGCGCGAGCGGGCCGGGTCCGTGCGGAAAAACCGCTCGAAAATCTTCTCGTGATACATCGCAGCAATCCCCGGCCCTTGATCTTCGACCTCCAGGACCGCATGCTGCTGGTTTCGCTTTACCACGCGCACACGAACTGTGGCTCCCGGCGGGCTGTGCTGAATGGCGTTATCCAAGAGATTGATGACGGCCTGACGCAAGAGCAGGCGGTCTACGGAAACGAGCGTCGCGGAATCGCCATTTACGATCAGCTCCTGGTGCTTCTCTTCGGCGAGAACCTCAACTAACGCCGCGGCTTCGCGGGCCACATCCATGAGGACAGTCGGACTGCGATGAATGACGATTGAGGACGCGTCCGCACGCGACAAAGTCAGCAGGCTGTCCACAAGCCGCGTCAGCCGGTCCACCTCTTCGAGCATGCTGCCGATGGCCTCGCGGTACTCTTGCGGCGACCGCTGGTCCTGAAGCGCAACCTCACCTACGCTGCGCACTGCCGTCAGCGGCGTGCGCAACTCATGTGAGGCATCGGCGGTGAATCTCCGCAGTTGCGCGAATGCCGCCTGCAACCGATCCAGGGATTGATTGAGAACAAGAGCTAACTGGCCGAGTTCATCGTGGGGATTCTCGACAGGCAATCGCTCGTCCAGGCGATCTCCGGAAATTCGTGCGGCCTGCTTGGCCATCGCGTCCACCGGAGAAAGCGCTCGCCGAGCCAGCAGATAACCTCCAACACCGGCCACAGCTAGCGCGGCAGGAATGCCAAAAGCGACTACCCCAAGCAGTTCGCGGAGTTCGTGCCAGAGCCGTTCTTCACTGTGTGCCAAGCGGACGACGACCTGGCGGCCTCCCAGGGAATGCAGGCGAGTTACCATTCGTAGCCGCGTGCCGTCGGCAAGTGCGCGGGAGGTTGGCGCGGGTTCTTCCATCCCATTTCCTGGATGCGGTGGACCGCCAAAGGCGTCAGGTGGCACATTGGCGCTTCGCAGGAGCAGCTTGCCATCCTTTGACCACACTTCGAGGAACCGTGGCTGTTCCGATTCCACTTCGTCCTCATCGTGGTGGTGGGAACGAAGCACAACTTGGCCGTCCGGACCTGCGTCCAGCAGCCCTTCAACCGTTTCGAAATCGCGGGCAAGATTGGCGTCGAGCTCTTGGCGCAGGCTGAAAAAGAAAAACGTCGCAGTGCCCGATGCAAAAAGCACCAGCAGCGTAGCCAGTACGGCCACGTACCAGAGCGTCAGGCGGGCTCGCACGTGCCGGGGGCGGAGTCGTATCATATCTCCTCCCGCAACACGAACCCCACTCCCCGCACGGTCTGTATCAACTTGGTCGGATGCGGGTCGTCCACTTTGCGGCGCAGCCGTGCGATGTGAACATCAATCACGTTGTCGAGCGTTGCGGCCCGAGCCGCTTCCTTCCACACCTCTCGCGCCAGCATTTCCCGCGAGACAATCTGCCCCTGATGGCGAAGCAAGTATTCCAGCAGCTCGAACTCGCGCACTGTGAGCTCGAGAGCCCTGCCGGCACGAGTCACCTTGCGCGTGACCAAATCAAGCTCTAGGTCAGCCACTTTGAAGCGCAGGATCGCCTCCGACCGACCGCGCCGCAACAGAGCGCGCATTCGAGCCAACAACTCGGGAAATGCGAAAGGCTTAACCAGGTAGTCATCTGCGCCGGAATCGAGTCCTTCCACGCGGTCTGAGAGCGCGTCTCGGGCTGTGAGGATCAGCACGGGGGTTTGGACGCTTCGCTTCCGCAGAGTTTTCAGGATTTCCAGCCCGTCGTGCCCTGGCAACATCAGGTCGAGGATCACCAGGTCGAAGGACTCTGCGTTAGCCAGGTAGAATCCCTCTTCCCCGGTTCGGGCAAGGGCAACTTCGTAGTGTTCCCGCTCAAGGCCTTCTTTCAGCGCCCTGGCGACCTTCGCTTCGTCCTCCACGACAAGGATGCGCATGGTCGTCTTTCTCACTCATATCTAAGGGCTTCGATGGGATCGAGCTTGGCTGCCTTTCGCGCGGGGTAGTATCCAAAGAAGAGGCCCACCGCAACTGAGAACAGCGCAGCTGCGATGAGGGCTTCAATCGAAAGCTTCTTAGGCCATCCGAGAATGCGGCTGAGCGAAAATGTGCCTGCGATTCCCAGGAGCACGCCTACGGCACCACCTGCTAGGCACAGCATCACGGCCTCGCCGAGAAACTGCAATTGCACGTGGCTTTCGGTGGCGCCCACCGCGAGGCGCACGCCGATCTCGCGCGTGCGCTCAGTTACGGAAACCAACATGACATTCATGATTCCGATGCCGCCGACCAGAAGGGACACCGATCCGATGGATACCAAGAGCGCGGTCATCGTTCGGCTGGCGTCCATCTGCGCCTGAAGTTGCTCCTCCGGATTCCGAATGTTGAAGTCGTCATCCTGGCCAGGGCCAATGCGATGCCGTTCCCTCAGCAGTGCCACAATCTGGGCCTGAGCTGGCTTCACCGCCTCCGGCGAGACAGCAGAGCACAGAATGTCGTTCAGCCACGTGTAGCCGGCAAGTTTCCTTTGACCCGTGGTGTAGGGCACCAGAATTGTGTCGTCTTGGTCGGAGCCGAAGGCCGTCATCCCCTTCGGCTCAAGTACGCCAATCACCTGGAACGGCACATTTTTGATGCGGACCGTGGCCCCAATCGGGTCCTCGTTGCCGAACAGAATGCGTCGAACCGTCTCTCCCAACACGCAGACGTTCGCAACTGAATCCACCATTTGCTCGTCAAAGGGAACACCTTCCGCGACGTTCCAGCGCTTGACCCGGAAGTATTCGGGCGAGAATCCACGAAAGACGGTTGACCAGTTTTGGTTGCCATAAACGATTTGCACTCGCGTGTCCACTTGTGGTGTGCAGGTCTTGATAAGCGGCACGTCCCGCAAAATGGCCTCCATGTCTGCCAGCACGAGCGACTTCGTCCCCTGAGTGCCGCTTCGGACGCCGCCCACATTGCGGTTGCCAGCCTCAATCCAGACGAAGTTTTCGCCAAGATTCTCCATCAATCTTTGAATCTGCGCCGAGCCCGCATTGCCGATAGCCACCACGCACACAACCGCCGCGATGCCAATGGAAATTCCGAGGATCGTCAACGAACTGCGGAGGCGATTGCGCCCAAGTGCCCGCAACCCCTGCGCGATCAATGTTCGGAAATGCATGACTCCGCCACTTCGCCGGAACTGTGCTTTTGCGGCAAGTAGTCTATGAATTCCCGACAGCGGCCGCCAACTTAAGTTTTCCTTACAGCGCCGTTAGGAAAAGCTCGGCAAGGGTCGCCTTCCAAATCAAAGAAGATATCCCCCGCCGACGGCTCAAGCAGCCAGTAGAAACCTTGGCCTTCAGTGAGGTCAAGTAGCTCGTAAACAGGTTTACCCTGCTTTCGCCCGGTCACTTGAACTCGGGCCTGTTCACGTACTCTAACGTACCCTTCTTTCGACCCGTGTTCGGGGTCTGTCGGAGCGGCAAGGGAAGGTGGCCAACCGTTCGACTGGTGTCAGTTTCCCAAGCCTACAACTGTTTCCGCTGGAGCCTGCTGATGCCCGCAACCAGGGATAGATGGTCATCTTTGCGCCGTTGCAAGTCACATTCGGACCACCAACGGCACGCCGGACAATGGAGAGTCGGCTCCGGATATGTTTGGGCACGCGCGGCACGTAAAGCGACCACGGTTTCCAAACGCCTCTTCACGTACCTGTAGTAAGCCGCAGAGTCCAAAACCCTGAAAGCCTCAGAGGTGAAGTCTTCGGAGGGAGGCACGACATACATGTGCTCGGGTAAGAACCCCTGGATGGTCTGGACGAGATCCGAATAGAGCGACAACTGCAGAATAGTCGCAGCTTTGGTTTCGCGGGCGAGTTTGCAATCATAGACTTCGTAGGACCATGCACCCAAGTTGCTCGCGCGCTCGAACCGAGCCTAACCTCAAGAAGGCAGGTCGCGGCATTTTACTTTGCTTTGTCTAAACCCAATCTAGATATCGTAGCGGACAGTCAGCTTGACAGCTGGATTCGTTGGTCTCCGGCTTCGCCTACGTTTCAGGTCACATCAGCGCCACTTCCAAGTGACAGGGTCCCACGCGGGCCGGGCGTTACCCTTTAGCACAGGGTTCAGAAATTGGGCCGCAGCGTGGCTTGCGTTTTCAATTGTGGGCCACGGGAGATCGAGTTCACGCGCAATGTGCCTGTAAGACGCGCTTACACGTCCAGGCGGATCAGGCATTCCTTGGGGAACGGGGTGCGATGCCCTGGCCTGGAACGTGGCCTCGATAGCCCGCTTCAGCTTCGCGCTATCGAATTCCTTCATCGAGGCCGCCAGGAGAATGTCGGCGAGGTCGCGTGCCCGGCTCGTCTCTCCACTTGCATAGGTCCGAGTGTATGTGTGCAGCTTCTCCGCAACCTGTGTGTTCAGCGGATAGCATGGAACCCTAGCTGGAGGAATCTCAGCGAATCCGAGCAGGTCTGGCACGGTGAAATCTTCAGGGGGTTCGAGAACGGGATCGCCATATCCCACATCCAGGTGGAAATTCTCGAACGGGCGGCCGTCGAGCAGGCAGAGAATTGGAAAACGGAAACCGCGTCCGGGCGCTCCTGTGGCTGCTTCGGCCGGTTCGCCAACTTCAAGCTCGAACCAGTCACCGAGATCAAGGGATGCAGCCGCTTGCAGATGCGCGAGAGTCTCTCCCCGGGTCCAGCGGTTGGTCGCTGAACGTCGATGTCCTTCGTTGTTCTGGCCCGCTCACCAAGGCGCAGTTGGAGGGCAAATCCGCCCTTCACGATCCACGCGTCAGGCTCTTTCTTGGCCAGTCGCGCTAGGAACCGATCGAATGCAACCATCTTCCGAAGCCGAGCCAGCGGCTGACCGCCCCCGAGGCTCTGTCGGCGCAGCCGCTCCTCCAGGGCGCGACGAAATGCCCCCGCAGTCGTGTATCTCACGATTCCCCTCTCGACGAGTTGGAGTGGGCCCTCATTAGATGCCCGGCCCGCCCGCCTCGGCGTCTCGCTTCGGCCAGAAGCGCTTTCTTCGTAGTAAGTCCACGTTGAAGGGCATCCCGAATGGCGCGCGCCACATGATCTTCCGACAGTCCTGCTCGGGCTACATCGGCAATGGTGCGCGGAACCGACGTTACCAGAAGGCCCTCGCGCTTCACCACATCGGCTGGGCGCAGTCGGTTCGTGTGCAGGCGAATTCCTTTTCGTCTCCGCGACGCAGTCCGTGGCACGGTGACATGAACTTCCCCAGGCAGCACGTCCGATAGGTCGTACAGGGCGAGAGCACTTTGATGCGAGATCGCGGACTCGGGGCCACACTTCAGCCAGGCCACGAAGAGATCCTCAAAGCGTGAGGATGGAAACTGGGCCAGCCGATAGACGCCGTGCTCCGCCCGGAGAAATTTCCCCATCTTCTCGTGGTGCCACAGCAGCTTTCGGGAAAAGCCTGCCTGGGCGGCTTGGGCTGAGGTGAAATACCCGCCCTGTGACTCCGCGGTTCGGTACAGCTCGTCCCGATCTGGCTCTTTTCGTTTGCTGTTCCTTGTCATTTGTGTGCAAATAGTCTAGCTATGTTAGACTTTCCGCACACAATTATACAACGAGAAGCAAGCCTGTTCAACGAGAGGGCTTGGATAAAAACACCAGCATTGGTGGACACTTGCTGGTAATTCTGTCCACGTCGACGGGCTGCTAGGAAGGGTGTGCCAAAGAGGGGGTAGGCCGTGAGCGGAAAGATGACCAGGCGCTTGGGTGTACTCAGTCTTGAGTACACTTGTACTCAAAACTGATAACAAGCTCAAGTCTCGCACCTAGTGCTGTGGCTTCCACAGCTTGCATTGAGCGGCCTATTTTGGGAATGCTGGACGCCCTGTTATGACCGCGGCCTCAACAAGATTCGGTAACCCTTTTCCAGAACCCCTGCCTCTTCGGTCTCGCTGAGGACACCATTTTTCGAATTGTGGGAAACAGGGTGTTCAGAGCTTGAACCTTACGCATTGTGCGTAAGTTCTTACGCAAATCACGTAGGATAGCAAGCCTATTGAGGGCTGCGGACTGCTGCGGGCATTCTTGGTGATAGTCGTTTCGCGTCAATCGGCTGACGACTTCACCAGAGCTGTGCAAGCCCCATTTGTTGAATTTCGGCGTCACGAATCGCCGTCGCTAAAGACTCAGCTTCGCCACTCTCGATTGCCTTCGATATTGTGCCCTGAAGAAGCCTGATGGCAGCATCACCATGCAAGGCCACTAAGCGAACGGCGGCAGAGCGTGCGACAAGCTGGTAATCATGCCTAGCGAGCCGGCACAACAAATCTGAGTCCTTCAGCCGAGACGCCCCTATCACAGCATGGGCTACAAGTCTTATGTACAGGGTTCGGTTGTCGGAATACCTCAGCGGCAGGCGCTGTTTCGCGGAGATTGTCTCCTGCTTTTCTCCGGCAGGATTGTGCCAAAAGGCTTCCTGATTGCACACTCTCAGCAGTGAGGGCGGAACGCCTTTTCCAACTTGTACCATAGTTTCTTCGATGGTCCGGGCGATTTCGATTTGAAACCAATAGGGAATGCCATCTTCAGCTCTTTCGACGCGGTCGATGACCTCAAGCACTCCTTTTGTCCCGCAGTGTCTTGCTACAGCCACGGCGAGGTGCTGGGCTGACGCCGTCAACCTGATTCTCTGGAACGCCTGCCGCAGTTGTCCTGTCGTACGACCATCGGCCGTTCGTAGGATAGTCTCCGCTAGGGCATTCGCCTTTTGTTCATAAATCCTATATCTACGCTCTTGGTTGGAACCCAGAAACAGAGCTTCCTTTTTATTCGCCCTTATGTACGCGTCGAGTAGGACTTGAAATTCGCCTTTCGCGAGCCCAGATCGAATTGCGCTAAGAACGACCACCCCCTTGGCCACAGCAAGAGATTCCGCCTTCTTGATCAGGTTCTTGAATCCCTGAAGTCGATGGAGAGACAGTCCCAATGCGAACAACCATGAGCGCGCCTTTGGCCGAAATGCTCTGAGGCTGTTAACTGCATTTCGTACATCTAATTCATCTGTGGCCCTTGCAATCTGCTGGAGCAAGTGAAACTCGCGCAGCGCCCGGTCTCCTCTAGAGATGTGCTCCTCAGACAGGAGGGGAATGTCGTCACAGAGAGTCAGACGTTCGTAGGCCTCGCGGTAAACAGCGCTCGCGCTCTTCCAAAGTTTGGCGATCCAATCATATTGACCGTGAGCGCTCTTTTCTCTTAGAGCTTCGAAAGCAGCTGCACGAACGCTCCTGTGCCTGCTGCGAAGAGCCAATGCCAGAACCGTGTCTGGGCACTTGACACCCTCGCGCACCAACAGCGTTTTCATTTCTGAGGCCAAACGATATTTCCTGAAGGCCTTCCAACCCTCCTCTCGGATCGCCATTCCTGTAATCTTGCGGCGTAGGAGTATTAGAGCTGCCCGAGCCTCTTCTTCCAGATCCTCGCGCCCCTCTTCAGTCTGAAGGAACTCGAGTAGTTTCGACGCCGAAGCCGAAAGTAGCCAGTAAAGACCAGGTCCTGCTCCGCGAGCCCATGACGCCAGAATTATCCTTAGCTCTGGTTCTGTCGGGAGCACTCGTTCCTTATGCTTGTAAAGCAGAAGTAGCTCTTCGTTGGTTAGGGTTGCGCGTGTGGTGGCGAAGGCAGCAGCCTTGGAACCTAGCAGCTCTCGAAAACGCTTGAACTCACGTTCTTCTGTGTCAACCAGCTTGGCGGAAATTTCTCGAGCCAGGAAGTCGTGAGCCACTTCGTATTCAATTCCTATGTGCCGCACGAGGCGCATGTCGATGAGCCTTTCGAGCAAGGACTCGCATCGGTCTTCGGCAAGACCAAGGTCTGTCGCGATTTCGTTCAGGTTTTTTTGCGCCTTCACCCCATAACTCCGAACTAAAGAGGCGAGGATTTCTCGTAAATGCCCCTCCCTGTCTTCCGCATAGCTGAGTTGTCGCGTGAGGTATCCGCCTGCCACGCCGTCCATACTTCCTGAACTTGAGTAAGCCTTGAAACTGTATGCTCCTTTCTTGGCCTTAGCGTGACGCCAGATGTGATCCACGAGCATTTGGACATATGGCGGGTAGACGCCTTCTTCGCCGAGGACTTGGCTTGAAGCCAGGAGATCCTCTTGCATCTGTCTTACCTCAGAGGGTGTGCGTTGGAGCGTTATCCCAAGATCGTGGCTGGCTCTTTCGATGCTCCTCCACGCATCCTCCTGGCTAATTCCCCCAACGTAGACACGGGCAAGACCCTGAGGTGCCCCGCTTATGAGTTGCCAAAACTGGCCCAAACGCGCTTCTAAGTCAGCTCGGTAGCAGATAAGAACTCGAATCTTCGGATTAGCAAGGAAGCGAATTGTACGTAAGTCGGAAATTAGGCGATGAGGAGATGGCCAAGCGCAAAGTGCCTGCGATCATTGTGGATCTCAAGGGGGACTTGTCGTCGTTGGCGCTGACGCCAGTTACCCCCGAGGAATTCGAACCTTGGGTCGAGGCCAAGAGCGATGCCGAAAGAAGACTCCGGGCTCAACGGGAAAGCGAGAAGCATCTTAAGAAGCTCCAGGAATTCGGGCTGGGATCAGGCGACGTCGCGGCATTTCGTGAGTCGGTTGCGTTTCGGGTATTTACGCCCAGATCCAGCAAGGGCATTCCACTGAGCTTTGCCTCTCCATTGGGAGCACCGCCCTATCCCGTGGAGATGTACCGAACCGATCCAGAGACTTTCAACAATCTTGTCGGGTCTCTCGTTAACGCATTTCTGGACAGGCTCTATCCAGGCACAAAACGAACGAAGATCGAGAACGAGAGAAGTTTTGTGTTTGAAGTCGTGCACCACGCATGGCTCCATGGCGTGAACCTTCAGGGTGAAAAGGGACTAAGGGAGTTGTTGAGGCTTGTCGAGGATCCTCCTTTTCAAGAGATTGGGGGACTGCCGGTCACTCAGTACATCGATGCGGAAAACCGGAGAAAGCGACTCCTGAACAAGATTAATACGATGCTTACAGGCGCTGAGCGAATGTGGTTCGAAGGCCCTCAGCTCGATATGAAAGCGTTTTTGGACGCGCCCAAGGGAAAAACGCCAGTCAACATCATCAATCTCACCGAGCTTGACCACTTTGAGGACCGCAGCTTTGTCGTTGCACAAGTGGCCTATGAAATTAACAAATGGATGCGCACACTGCCAGGCACGACGGACCCAAGGCTTCTTTTTTTCATCGATGAAATAGGAGGCGGAGGAGGAAGGCAAGCTCTCTTTCCAAGCTTTCCGTACGAGTCGGCAGCAAAGTGGGGCTTAAATTACTTGGTACGTCAGGGACGGGCCGTGGGTATCTGCTGTCTCTTCGCAACACAGAACCCTGGTGACGTTGATTACAAGGCGCTGAGTAATTGAACGGCCTTGTCTACCACAATCCCCCTTCATCAGGAGCAGTTGGGTAACGAGTTTTTTATCGATGGGCGTAGCAGACCGCTGCCCTCACAGTACCCGTCAGCTGGCTACAACCAAATAACACCCGATTATTTCCGCACGATGGGCACCCGGCTGCTGGCCGGCCGCGTCTTTTCCGATGCCGACCAAGCCGGCACACCTGCGGT
>Ga0233417_10000708_pt1 | contig 10194 bp, 7 predicted proteins | sample Sed_MG_FD_189023 | JGI IMG/M metagenome (GOLD analysis project Ga0233417, IMG submission 189023) | Sediment microbial communities from Lake Towuti, South Sulawesi, Indonesia - Sediment_Towuti_2014_0.5_MG | ecosystem: Environmental > Aquatic > Freshwater > Lake > Sediment | place: Indonesia... | reverse complement strand
CGCCGGTAAGCGGATCGAATACGATCCGGTGGCCGGCCGTGTCACCAATGCGCTCGAGGCAAACGACTACCTCAAACGCCAGTACCGGCCTAACTGGACATTGAACGGCTAAGGCTTCGGCGGAGGAGGGGCGAGCAAGCGGTACTCGATTTTGCGCAACGCTCCCTTCGTCGCATAGGAAGCGAATCCGAAGGGCGCCGACAGCTTGATCTCTCCGTGGCGGAGGCCGATCGACCGGCCCGTGATCGCGACATTGATGACTGGTTCGTCGTCGATCCAGGCCCTGATTCGGTCGGCCGTCACTTGCAGGCGGAGCGCATACCACCGGCCGGTCTCAAACGTGAAGTAGGACCTCGTCTCGTTGTCGGAAGCGTCCCACCCGTCCAGGCTCGAGAGTCCGACGATGTCGCCTCCCCAACCTCCTGTCACCCAGGTGCAGAACGATTCCCCGACTGGAAATGTCATGCTGGCAAAAAAGTCGTTGCCTTGAAGCCGGGCGCTCTCGAGACGAACCTCGTAGTTGAAACGGGGAAGCGAACCGGTCCAGGTGACGCCCGTCATTGGTTTTCCCGGCCCAAGGACGATGGCGCCGTTCTCCACCCGAACCTCGCCCCGCCCCGTGAACGGCGTTTCGCGCCAGCCCTGCAAGGACCGGCCGTCGAACAAGGACTGCCATTCGCCGGCCTTCGGCTGTGAGCGCGCGGCGCCGGCGCCGCCAACCGTCAGGATCGCCGCCAGAAGCGGCATTGTCAGCTTCATCGGTTCAAATTGCATTCTACGCTGATCAGCCAAGCCCTCCTGGGCGCCCTTCGATCGGCTCGTTCAGCAAGGTCGGTTATTGTATTGTAGGTGCGGGGCCAACTTTGATGACTTCCCGCGAGCGCATCCTCACAGCTTTGAATCACAGGGAGCCGGACCGGGTGCCCGTCGACCTGGGGTCGTACCGATCATCCGGCATCTCGGCCATCGCTTACCCAAAGCTGAGGCAGGCGTTGGGCCTGGAGCCACGGACGATCTATGTTTACGATCCCGTCCAGCAGTTGGCCATTGTCGATGAGGACGTGCTTACCTGGGCCGGCGCCGACGCAATTGAGTTGGGACGTGGCTTCTGTGCAGAGGAAAAGTGGTGGGCGGACTGGACCCTGCCCGACGGTACACCCTGCAAGATGCCGGCGTGGGCGGTTCCGGAACGCGACGGCAGAGAGTGGGTCTTTCGGTTCTCCGGCGGCCATGTCATGGCGCGCATGCCTGAGGGGTCGCAGCACTTTGACCAGTCGTGGTGGCCGTTCCTGGACGGCGAAGAGGACCTCGGGCGGATTGAAGAGCTGTACCCGCAACACATGTGGACGGGAATCGGGTCGCCTCCGGGGCCCTCCGTTGCCACGCCGGAGGCGCTGGTGGAAGGTGCGCGGCGGCTGCGGGAGAAGACCAGCCGCGCCATCGTCGGCTTGTTCGGCGGCAACCTGCTCGAGATGGGGCAATTCTACTACCGCATGGACAACTTCCTGATGATGCTCGCAAGCGAGCCGCAGCGGGTGCACGGCTTTCTGGACGCGTTGATCGAGGTCCATTTGAAGAACCTGGAGAAGTTTCTGGGAGCGGTCGGGCCGTACATCGATGTAATTAACTTCGGCGATGATCTCGGCGCGCAGAACTGCCCTCAGATTTCGCCGCGCATGTACCGGGAATTCTTCAAGCCGCGTCATGCGGTGATGTGGGCGCGAGCCAAACAACTGGCTCCGGCAAAAGTCATGCTGCACTGTTGCGGCGCGGTGCGGCCGCTGTTGCCCGATCTGATTGACGCCGGGCTGGAAGTGCTCAACCCGGTGCAGATTAGTTGCCGCGGGATGGACGCCGGCGGATTGAAACGTGACTTCGGCAGGGACCTTGTGTTCTGGGGCGGAGGCTGCGACACGCAGCGAGTGCTGCCGTGCGGCACGCCGGACGAAGTGCGCGAACACGTGCGGGAGCAGGTGCGGTCGATGGCGCCGGGCGGCGGCTTCGTGTTCCAGCAGGTGCACAACATCCTTGGCAATGTGCCGCCGGAGAACATCATCGCGATGTACGAAGCGGTGCGGAACTAGCCCGTGCCCGGCGAATTGATCGGCGGGCTGGCGCTCATCTTGCTGGCCGGCATGCTGGCGGGCAACTGCATGTTGCCCATGAAATTTGCCCGCCGGTGGCGGTGGGAGAACCTGTGGCTGGTCTTCAGCCTGATCTCCCTGGTGGTGCTCCCCTGGGCGCTGGCCTATTTTCTTGCCGGGGACGTCCTCGTGATCTACCGCGGGCTGTCGGTCAGGCAGTGGCTGCTGCCGTTCCTGTTCGGCGCGGGGTGGGGGGTGGCGCAGGTGCTATTTGGGCTGTCCATCGCCCGTCTCGGCTTGGCGCTCGGCTGCGCCGTCATCATCGGCTTGGGTTCGCTGTTCGGCACGCTGGTTCCGCTGTTCTTCCAGCGCCGTGAAGTTCTCGGCACGGCGCGTGGAGCACTGATCCTTTCGGGCCTGGCGGTGATGGTGGCCGGCATCATCGTTTCGGCGAAAGCGGGCCGGCAACGGGAGAAGACCGGCGATGCGCCGCGCGCAGGCGGCTATGGGCTTGCGCTCACGATGGCCGTCCTATGCGGGCTGATGGCGCCCATGGTCAACTATTCGTTCGCGTTTGGCCAGGACATCGCAGAGGCGGCGGTGCGGTCCGGCGTGTCGCAGACGCGGGCCGGTTACGCGGTGTGGCCCGTAGGGCTTCTGGGCGGGCTGATTCCGAACCTTGTGTACAGCATCCATCTGCTGTTTCGCAACAAGACGTGGGGTACGTTTCGCGGCTCTTGGTTCCATGACGGGGGCATGGCCGGAATGATGGGCGTGTTCTGGATGGGGGCTATGGCAATCTATGGCGTCGACGCTGTGTACTTGGGGCCGCTAGGCACCTCGGTGGGCTGGGGACTGTTCCAGATCTTCAACATCATGTCCGCGAACGTCTCGGGCGTGTTGACGGGCGAGTGGCGAGGGGCGCCCGCCGGCGCGCTGCGCACGCTTTACACAGGCATGGCCTTGCTGGCCGTGGCTACGCTCATCCTCGCGGCCGGCAACCAATAAAGGCCCGCGGCCTGGAATCCCGGCGCCATGCCGACAGCCCTGGCGGGTTCCAGACCTTGGCGAATGCTCACATCATGCGGCTCACGCTACATCTTCTCGGCAGCGGCGGCCAGCTTCTCAAGCCGCTCCTGGATCTCGCGCTCGGGCAGCCAGCGGCCCGCCACTACGACGCCCGCGCGGCGAGTCCGGGCTGGGCAGGTGCCCGTGCATTTCAGCCAATCCGGGAATGAGGTACTTGCCCGTAGCTTCTACCCTCACCTCGCCCGCCCCGGACCCGGCGCGCCACGGATTTGACGTCGCGCGCGGATTCTATAATAGTGGTCGCATGTCTGAAGCCGTAAACGCATACGTCGCTGAAAACGAAGTCCGACTTCTGGACGAGTTGTTGGCTCTGTTGAGGATTCCCAGCATCTCTACGCTGCCCGAGCACAAAGGCGATGTGCTCCAGGCCGCGGAATTCGTCGCACAGAGCCTGCGGAACGCCGGCATGGAGCATGTGGAGATCATCCCCACCGATCGGCACCCGCTGATCTACGCCGACTGGCTGCACGCGCCAGGCAAGCCCACCGTTCTTTGTTACGGGCATTATGACGTGCAGCCGCCGGACCCGTTGGAGCATTGGCTCAGCCCTCCGTTCGAGCCGCAGATCCGCGACGGCAACATCTACGCCCGAGGCGCCTGCGACGACAAGGGGCAGATGTACATGCACGTCAAGGCAGTGGAGGCGCTTCAGGCCGTCCATGGAAAGCTACCGCTCAACCTCAGATTCATCATCGAAGGGGAAGAGGAAATCGGCGGCGCATCCATCGCAAAGTTTGTTGCAGCCAATCCCGCCAAGCTCAAGGCGGACGTCGGGCTGGTCTCCGACACCGCCCTGTACGCGGACGGCATTCCAACCCTGTGTGTCGGCTTGCGCGGCCTCGTCTACATGGAAGTGGAGGCCGCCGGTCCTGCCCGCGACCTTCATTCGGGCCTGTACGGCGGCGCCGCACCCAACGCCGTCTATGGATTGATCGAACTGCTGGCCAAAGCCAAGGATGCGAACGGAACCCTGCTCATATCCGGCATCTACGACGACGTGGACGAGCCGGCACAAGCGGAGCTGGATAGCTGGCGCAGTCTGCCGTTCAGTGAAAGGGAATTCCTCGAGAAAGAAGTGGGCGCCGCCGAGTTGGTAGGTGAGCCGGGCCGCTCGACTCTGGAAAAGGTGTGGTCGCGTCCCACGCTGGAGGTTCACGGTATCGCCGGTGGATTCGCCGGCGCAGGGGCGAAGACCGTGATCCCGGCCAAAGCCACCGCGAAAGTGAGCATGCGGCTGGTTCCGCGGCAGGACCCGCAAAAGGTTGTCGCCTTATTCCGCCGGTGGGTAGCCGATCACTCACCGCGCGGCATTCGCACTGAAGTCCGCGTGCTCAGTGGAGGCCCGGCCGTGGTGGTGAACCCGGACCATCCCGCCATCCGCGTCGCCGCCCGCTGCTTCGCCGACACGCTGGGAAGATCGACGGTTTTCATCCGTTCGGGCGGCTCGATCCCCATCGTAGGGGATTTCGCCCAGCATCTCGGCATCCCGACCGTGCTCATGGGTTTCGGACTGCCCGACGACGGCCTGCACTCGCCAAACGAAAAATACCGCCTTCAGAACTACTACACTGGCATCAAGACGATCGCACACTTCTTCGAGCAGTACGGAGAGGGGCATTAGAACCAGCCCCGGGATTCTGATTGGCCATCACACAACCTGACACCGCACAGGCGGAGGGCGTAGTTCGATCCTCGCTGGTGATCTCCGGCGCGGTCTTGACGAGCCGCGTCACCGGTTTGGTGCGCGAAATCGTGCTGGCGCGCCTTTTCGGCGCCAGCGTGGCCTACGATGCCTTTCTACTTGGCTTCCGGCTGCCGAACCTCACTCGCGACCTGTTCGCCGAAGGCGCCCTCTCGTCCGCGTTTGTCCCGACTTTCACCGATTACCTGGCCAACAAGAGCCGCCAGGAAGCGGCCCGCCTGGCCAGTTTGGTCGCCACGGCCATTGTGTGGATGGTGGGCCTCATCTGCGTTCTCGGCGTGATCTTCGCTCCGCAACTGGTCCGGCTTTTTGCCCCGGGCTTTGCCCAGGTGCCCGGGAAGTTCGATCTGGCCGTTTCGCTGACACGCACCATGTTCCCTTTCCTGCTGCTGGTCGCATTGGCCGCGCAGGCGATGGGCATATTGAATTCCTGCAACCGCTTTGCCGTTCCGGCCACCGCGTCGACCATTTTCAATCTGTCCTCGCTTGGCTTTGGCCTGATCCTCGGATTGTGGGCGGGTCCCTGGCTGGGCCTTTCTCCGATTGAGGGAATGGCCTGGGGGGTCCTGCTGGGCGGATGCTTTCAGCTTGTCTGGCAACTGCCCAGCTTGTGGAGTCTCGGCTTCAGACTGCGTCCGGCGATCGAATGGAACCATCCCGGCTTGCGGCATATTTTCCGCCTCATGGGCCCTGCCATCCTCGGCGGGGCCGCCGTCCAGATTAACATCCTGGTGAACACGAACTTCGCCTCGCAGATTGTCGACACGGTGCGCGGACCTAACGGCCCGGTGAGCTGGCTCGCTTATGCCTTCCGCTTCATGCAGTTGCCCCTGGGCCTGTTCGGCGTCGCCATTGCTTCCGCAACGCTGCCGGCCATCTCCCGCAGTTTCGCGGCGGAGAACCTCGACGAGTTCCGCCGCACCCTGGCCCGGTCGCTCGGCTTCGTGTTTCTGCTCACCATGCCCAGCGCAATCGGTCTGGCCATTCTCGGCCGGGCCATGGTGGGGGCGATCTATCAGGGGGGGCGGTTTGACGCTTACGATACGCATCAGACGGCCATCGCGCTTCTTTGTTATGCGTTTGGACTCCCCGGGTACTCGGCGATCAAAGTGTTGACGCCCGCCTTCTATACGCTCGGGGATTCGCGGACGCCCATGCTGGTCAGCCTCTTGTCGATAATCATCAACGCGGCCGTCGCCATGTACCTTCTTCGGTACACTCACCTCGGTCATGCCGGTCTGGCGCTGACCACCTCGTTCGTGGCCGTCTTCAATTTCGTGGCGCTGTTCGTTCTGGCGCGCCGGCGTCTGGGAGGCATTTACGGGCGCGCGCTTGCCTCCAGCCTCGTAAGAATCACGCTCGCCTGCCTAGCCATGGGTATTCTGGTGGCGGCCGTCAGCCATCTCGTTCAAATCGGCCTGCCGGCCTCCCGCGGGCGGCATCTGCTCGAACTGGTGGTTTGTATCGCTGCAGGGACTTTCGCTTTCTACTCCATTTCTCAGAAGCTGGCGGTGCCGGAAATGGAGTTGGCGCGCAGCGTCCTGGCCCGCCGGCTATCGCGGCGCGAATAAGGGCGCGGGCGGCCGCCGTGCTAGAATCGGGTGAACGATGAAGCAGCAAATCGAGCTGGTCATACGCTTGCAGCGGCTCGATCTGCAAACTGGCGAGTTGGATCGGGAGATTGCTTCGCTGCCCAAACATCTCGCTTCCATCGAGAAGACTCTCGATTCGCACATCCGCAAGCTCGACGCCGACAAGGCGACTCTGGCCGCCAATCAAAAGGAGCGCCGGAGCCTCGACGGTGAGATCCAGGTGCAGCAGCAAAAGGCCGCGAAGCTCCGCGATCAGATGAACTCGGCCAAGACCAACGAGCAATTCCGCGCTTTCCAGCACGAAATCGCCTTTTGTGAGCAGGCCATTCGCAAGCTGGAGGACCGTGTTTTGGAGCTGATGTTGGAGGCCGAGGAGCTGGAGGTCAATGTCAAGGCTGCCGAGGCTTCCCTGACCAGGGAAAAGGAGCAGGTCCTCAAAGAGCAGACCACGGCGCGTGAAAAGACCGCCGAGGACAAACGTCTCCTGTCGCTAATCAGCGAGCAGCGGCAACAGATCGTGGTCCAGTTGGAGGCGGAAGTCTCCCGGCTCTATGAGCGTGCCCGTAAGAGGTATGGGGGCTTGGCCGTGTCGGACGGAACCGAGGGCCGTTGTTCGGCCTGCCACCTCGACATGCGGCCCCAGGTGTTCCAGGAGCTGCGGCGCGGTGAAAAGTTGCTCACTTGCGAGTACTGCGGCCGCATCCTTTATTACAACCCGCCGATGACCGTCGATACCCAGACTGGCGCGCCCGTCGCCGCCGGCGAGGGAACACGTGTCGACATGACCTGACGGCTCGGGCCGGCTGCCTCAGACAACGTGCCGCTCGACTGAAGCCCTTGGGGCGATTGTGTTAAAGTCGTGTTTCGAGCGCATCCCAGCGCCCCCATACATATCTCTCAGGAGTAATTGTCTTGAAGGTTTATGACAGTACCGATATACGGAATGTGGGCCTCGTGGGCCATTTGAATGCGGGGAAGACCTCCCTTGCGGCCGGCATTCTGTTCACCGGCGGCGCCGGGAACCGCCTCACCCGTGTGGACGAGGGCAACACCATCACCGATTTTGACGAGGAGGAGATCAACCGCAAGATCACCATCGCGTCTGCGATCGCTCATGTCGAATGGAAGAAATCCAAGATCAATCTGATCGACACGCCCGGTTTCAACATCTTCATGAACGACACTAAGCAGGCTCTGGTGGCCGCTGACGCCGTACTCGTTCTGGTGGATGGTGTCGCCGGAGTCGAAGTCCAGACGGAAAAGGTCTGGCAGTTCGCTGAGGAGTTCAAGCTGCCCCGGGCGGTGGTCATCAACAAGCTGGACCGTGAGCGCGCCAGTTTCGAGCGGGCATTGGAGTCCGTCCACGGCGCGTTCGGCCGCGCCGCCGTGCCCGTCCATTTGCCCATCGGCAGTGAGCGCGAGTTTCGCGGCTACATCGATTTGATCACCATGACGGCTTACACGTACGAGCCCGGTGGCAACGGCAAGGGAAAGGAGGGCGAAATCCCCAAAGACCTCGCCGACGCATCGCAAAAAGCCCACGAAACCCTCGTCGAGATGGTCGCCGAAGGCAAGGATGAGCTGCTGGAGGAGTTCTTCGAGAAGGGCACATTGCCGCCCGAGCATATCCGCGACGGCCTCCTCGAGGCCATCCGGCAGGATCGCCTATTCCCCGTTCTGTGTGCGTCGGCTGCGGGAAACATCTGCACCGACGCCATCCTCGATTTCATCGCCCAGTATTTCCCCGCCCCAATCGAGAGGCCGGCGAGGGAAGTCAGGGCAAACGGAGAGGAAAAAGAAATTCCGGTTTCCCAGTCCGGACCCAACGCGGCGTTTGTATTCAAGACGGTAGCCGACCCCTTTGCCGGCCGGCTTTCCTACTTCAAGGTGTTCTCCGGAGTGGTGAAGAACGATGTTCACCTGTTCAACTCACGCAACAGCGTCGACGAGCGGCTGGCGCACATCGGCTGCCTTCAGGGCAAGACGGTCGTGCCCGTTCCCGAGCTTCGCACCGGTGACATCGGCGTGGTCGCCAAGCTGAAGGAAACCCTCAGCGGAGACACCCTGGCCGAAAAGGGCGTTTCCCTCGCTTACCAGCCGGTCACCATCCCGGAGCCCTCCATCGCCTACGCCATCCAGGCGAAGACGCGGCAGGATGAGGACCGCATGGGCAACGCGGTGAACCGGATCCTGGAGGAAGATCAGTCCCTGCGTTTTTACCGCGACCCTCAGACTAAGGAGTTCCTACTCGCCGGCCAGGGCCAGCAGCATGTCGAAGTTATTTGCAGCCGGCTCAAGCGGCGCTATGGAGTGGATGTCGAGCTGCGCGCTCCCAAAATCCCCTACCGCGAAACAGTGCGCGGCAACGCGGACGTTCACGGCCGGCATAAGAAACAGACCGGTGGGCACGGCCAGTTCGGCGACTGCCGGATCCGGCTGGAACCCCTGCCGCGCGGCTCGAAATTCGAATTCGTCAACGACATCTTTGGCGGCGCGATTCCCAAGCAATACATCCCCGCGGTCGAGAAGGGCGTTCTTGAGGCCGCCGAGCGGGGTTATCTGGCCGGCTACCCGGTCGTCGACTTCAAAGTCACGCTCTACGACGGCTCCTATCACGATGTCGATTCCAATGAACTGTCGTTCAAACTGGCCGCCCGCAAGGCGTTCAAGCTGGCGATGGAGCAGGCGCGGCCTACCCTGCTGGAGCCCATCATGAACGTCGAAGTGCAAAGCCCGGTCGAGTACGCGGGAGACCTGATGGGTGACTTCACCAGCCGCCGTGGCAGGGTCAGCGGCATGGATACCAAGGGAAACACTCAGATTATCCGCGCCCAGGTCCCAATGGCCGAAATGCTCAACTACCAAAACGACCTGATCTCGATGACCCAGGGACGGGCCTCCTATACCATGGAGTTCTCCCATTACGACTTCGTGCCCCAGCTTCAGTCCGAGAAGATCATTGCCGCGGCCCGCGCGGCCCGCGAAGGGGTCGAGGAGGAGGAAGAGTAGCCGGCAGGGGGTTGACCCCCGTCGCCGCGATGCGTTAAAGTCAGGCTTTGTGCGGTATTAGCGGAGCTGATGTAGATATATAACAGCGTCGACAGCTCATGCAGCAATTCGCCAAACGTTATCTGTCGCGTGGTCTGCTTGTCCTGGCGGGCGCTGCCTGTCCGGCCACGCCGCAGAGTTTCAGCTCGCATTTCCTGCCTCCGGCGGCGGTCAACGCGCCGCCTCTGCTGCCGGCTGCCGCAGTCAAGGCTGAACAGAGTCTCTTCCGCAAGGAGCCGGCCACCCTCCTCCACTTGAACCTGGAGTCCACCTCGGCTTCCATTGAAGTGCAGATGCGCCTTGCCAAGAGCGACGCGCACCTCCAGCAGGGTCTCGCCTTCTTCAGCCAGAGGAACTTCGGCGCGGCACGCTCCGAATTCGACAAAGCCATCGAGGCTCTTACGAGCGCCTCGCATCGGGTCACCGACCGTAGCGTGCTGCTGAGGAAGTACGAGGAGTTGTCGGAAACCATTTACCGGCTTGAGGTTGAGCAAGCCGAATCCATCCCGGGGCGAACCGAGCCGGATCTAGGGGAAGCTGCCCCGCTGGACGACATCGCCGGCCTGACCTTTCCCGTCGAACCGGGCCTGAAGCAGCAGGTCAAGGAGCAGTTGAGCGCCACGGTGTCTCAGTTGCCGCTGGAAGTCACCGACCCGGTGGTGGGCTTCATCAATTATTT
>Ga0233417_10000706_pt1 | contig 10204 bp, 8 predicted proteins | sample Sed_MG_FD_189023 | JGI IMG/M metagenome (GOLD analysis project Ga0233417, IMG submission 189023) | Sediment microbial communities from Lake Towuti, South Sulawesi, Indonesia - Sediment_Towuti_2014_0.5_MG | ecosystem: Environmental > Aquatic > Freshwater > Lake > Sediment | place: Indonesia... | reverse complement strand
ATTGATCTTTTCTTAGCCGCGGCTGGAGGTTGTGCTGTGGGTCCTAATTCTGGGCCAGGAGGCACCTGCCCGGCGTAGGAGGGCTGGTATTCAGGTGTGTAGGCAGGCTCGGGAGCCATTACTGCCGGAGTCGGTGCGGGGAATGCCACCGCTGGTGGTGGCTCCATTTGCGCCGGTATGGCAACCGGCATAGCCGTCGGTGCGGCTGAGCTGACCACGGTTGCACTCGCATCAGCCTGCACAACCTCAAAGCTGAAACTGATGTTTTCCCCCAGTAGAATCAGTTCTCCTGGTTGTAAAGCATGAGGGCCGATCAGGCGTTGCCCGTTGACATAGGTTCCATTCGTTGATCCAAGATCTTCGACCACGAAACCACCCACGCGAAAAACAATGCGGGTATGTTTCCGGGAAACTTCAGGATCGTTGACGACGATGTCGTTGTTGAGTTCTCGTCCAATGGAAATTTCAGCTTTTGTTATTGGAAAAGCCTTGCCGGGTGTTGGGCCAGAACGCATCACCAGCTGATAGGATTGGGATGACATGTATTCCTCCTCGTTGTCTGGATGAATAAAATTCCTAACAGAGTGTAGCCACGAATATAAAACCTGATTCTCAATAGTGTACTGACTTTTTGGATAATCGTCAACGTAAAGAGCAAGAGTTTTTCGGTTATGTAAGGTAATTCGGCTTGGAAGTTATGCCTCGATCATCTCGTAGTCAAAGTGTTCCCCAAAAATTGGGACCAATATGTTCATCACCTCGCTGAGGGATGGATGGGGATTCAGGTAATCCGCCAAGCAGGTTGCCGGGTATCCCTCAAGCCCGCAGGCGATGATACCCTGCCAGTATGACATATCTGGGGAAACATTCAGTGCGAATCCATGCCTGGTTATGCCTCGGGCATCTATTTTTACACCGATGGAGGCAATCTTGGCTGGATCATGTAGGTGATTATTCACCCATATTCCGGTCAGTCCTCTGAGCTGGAAAGCGGTTAATCCGAGTATCGCGAGGGTCAGGATCAACACCTCCTCCAGCTTGCGAAGATAGCCGACAGCCTCTTCCTTTGGGAGGGGCAGGATCGGGTATCCAACGAGCTGTCCTGGACCATGATAAGTCACGTCACCGCCCCGGTCCACCCAGTAGACCGACACGCCTCGGCGCTTCAGCTCTGCCTCATCCCACAGGAGATGGTCAGCTTTTCCACGCCGGCCAAAGGTGAAGGTATGGGGGTGTTCCAGCAGCATCAATGTGGCAGGTTCCTCTCCCGCGGTGACCCGGTCAGCTATTTGCCCTTGTAAGTCCCATGCATGTTGGTATGGAACGAGTCCCAACCGCTTTACTCGACATACGAGCTTTGCCATGCTGCTTAGTATACTCAATTTGAGTATATAATATTCATACTGTTTCCAGATTCCCCAGCACGAAGGTTTAGCACATCATTTATTCAAAGGAGCCATATATGTTAAAGGAATTTCGTGATTTTGCTCTCCGTGGTAATGTGATCGACCTGGCGGTTGCGGTAATCATTGGCGGTGCCTTTGGGTTGATCATCACTTCGTTAGTCAACGACATCATCATGCCATTGATAGGGGTATTGTTGGGGGGATTGGATTTCAGCGCCCTTTCGGTCCAGGTTGGCGAGGCTTTGGTCGCTTATGGCAAGTTCATCCAGGCAATTGTGAATTTCCTGATCATTGTCCTGGTCCTGTTCCTGGTCATGCGCAGTTACAATTCGCTCATGCGAAAGAAAAGCGAAGCCCCCGCGGCTCCACCTGCACCTTCAGCAGAAGAGAAACTGTTGGCTGAAATTCGCGACATGCTAAATGAGCGCTTATAACCAGGCCGGTTCGATGTAAGTGCCGAAAACCTCTCTCATAACTCTGATGATCTCCCCCAGCGTGGCATAAGCTCGCACCGTATCCAGAATATAGGGCATGGTATTTTCGGTGCCCTGGCAGGCGATTCTCAGGCGGTCCAGAGCCTGTCCGACGCGGCCGCTGTCACGTTCTCTACGGAGCTTCTCCAGGCGGGATACCTGCCGCCGGTATCCCTCTGGGTCGATCACCAGGAGCGGGATTGACAGCGGTTTTTCCTCTTCATAGGCATTGACGCCAACGATCTTACGTAAGCCCCGGTCTATTTCCATCTGGTAGCGATAGGCAGCATCTGCAATCTCGCTTTGGAAAAAGCCCTTTTCGATAGCCGGCAACTGGCCTCCCAGCTCTTCGACGCGGTGGAAGTATTTATATGCCTGGGCTTCGATACGGTCCGTCAGAGCTTCTACGAAGAAGGATCCGCCAAGAGGGTCCACGGTGTTTGCCACTCCGGACTCTTCAGCGATGATCTGCTGGGTGCGCAAAGCGATGGTGGCGGCATGCTGAGATGGCAGTGCCAGGGCTTCATCCAGGCTGTTGGTGTGCAGGGATTGTGTGCCCCCCAGCACAGCCGCCAAAGCCTGGAGAGCCACGCGCACCACGTTGATATCCGGCTGCTGGGCGGTCAGCGAGACGCCGGCGGTTTGGGTATGGAAGCGCATCAGCCACGAGCGGGGATTTTTCGCCCCGAAAGTGTGTCTCATCTCATGCGCCCAAATGCGGCGAGCAGCCCGGTACTTGGCAATCTCCTCGAAGAAATCGTTGTGGGCGTTGAAGAAGAAGGACAGACGCGGAGCGAAATCATCGATATCCAGGCCGCGCTGCAATCCCCAGCGCACGTACTCCATCCCATCCGAAAGGGTGAAAGCCAGCTCCTGAGCAGCCGTAGAGCCGGCCTCGCGGATATGGTATCCGGATATGCTGATGGTATTCCACTGGGGCACCGAGTTTGTCCCATATTCGATGGTGTCCACAACCAGGCGCATGGAAGGCTCAGGGGGAAAGATGTATTCCTTCTGGGCAATATATTCTTTCAGGATATCGTTCTGGATGGTGCCGCGCAGCTGGTCTGCCCTGACCCCTTGCTTCTCCGCGGCGGCAATGTACATGGCCCAGATGATGGCGGCAGGGGAATTGATAGTCATGCTGGTGGAGACTTTATCCAGCGGGATGTCCTGGAGTAAGATTTCCATGTCTTGCAGAGAGGAGACCGCCACACCACACTTGCCAAATTCGCCCAGTGCCTCGGGAGAATCAGTGTCATAACCCATCAAGGTGGGCAGGTCGAATGCGATGGATAGACCCGTCTGGCCCTGCTCCAATAGGTATTTGAAGCGCTGGTTGGTCTCCTCGGCGGTGCCGAAACCAGCGAACATGCGCATGGTCCACAGGCGTCCGCGGTGCAGAGTGGGATGGATGCCGCGTGTATAGGGGTACTCGCCGGGTAGTCCCAAACTACTCAGGTAATCCAGGCTGGTAAGGTCCAGGGGGGTATACAGGCGCTCCACCGGCTCAGAGGAGGTGGTGATGAATTGATCCTGTCGCTCGGGCATTTGAGCCAGGGATTGTTGCAGGGTTGTCTCCTCCCAGCGCTTGAGCGCCTGGTGTAGTTCTTCTAATTTTTTGGGGTCATACATAGGAAAGCTCCCGGGCTTATTATTCAATATGAGGGTAATCATTATAGCATGAGCATGCTGTGAAAGCAGTTGACGAAGGGCAGATGGGCATGGTAGAATGACGGCGCTTCACGCCCCCATCGTCTAGGGGCCCAGGACGTGGCCCTCTCAAGGCCAAAACAGGAGTTCGAATCTCCTTGGGGGCACAGGGAAAATCTCGGAGTTCATATCCGGGATTTCTTTGTTTATAATGGAATTACGAGGGCAGAATAATTACGATCGCTAATAAATATGGAGGGTGTCATGCCCCAATGGATTGATGGTTATGTAACTGTAGATGGCTTCAAGGTCCACTATTATCGAACCGGTGGGGATAAACCTCAGGTGGTCATTAATCACGGGGCAGGGGATGATGGGTTGTGCTGGACGCGCGTCGCCAGGGAATTGGAGGAGGATTATGATGTGATCTTACCGGATGCGCGCGGCCATGGAAAATCGGCTTCTGGAAAAGGAGATTATTCCACCCGGCAGCGAGCAGCAGACCTTGCCGGATTAATCCGGTTGTTGAAGCTAGATCATCCGATAGTGGGAGGGCACTCGATGGGTGCAGAAACTTCCATGCATCTGGCGGCCAATTATCCCGATTTGACCAGGGGAATATTCTTAGAAGACCCCCCGATCATTCTTCCTGGGGAAAAATTTGGTTCTGGAGAGCAGACCATGAAAGCCAAAGATATCGGAAAAATGATGGCGAAATTCATGCGGATGTTCAAGCTCGTGCCGAGATTCATCGGAATTCGCCTGGCAAGGAAAGCCTCTCCAACTTATCCGGATGATGAAATCATCCCCTGGGTCAATTCGAAGAAAAGGGTGAGTTTTGATTTCTTGAATTCCATGGCAACGATGGAGATGGACTTGTCTGCTCCCTTTGAGGTTTTTAAACGAATATCTGTCCCGGTTTTATTGTTTATCGGTGACAGAGAAAAGATGTCTATCGTATCTCAAGAAGCCGCGCAAGAAGCTGCACGGGTAAATAACAAAGTCCAGGTTGTGCATTTGGAGGGTGCAAGCCACGACATTCGCCGTACTCGTTTTGACGGGTACATGCCCGCGCTGAAGAAATTTTTGGAAGAGACATATCATCCCTGAGTTAACAGTACATATTTGTTTTGAGTGATGCAAAGCATCTCGCCCGGGAATCGCATTCACAGGCGAGATCAACGATTCGGGTAGCCTAGGCAGTTTGCCTGGCTTTTGATGTTAACTGCAGCCGCCAGCTGCCCTCGCCGCTCAGGCGGATGTCGCGCCGGAGAAAGCGTAGCCAGGCCGCCAGGATCATGAGCAAGCTGATTCCCAGCAGGGAAAACAGCCATGCCAGATTCAACTCCTGGAAGGACAGGACGGTCTGGAAGTAGTGGTATGGCATGAGCCCAGCCAGGGTTTCCATGCGCTCGTCTAGGAAGGTGAGGGATGAGATCATGTAGCTGGCGACCATGACTGCCCCAGTAATCATGGCAGCCAAGTTGCGAGAAGGCAGGAACATGCTCAACAATAGCGCAAGGGCAGCATAAACCAGGACCTGGGCAAAGAGGGACAGGAAAGGGACAGCCATCTGGCCCCAGCCAAGGCCCAGGCTGGATCTGCCCAACATAATGGAGAAACCCAGCCAGCCTAAGACCATAATCGACAGGGTTGCACCCAGGATGCCCAACGATCTGCCGAAGAAGAAGGCGGAGCGCCCGACAGGATGGGCTATGATCAGGTCGAGGCGGCCGCGTTCCTCATCACTGACGATCAAACCGCTGCCAACAATTACCGCGAAGATGCCGATGATGACCGGCATCATCGAAAAGGCATACATCCCAAGGAAGCCGGCTGGGGTGAGCATGCTGCTGGTATCTGCACCAAAGAAAGCCAGGAACTCAGGAGGGTAATTGGCGATCAATTGTTGGAATTGCTCCTGCTGCGCCCCGAAAGTATCGTACATTGAGACGATCATCAGGCCATAGAATGCTAGCCCCAATCCCCAGCCGAGGATCTGGCCCTTTAGACCACGAATGGTGTAGCGGAAAGTAGTCCATAAGCGTTTCATGGGTTAAACTCCTTATTTTTTGTAATAAGAAAGGAAGACATCTTCTAGGCTGGGGCGCTCGGTTTCCATATCCTGGACGGGTAGGCATCCCAGGGCGTGCACCAGCTCCTCCATGTCGCCAGCCACCTGCAGCGTAACGCCGGTCTGATTGGCCTGGGAAAGGATCTCGACTCCTGGCAGCTTGCCGAGTCCTCCAATATCAACCGGCCTCTTGAAACGGACTGTGAGGCGGTTCAACGCGCGCCGGGTGAGGCTGTCGGTTTCAGCGACTTCGGCAATTTCGCCAGAGCGGATGATAGCTACCCGCCCGGCCACATTCTCTACCTCACCCATGATGTGCGAGCTAAAGAAGACGGTTGCTCCGGTGTTATTTGCCTCGCGCAACAGCCTCAGAACTTCCTGTTGCATGAGCGGGTCCAGTCCACTGGTAGGCTCATCCAGGAGGAGCAGTTCAGGGCGGTGCATCAAAGCCTGGATGACGCCGACCTTCTGCTTGTTGCCCTTGGACAGGTTCTTGATCTGCAGTTTCAGATTGACGTCAAGGCGTTCAGCCAGTTGGCGCACATAGCGCCATTCGGCACGTCCATCACGCATATCGTTGAAGAATCGTAGCTGCCGTTCAACTGTCAGGTTTTCGTAAAACTGCATTTCGCCCGGAAGATAGCCTGTGCAGGCCTGGACAGCCGTCGGATTAGCCTGCGGGTCCACCCCCAGGAGAAGGGCTTTACCGCCATCTGGGCGGATCATGTCCAGCAGGCAGCGGATCGTGGTGGTCTTCCCTGCGCCGTTTGGGCCAAGGAAACCGAAAATTTCACCTCGCCTCACTTCCAGGTCGATGCCGCGCAAGGCACGTATCTTGCCGTAGGATTTGGTCAATCCTTGTACCTGGATTGCCAGGTCCCGGTCAGAGTCTATCGTTCTCTTTTCATTCATGGGAAAATCTCCTTACTCAATGGTTGAGATTGTGGTGGGATCGATTTGATGGACTGAGCGCAGGATCAGGTTGAGATCCCACAAGCGGTTCAAAAGACCCCGCAGAGCAACCTGATCGACGATGGTTCCACTCAAGATCGTTATTTGCATTCCATCGGTCTCCTTTCGAGAGACGAGCCGCATACCGCCCAGCCAATCTGACCAGCTAGGATCGATTTTTCCCTCGACCGTGATCTGGTAGTGGCTGGACATGCGGGGTAGACCATTCGTCTCATTGTGCATAAAAAAACTCCAGTAAGCTGTTATTAGCATACTGGAGGGGAAGTACTGTTGTAATCGGACGAAAGTATTGTTCTGGTACTGTTTTAAGCGCAGGTAAACAGGATTATATGGTCGGCAGGAGGCCCAGGCTACGTCCTCGAGCGATAGACTGGGTGCGGTTCTTGACGCCGAGTTTACCAAAGATGTTTGCCGTATGACCTTTGACTGTGCTCAGGGAGATGTACAACCGCCTCGCAATCTCTGCGTTGGTCAGTCCTTCGGCGATCAACTGAAGAACTTCCAGTTCACGCTGACTGAGCGGCTCGATTAACCCTTTATTCGGGGGTTCTTCGTAAGGCCTGGTGCTTTGGTTTTCCTCATACAGAACCTCAAGGAGTCTTCCCGCGAAAATTGGTGAGATCTCATGGGCTGCTGCCTGGTAGAGCAGCCGGGCCATGGGCTCGCCCTCATCAATAAAAGTTCGCTGGTACCCTTCCGGTTCAGCCAGTGCAAGGGCTTTCCCGACGGCATGCAATGCCTGATCGAGGTCCCCTCGCTGGTGCAGGGCGAGCGCCTCCAGAGCCAGGATTTCGATGACCCTGCGTTTATAACCCCTTTTTTCGACCAGGTCGTGTAGATAGGCGAGTATCTCGAGAGCACGGTCGGGATGCTGCTGCGCCAGGGTCAGACGAACCAGGGCAAGGTATTCAGCGTGGAGCAGTTCGTTGAGGGTGGCAGTGCGGGCTGCTTCGCTGAAGACCTCAGCCGGCGACCGGTCCAGAATGCCGCGCCCCTGCGCCCAATGATCAGCCAGTTCAAGGTCACCGCGAGCGATCCAGTAACGCACTTGCAAAACATCCACCAGCCGGTCATCCATCAGGGTGGACCGGCTGGCCTGGGCTTGCTGGCGCGCCCTGTCGATGTAGGATTGAGCTTCTAACCAGTCTCGCTTGTTCATAAAGATCCTGGCAATGCCCAGGCTGGTGAGTGGGAGGCCTACTTCTGAGAAAATTTCTAGCATGGTGGCAGATTCGAGGAGGTAGCTCAGGGCTGCATCCAAATCGCCCTGCTCGCGGAGCATCTCCCCCAGGTTTAGCAGGGTCTTGCCGATGATGGGTGTCTGCCTGCCGATGCGTTGGTCGGCCAAATCAATCACTTGCCGACAGGATGCGATGGCGAGACGCAATTGCCCTTGGACATATTGCAAGCCAGCCAGGTTGGTGAGTGCCATGAGGGCCATCATGACATTATCGGATTGCATGGAGATGTCCACGACCTGCTCGAATGCCCGCGTGGCAGCCTCGATATCCCCTGCCAGAGTGTGAGCCATACCTAAGCTGTCCGCCGCCAGACTGCGGAAGAAAGCGCGCTCTTCTGGAAGCTGCCGAAGTGCTTGCTCAGACAGTTGGATAGCCTCGGCGGATTTACCTTGCAGGACGGCAAGCAGCGCCCGGAGCATCGTCGCTTCGCCTTGATATTCATCCAGGCTGCCGGCTGTCACAAGTTCATGGAAAACCGTGGCTGCCTCATTGGGAGGCCGACCGCGTAGCATTAGCGTGAACGTATAAAGAGTGCCGAGGGACTGATGCGCCAGTATCGTTTCCCTGGGCAGGGTTTCCAGCCAACGCGTCAGGGTGACTGCCTGGCCGTGCATGAGCATGTTTTCAGCGCTCTGTACGATTAACCCGGCGGCTCGATCGTAATCTTCGCCGGCAATGGCGTGTTCGATAGCCAGGTCGGCCAAGTTGTTCGCTTCAAACCATTGGCTTGCTCTTATGTGGAGCTCATAGACCTGCTCACCCAGCACCTCTTGAAGCCGTTTGCGGACCAGGTCAGCAAACAGCGTGTGGTAGCGGTACCAGATCTGCCGATCATCCAAAGGCACGATGAACAGGTTATCGTCCATCAGTTGCTCGAGTGTCGCCTGTGCCCCGGCCTGGCCAGTGACCGCCTCGCAGAGCTGGGCGGATAAACGCTCCAGGATGGAGGTCTGCAGCAAGAAGGTGCGCACAGGCTCAGATAAGCCAGCCAGCACATCATCAGTCAGGTAATCGGCGATGAACTTGTGTTCGCCTGAAAATGCCCTAAAAAAAGCAGAACGGTCCTGCGCCTCACGCACAGAAATTGCTGCCAGCTGCAAGCCAGAGATCCAGCCCTCGGTCTGTTTTGCCAGGAAAGTCACCTGCTCGGGAGGCAGTGCCAAGCTCATTGTCAGGTTGGTGAATTCCTCCACTTCTTCAAGCTGAAAACACAGCTCCTCCTGGCGCAATTCGACCAGTTGTCCGCGCGCCCGCAGGCGAGCCAGCGGCAGAGGCGGATCTGAGCGGGTGATCAGTACAAGATGCATCTGTGGTGGTTGGTGATCAACCAGGAATGCGATGAAACTCTGGATAGACTCTGATGTAATGAGGTGATAATCATCCAGGACCAGGAAAAATGGTTCGGGAAATTGGCTTATCTCATTGATTAGCAGGGTCGCCAGGACCGGAAGTGGCGAGGGTTTGTGAGTCTGGAGCATCTTGAGCACTCCCCCTGCAAAGCCCGGACGAATGCGCTGCAGAGATGTGACAAAATATGCCAGGAAACGGGTCAGGTCATTGTCCCCACGTTCCAAAGTCAACCAGGCAAACTGGTCGGGGTGAATCTTCTGGGAAGTCTGGAGCCACTCACTGACGAGGGTGGTTTTACCATAGCCGGCTGGCCCACAGACCAGGATTAGCGAAGCATTCTGTTCCAGGTTCTCATCCAGCATCCGCAGCAGGCGCGGGCGATGGACCAGCTTTACGCCGGTCGAAGGAGTATTGAACTTGGTGGAAAGCAAGGGGAGGGACAAAGGAGAACCTCCGGCACCCTTATGGAAAGTGATCCGACATTGATCCTTTTTCAGGATTATAGCATGGCGACGTTGTTACCAAGGTCTCCACACCGGTGGGAAAGTCACTGGAAGGTGCAGGTTACCCAATCATCCCCACCATAATACCCCCATCTGGAAACAGCCCACCTACGATATACAACAATCGCCGCACTCGTTTTGACGGGTATTTTCCGGTGCTAAAGAAATTCCTTGGTGAAATATCCGGCAATATAACGAAAGTGTAGGAGCTGCCAGACTACGATTGAGAATGCTCTGTCTTACCAAATCCCGGGTATTAATTTCTTCGATCCGGGCGCATAGTTCTGGTAAGTAGGCCCGTATTCTTCGGCTATAAAACGCTCCTCCAAATGCACCCTGTAGGCAAGAGCGGGCAGTAACAAAAGTGGGATGGCGACCAGCCCAATCCAGCTCGAGTAGCCAATGGCTACACCAAGCGCTAGCAGCAGGAATCCTGCGTACCCTGGATGGTGGACGATGCGGTATGGTCCGCTATTGACCAGGCGAAAATCCACCTTGATTTCCGCATTGCTGGACAGATCATAAATATGAG
>Ga0233417_10000705_pt1 | contig 10210 bp, 6 predicted proteins | sample Sed_MG_FD_189023 | JGI IMG/M metagenome (GOLD analysis project Ga0233417, IMG submission 189023) | Sediment microbial communities from Lake Towuti, South Sulawesi, Indonesia - Sediment_Towuti_2014_0.5_MG | ecosystem: Environmental > Aquatic > Freshwater > Lake > Sediment | place: Indonesia... | reverse complement strand
CTTGGGACGGTAGGTCGATTCCCGAGACGCTTGTTTCTGCCAGGGTCTGAGGGTCAAGCAGTGGGGAAGTTCGCGGGGGCGAAATCTGTACACGACGAGCCTTGTAGCGTTGCCCCGCCCCGTGATCAGTACTCCAATTGGCTCGTCGCAACAGGTGGGACGAGGAGCAGGTGGCATAGTTCGCTCTCCAAGAACCGAGCATTGGATGTTCCAAATGGTCGTCTGGAGGTTAGGGGAAACCCGGCACCGGAGGCGATGCGGGTTCACGGAGACTGGGTCCCGAGCTGCATGGGCAGCGACGGGGAAGGTGACGCCGCCGATTCCGGCGGAGACGCGGGAGTAGCGGGCGGAGCTGGCGATGGGGAACGGCGCTGTTCCGGCATCCGCGGACCAGGACCTCAGTAGGGTTCCAGACCTGCGCTGGAGGAACTACTTGGGTCTATAGATAAACATGCCAACCACCATCGTTCGACTCGGCGCTGCTGGAAACCCTGGTGAGGGCCTGCGGCTTGGCACGGTACGCTTCCCCCGAGAGGCGTCCGAAAGGGCGACCTCGCGAAGCTCGACTCCTACGACATCTGGTTTCCCAACCTGGCGCCAAGTGTCGCGCTTTCAAAGACGGCCCAGGCTGCGCACGACGAGGTCTCGTGGTCAACGTTCAAAAGCAAGTACCGCCGGGAGATGAGCGAGCCCGACAAGAGCCGAGTGCTCGACTTACTTGCTGTCCTCTCACATCAGACCGGTTTTTCGTTGGGCTGCTACTGTGCGGACGAGGCGAGGTGTCATCGATCGGTCCTCCGGGAACTCCTGCTCGAGCGGGGAGTGGAGGTTCTAATGGAGCCAGCGATAGGGGCGCGCTGATGTGCGCCGCGCGTTATCTTAGCATTGAGGAGTCGCGAGATGTCTCGATTAGGAGGGCATCTGGCGACCTCACCGGGTTGGAAGACTGGACTCAACCACGCCTGGAGACTCAGTAGATCTCACATTCTCCCCGGACCGCCAACAGGCGATTGCTACTATCCGCTGCGATGGCGAGCCAATGCGGTTGAATAGTGGGAATCTCGGTTGGCATGGCGCTTCGCGCCACATCGATTGGTATTGCGGTTGGAGCCTTAACGTCGGCAACCTTAGTCTGACGCAGAAAACTGGCGAACGACCTCCGGTTGGAAGGCCTTCGGACAAATTTGCCGGCGAAGTTGTTCTAGCGCCGTATACCGGCGAACTAGCTTGCTTTCTTGTGGGAGCCCGTCTCGCCCGCGTCGTTTTTCCGATCCCGGATTGCATTTGTCCGTTCAATAGATCGGGCTGGGGTTACTCCGCCGGTGGCTTGGTAGAGATCGATGACGTAGCCTACCGGCTGCAAGTCGGGAACTCTTCGAGGAAGTCAGACAACGGCAGATGAGCCTACCCGTGAGGACCAGAAAGCCGGGCTGACGCGAGCCCCGCGTTATCATTAAGGTTGAGGGGCCGGAATCCGCCTGTCCGCAGGGCGCCGGCATCACTATCCCCATGGCAGCAAAAACCACCCCCAGGCCCGATGTAAACGACTGGCTCGAAGACGAGCTCTATCAGCAGTACCGGCACAACCGCGCCAGCGTGGACGAATCCTGGCAGTCGCTCTTCGAAGGAAACGGGCACGGGGAGCCGGGCCCGCCGGCGGCCATGCCGGAGCAGGCGCTGACCAGCAGGCGAGGCGGCGCAGCGGTCCAGGAACAGCCGCCGCTTGCGCTTGGGCCCTCACAGCAACTGGCCCCGCTGCGCGGCGCGGCGGCGCGCATCGCACTGAACATGAACGCCAGCCTGGCCGTGCCGACGGCCAGCTCACAGCGCATCATCCCCGTGAAAGTGATGGAGGAGAACCGGCGCCTGATTAACGAGCACCGGACGATGCTGGGCAAGAGCAAGATCTCGTTCTCCCAACTGATCGGCTACGCCATCATCGAGGCGCTCAAACAGCACCCCAACCTCAACGACGCATACGCGGAGCGGGACGGCGAGCCATTCCGCGTGGTGCAGCGGGAAGTGAACCTCGGCGTCGCGATCGACGTGCAGGGGAGCGGCGGCACGCGCTCGCTGGTCGTACCCAGCATCAAGAACGCCGCCGCACTGGATTTCTTCCAGTACATGGAGAGATTCGACGACCTGGTGGCGCGGGCGCGCCGCGGCAGGCTGGCCGTAGAGGACTTCCAGGGCACGACTATCTCACTCACCAATCCGGGCACCGTCGGCACGGTTTTTTCGATGCCGCGGCTGATGGCCGGCCAGGGAGCGATTATCGCCGTGGGCGCGATCGACTACCCGGCCGAGTACCAGGGCGCGAGACCCGAAACGCTGGCCATCCTCGGTGTGAGCAAGGTGATGGTGATGTCGTGTACGTACGACCATCGCATCATTCAGGGCGCCGAGTCGGGCATGTTCCTGGCAACCTTGCAGCAGCTTCTGCAAGGGGCCGACAGGTTTTACGACGAGATATTCGCCGACCTCAAGATGCCGCACCATCCTGTGAAGTGGGAGCCGGACCGCGGTATTCTGCTTCCCGGGGCGGCGCCGGGCCAGGCCCAGGAGATCGCGAAGGAAGCCGCCATCCTGCAACTGATTAATGCGTACCGGGTGCGCGGGCACCTGATTGCCGACCTGGACCCGCTGGGCGCCGAGCCGCACTACCACCCGGAGCTCGACCCGGCCACTTACGGGTTGACGATCTGGGACCTGGACCGGGAATTCCATCCGGGAAATCTTGGCGCAGCCACCGGCGAATCGGCCCCGTTCGGCATGGCTACCCTGCGGACCATCCTGGACACGCTGCGCAAGACGTACTGCGGCAAGATCGGCTGCGAGTACATGAACATTCAGCACCCGGAGCAGAAGACCTGGCTTCAGCAGCGCATGGAGCCGCAAAGGAACTCCTGGCCGCTGGCGGCCGAGGACCGAATCCGCATCCTGGACCGGCTCATCACGGCGGAGCTGTTTGAGAACTTCCTGCACTCCCGGTTCATCGGGCAGAAACGCTTTTCGCTGGAAGGCGGCGAGACCGCGGTCGCTCTGCTGGACGAACTGCTGGACGTGGCGGCCGATCACAATGTTCACGAAGTCGTGATCGGCATGGCTCACCGCGGCCGTCTGAACGTACTGGCGAACGTCGTGGGAAAGCCGCTGCGGCAGGTATTCTCGGAGTTCGAAGGCCACCCGGATCCCGACAGCACGCAGGGTTCGGGGGACGTCAAGTACCACCTTGGGGCGGCCGGCGTTCACAGCGCGCCGTCGGGGCGCGAAATCGCCGTATCGGTGGCGCCCAACCCCAGCCACCTCGAGGCGGTGGATCCGGTGGTCGAGGGAATCGTGCGGCCAAAGCAGGACCGGCTTGGCGACCGCGAGCGCGTGAGCGTGATCCCGGTGTTGATTCACGGCGACGCGGCTTTCGCCGGCCAGGGGGTCGTAGCCGAAACGCTCAACCTCTCCCAACTCCTCGGGTACACGACCGGCGGGACGATCCACCTGATCATCAACAACCAAATCGGCTTCACCACCCGCCCGGACGAAGCCCGGTCTACTCCCTACTCGACCGACGTGGCACGGATGGTGCAGGCGCCCATCTTCCACGTTAACGGCGACGATCCGGAGGCGTGCATCCGCGCGCTTCAGGTGGCGTTCGAATTTCGGCAGACGTTCCGCAAGGACGTCGTCATCGACATGTTCTGTTATCGCCGCCAGGGGCACAACGAGGGCGACGATCCCAGTTACACCTCGCCTCTGCTTTACCGCAAGATCGACGAACATTCTCCGGTGGCGGCGCTTTATGCCGAGCGGCTAGCGCGCGAGGGAGTGCTTTCCGCCGAGGAGGCGGAGAAGATCAGGAAGCGCGCCGCCGACCGGCTGGAAACCGGATTCACAGAAGCGCGCGAGCACGCCGTGCGATACGAGATCCAGGAGATGGGCATCGTTGAGGAGTACGAGATGCCCAAGACCTGCGCGCGCACGGCGGGCGATGCAACGATGCTCAAAAGGGTGATCGAGGGCCTCACCACTTTCCCGGCCGGCTTCGCTCTGCATCCCAAGCTCGAACCGTTCATCCAGCGGCGCAGGGAAGCGCTGCGCGGAGGGCCGGTGGATTGGGCGCTGGCCGAGGCGCTGGCATTCGGCAGCCTGGTTCTGGAGGGCACGCCGGTGCGCCTCAGCGGCCAGGACAGCAGCCGCGGCACCTTCAGCCAGCGCCACCTGGAACTGTACGACCACGTGAACGGCAATCTCCACATCCCGCTCCAACACCTGGCGCCGGACCAGGCGCGCTTCGAGGTCTGGGACAGCCACTTGAGCGAGTACGCCGTGATGGGTTTCGAGTTCGGTTACAGCATCGGCGATCCGCTGAGCCTCGTATTGTGGGAAGCGCAGTTCGGCGATTTCATGAACGGCGCACAGATCATGATCGACCAGTTCATCACGACGGCGGAGCAGAAATGGGGCCAGCCGAGCGGACTGGTGCTGCTGCTGCCGCACGGTTTCGAGGGGCAAGGGCCGGAGCACTCCAGCGCGCGCATCGAACGGTTTCTGATCCTGTGCGCCCAGGAGAATATCCAGGTCTGCAATCCGACCACAGCCGACCAGTATTTCCACCTGCTCCGCCGCCAGATGTACAGCGGGCAGGACCGGCGCGGCATGCGGAAGCCGCTTGTGATCTTCACGCCCAAGAGCCTGCTGCGCCATCCGAAGGTGGCCTGTAAGCTGGAGGATCTGACGCGCTCCAGTTTCCGCGAAGTGATCGGGGAACGGGAACCGCTGGAGGCCGACCGCGTCTCGCGGGTTCTGATCTGTTCCGGGAAGATCTACTATGAGCTGGCCGCCGCCCGGGCGGAGAAACAGGCCTGGCACGTCGCCATTGTCCGCCTCGAGCAGTACTACCCCTTTTCAAAGGCGGAAATGGAGGATCAACTGGCGCGCTACTCGCCCACCTGCGACGTGGCCTGGGTACAGGAAGAGCCGCGGAACATGGGCGCATGGCGTTTTGTGCGCGAGCAGTTCGAGCCATTGCTGGCCGGCAGCCGCCGCACGCTGCGCTACGTCGGGCGGGTGGACAGCGCCAGTCCGGCCACCGGCTCCTACAAGCACCACCTCCGCGAACAGAGTGAGATCATCGAGGCGTGCTTCGCCGAGCAGCGGGTGCAGCCGGTCCGTAAGGTGCGCCTGGTGCAGCGGAAGAAGAGCGCAAAGTAAGCCCCCGGCGAGACAGTCTCATTCCCCGCCGCCGGAAGCGGACAAGTTCGGTTCCCACAGGGTCTCGGCCGCGCCGGTGGCGTGATTGGCCCAGCGGCTCCAAACAAAGAAGGCGTCGCTGAGGCGATTCAAATAACGGAGGACCTCCGGGGCGATCCGTTCCCGCCGCGACAGGGCGACCGCCAGCCGTTCGGCGCGCCGGCACACGGTACGGCACACGTGCAGCTCGGCGCACAGGCGGCTGCCACCCGGCAGCACGAACGATCGCAGGGGGGAAAGCTCCCGGTTCATCCGGTCGATTTCGCGCTCGAGTTGTTCCACATCGGCGTCCGTTACGCGCGGCTGCCTTGGACCGGCGTCCCCGGGCAGCGTGGCGAGGATCGAACCGAGGTTGAACAACTCGTGCTGCACGCGGAGGAGGATGCCTGCCAGCGAGGACAAGGCCGGGAAAGGCGCGGCCAGCGCGGCTGCGCTCTCACGAGCCAGGCCGGCGAAGGCGTTCAACTCGTCCACTGTGCCATAACACTCGATGCGCGCCTCGTTTTTGAGCACCCGCTGGCCGCCTACCAGGCTGGTCTCCCCCTTGTCGCCGGCGCGGGTGTAGATCTTGCCAAGAACCACCTTCGGTTCATGAAACGGTTTTTCTTCCTTCATAGCTCTCTACTCAGCATGCGCCAACTACGGCGCCGATCCCAAACGCCGCACTACAATGTGGCTATGGTCAAGCCCGGCGGCCCGGCTGGACGCAAGTTCGAAACGCTGAGCGGAATGCCGATCGAGCCTTGCTACGGGCCGCAGGATGCCCCGTGCGCGCCGCCGGCGCCGGGGGAATTCCCCTACACGCGCGGCATCCACGCCACGATGTACCGGGGGAGATTGTGGACCATGCGGCAGTTTTCCGGCTTTTCGACGCCGGAAGAGACCAACCGCCGCTACCGGTACCTGCTGGCGCAAGGCCAGTCGGGCCTTTCGGTGGCATTCGACCTGCCGACGCTAATGGGTTTTGACGCCGACGACCCCAACTCTCTGGGCGAGGTGGGCAAGTGCGGCGTGGCCATCTCCTCGCTGGCCGACATGGAGGCGTTGTTCGATTCAATCCCGCTGGCCGATATCAGCGTTTCGATGACCATCAACTCGCCGGCCTCGGTGCTGTGGGCGATGTTCCTGGCGGTGGCGGAAAAGCAGAGCGCGCCGTGGCCGAGCCTGAACGGGACCATCCAGAACGACATCCTGAAGGAGTTTATCGCGCAGAAGGAGTACGTCTACCCGCCGCGCCCATCGATGCGGCTGGTCGCGGACTCGATTGAATTCGCCGCGCGGCACGTTCCCCGGTTCAACCCGATTTCGATCAGCGGCTACCATATCCGGGAGGCCGGATCGACGGCCGTGCAGGAGCTGGCATTCACGCTTCGCGACGGAATCGAGTATGTCGAGCATGCGGCGGCCCGTGGACTGGCGGTCGACGAATTCGCGCCGCGGCTCAGCTTCTTTTTCAACGCGCACAACGACTTCTTCGAGGAGATCGCAAAGTTCCGGGCGGCGCGCGCGATGTGGGCGCGGATCATGCGCGAGCGGTTCGGCGCACGAGATGAGCGGAGCTGGAAACTGCGTTTCCACGCCCAGACCGCCGGTTGCTCGCTCACCTGGCAGCAGCCTTACAACAACGTGGCCCGGACAACACTCCAGGCGTTGGCGGCGGTGCTCGGCGGCTGCCAGTCGCTGCACACGAATTCTCTGGATGAGGCGTACGCGCTGCCGGGCGAGCACGCGGTAACGGTCGCACTGCGGACGCAACAGATCCTGGCTTACGAGACGGCGGTAACGGACGCCGCCGATCCCTTCGGCGGCAGCTATTTTCTTGAAAACCTGACCGCGCGCATGGAACAGGCGGCCGACGGCTATATCAGCAGGATCGACGAGATGGGGGGGATGATCCCGGCCATCGAGCGCGGTTTCCCCCAGAGGGAGATTGCCGACGCCAGTTTCCGTTATCAGGGCGAGATCGAACGCGGCGAGCGCTGGATTGCGGGCGTGAATGCATTTGTGGAGCCGGAGGAGCATCCGGTGGACATCCTGCGGATCAACGACTCCTCCGAAGAAGCGCAGCGCGCCAAGCTGCGCGCTTTGCGGGCACGGCGCGACAGCCGGGCCGTGTCCAGGGCGCTGGCCGCCCTGCGAGCCACAGCGGGAGCCGGAGGCAACACGATGCCGCCCATCCTGGAGGCGGTCCGCGCCTATGCCACGCTGGGCGAGATTTGCGGCGTTTTTCGGGAGGCTTTCGGCGAGTACCGGGAACCGGCTCTCATTTGAGAGGGATCCAGGCCGGGAGGGCTTGCAGCAGGAAGCCTTCCGGTCCTCTATAATGAATGAGGGAGCAGGCTTCCCGGCACGGGAGGAACAGCGGGGAAGACGTCAGCTCGCCCGGAACCAAGCAGTTAGCATGGACAGGCGAATTCGAGTCCTGGTAGCCAAGCCCGGCCTCGATGGTCACGATCGCGGAGCGAAGGTCATTGCCCGCGCGTTGCGCGACGCCGGCATGGAAGTCATTTACACCGGCTTGCGACAGACGCCGGAAATGATCGTCAACGCGGCGCTTCAGGAAGATGTCCAAGTGATCGGCCTCTCGATTCTGTCGGGCGCTCACAACGCCATCGTGCCGCGAGTCATGGAGTTACTGGCCGAAAAGAACATGCAGGACGTATTGGTGGTTGTCGGCGGCATCATTCCCGACGAAGATGCCGGACGGCTGAAGAATCTGGGCGTGGCGGCGGTCTTCCAGCCTGGCGCCTCCTTGGAAGAGATTGTTGGGTTCGTCCGCGGCGCGGTGAAACAAGCGGTCTGAGGGGCACACTGTTCGCCATCCGGGGACCGGATTCGGAAGAGAAATACCAATGCAGCAAGAAAAAATGAACATTGCAGTGTTCGTCGACTACGACAACATCGAAATCGGGGTCAAGTCCACACTACGGCGGGACTTCAGTGTCGCGGTGGTTCTGGACGCTCTGAAGGAGCGCGGACACATCGTGGCCAAGTTCGCTTACGCGAACTGGGGCCGGCAAGAAGGCGCCACGCGGCAGATGGCCGAAAACGCCGTCCAGATGGTGCAGCGCATCCCTTCTCCGCGCGGCGACAAGAACGGGGCCGATATCAACCTCGCGCTGGACGCTCTGGAGATGGCATTCACGCATAACCACGTCAACGCCTTCGCCATCGTCAGCGGCGACAGCGATTTCATCCCGCTGGTGAACAAACTGAAGGAATACGGCAAGACCGTGTTCATCGTTGGCGGCAAAGCGTTCACGAGCACGATCCTCCAGCAAAACTGTCACGAGTTCATCAGTTATGAATCCCTGCTGGACGACGGGGCCCGGCCGGCCCAGGTAGTACAAAGGCCCGCCGACCAGCGGCATGGAGGCCCCAAGGGCCCGCCGCCGAAGGAGCAGCGGCCGCGGCCCGCGCCGCTGGACCTTGCACAGGCGACGCCGCTGGTCGAGCGCGCGTTGGAAGTGCTGGAGCGGCGCGCGGTGCAGCCGCAGCTCGGCCTGCTGAAGTCCACTATGTTGCAGCTCAGCCCATCGTTCAGCGAGAAGGCATACGGCGCCAGCAGTTTTTCCGAGTTCGTCGAGAAGCTGAAGGCGGCCGACTACGTCCGGGTGAGCGGCCACGGCGGGCGAATGCTGATTGAGCGCAAATCGTCGTCGCACCATGAAAAGCCGGCCGTGCGACCCGAGGACACCCTGCCCTACCTGCGGGACGTCTTCGAGACTCACCGGCTGGACATGGAGGAAGGCGTGCCCGCAGCATCGCTGAAGGACTGGGTCTTGGCGGAAGTTGCGAATTTCGATTGGCAGAACTACGGCTTCCAGCAGTTCGAGGAGATGCTGAATTTCGCCCAAGACCGGCTCGTCGCCCGCATCGAACCGCACGAGGAACAGGGTTTGATGGTGTATCTCGGCGCCGAGTTCTATCCGCCCAAGCCGGCCGAATCCGAGGCGTCAGGCGAACATCACGAGGAGGAGGAAAAGCAGCCCATCGTCGCCGGCCAGCCCAGCTTCCTTGAACCGGACGCGAAGCCGGTCAGCCCGCGGGCACGCAGAAAATCGACCAAGACCGGCGCGTCCGGAGACGGCTCCGCGCGCCGCGTGACCAGGAGAAAGAAGGCCGAATGATTCAGCGAATCACTCCACCGGGTGTGCCCGCGCCGCGCGGTCCGTACTCACCCGCCGTTCGGGCGGGCGATTTCGTCTTCGTCGCCGGACAAGGCCCGATCGACCCGCGCACGAACCAGTTCTCCTTCGGCGATATCCGGCACGAGACCCGGGTTGTGCTCGAGAACATCCGCCACATCCTGGAGGCCTGCGGCGCAACCCTGGCCGACGTGGTGAAGTGCTCAGTCTTTCTTGCCGACGGCCGCGATTTTCACCCGATGAACGAAGTCTACGCGGAGTTCTTCGGCGAACACAAACCGGCGCGGACTACGGTGGAGTGCAAATTCGTGGTGTCGGAAATGAAAGTCGAGATCGACTGCGTCGCCTATAAACCGCGCTGAGTGGCGCCACGCTTCACGGACCTACCCGCGCTAGCCGGAGCAGCAGCCGCACTGCTGTTTCTCCTGGCGGCGTCTTTCGCGCCGCGATTGTGGAGGCGCGCGGCGGCGGTTTGGCCGCGATGGCGGCCGCCGGCGATGCAGGCCATTCTATTGCCGGCCGTCCTGGGAGTGGCGGTCCGCCTTGCCATGCTCCCGTGGGCCGGCGCACCGGCACCGTCCGTTCACGATGAATTCGCGTACCTGCTTGCGGCCGACACCTTCGCCTCGGGGCGCGCGGCCAATCCGCCGCACCCGATGCGGACGTTTTTTGAATCCATGCACATTATTGTTGAGCCCACGTACGCGGCCAAGTACCCTCCCACTCAGGGTCTGGCGCTAGCCCTGGGGCAAGCCGTATTTCTGCACCCCTGGGCGGGCGTTCTCCTGTCGACGGCGGGGATGGCGGCGGCGGCG
>Ga0233417_10000704_pt1 | contig 10210 bp, 8 predicted proteins | sample Sed_MG_FD_189023 | JGI IMG/M metagenome (GOLD analysis project Ga0233417, IMG submission 189023) | Sediment microbial communities from Lake Towuti, South Sulawesi, Indonesia - Sediment_Towuti_2014_0.5_MG | ecosystem: Environmental > Aquatic > Freshwater > Lake > Sediment | place: Indonesia... | reverse complement strand
GGCCACGTACGCGACGGCGGGGAGAGCAGCCAGGTCCAGCGAAAGCCACACCGGCGCGGAGAGGAAGCCGTCTGGGATGTGCATGCGGTTGATTTCAAAGTAACACGCACCAGCGCTGGAACGCTGCTTGGAGCCGGGCCCGCGTTACGCGAGCGCGGCCTCCAGAGTGGTGATGTCAACCGGCCCGGCGCACCCGTATAGAACGGGCAGCAGCTTCCCGGCCGGGACCACGCGGCGCAGCTCCGCGACCCGCTCGGTCCCGGCGCGATATGCCGGCAGGTACATGCGCCCCAGGAGCGGATGCCGGCCCCAGGCGCCCGACAACTTGCCGGCGCGCTCCTCCGTCAGCAAGTAGTCGTGGCGCAGCACTTTCGCCACTTCGTCCTGGGCCAGCCCTTCCTTCCACGTGAGGTACGATGCCTGGTTCTTGGCGTCGTCTTGCAGCAGGGCCAGCAGCAGGCCGGTTTGCAGGTCCTCATCCGGGAGTGAATCAATCGCGGTCAGCCCGTGCGCAATCAGCACGGCGTTGTTTGCAATTCCCTCAGACAAGGTGGCGCCCCGAGTGTTCATGGTTAGCACCGTGGCTTCGAAACCTACCAGACCGCGGACATACAAGTTCTGCAAGTAGGCGAACGTCGTGACGTGGCCGGGGACCACTTCGTGGCTGATCAGTTGCTGGAACTCAGGCACCGAGATTTCCAGCGAGGCGTTGATCTCGTAAGTCGCCTCGTACTCGGGGAGGCCGTTGCTCCGCCGCGCCCGGCCCAGGTAGTTCATGGATCCGGAGAACCATGCCTCCCGAATCGGCAGGAACTGAATGTTGGCACGAGGAACGTCGTGCAGGGGTTCCGGCAGATGGGGCAGGACGTGGGCCGCACTGAGCCGGTCGAACTCAGCGATGAAAGCGGAACTGAGCGCGCGCACCGAAGCCATCGGAACGGCGCGCTCGCGCCGCCACGCATCCACTGCGCCCAGGAGACCGCCGCCGTTCGGCGCGTAACCCGCGCACCGCAGCAACTCCGCCAGCCGTTGGAGTTTTTCCTCCGGCCGGGAGGGTTCCGGATCGCGGCCTGTGGAGGCCCGCACGCAGCGGTCGTAGGGAACGGGCTCTCCCCGGCCCAGGATCTCCATGGCCAGATCCCACATCACGTCGAAGCATAGGGCGAGCCCCCGGACGTAGTCTGCTCGCAGGCGCGCCATCCCAGCCGCGGCTTCTTCCAGCACCCGGATCGCCCCGCGAACGTCCACTTCGGCCAGATACTCCTCGAGGGCTGCCTGATCCGGAGTCTTGGCGGCCACTCCTCCCGAGGCACGCAGGCGAGCTGCCGCGGGATGGGTGTAGGCGGGCGGCAAGGGCTCGTCCGAGAACCAGGAGTCGGCGATGAAACGGCCCGTCCCGGACGGACACATCACGTCGCCACCCCACAGAGTGTCGATTCCCAGAATGGCGTTGCCGGCCAGTTCGGCATAAGCGCCGGTCATCCTTCCGCCTCCTTTCTTCCGCCGTACAGGGACCCGGACCAGAGATACACGCACAACCCTACGAACAGCAAAGCCGAGATGGTCTGGGACACGGCATCGTGGCTGTAGAAAGGTGTCTCGATCCAGCTCTCCTCAAACCCGGGCAACAGGCGCAGGGCGGCGCCGATTACGCCTCCCAGAGCTCCTCCGGCCATCAGGCCCGAGGCGATAATCACGCCGCGTTCCCGGATCAGGAATCCGTGCCGCCCGCCCAATCGGTCGGCACGCTTACCCAGAAAGTGCCCCAGGAACCCTCCCACCAGGGCGGGTGCGTTCAGTTCCAGCGGCAGGTACATGCCGAGGGCGAAGATCAGCGATGGGACAGCCAGCATCTCCGTGATCAGAGCGATCATCGCGCCGGCGGCGAAGAGCAGGTAGGCCACCGGCTGCCGGCCGACGAATCCTTCAACCAGTGCTTTCATGATGGAGGCCTGCGGCGAGGGGAGCACGACGCGCGTGTCGCCCGGAGCGGCTTCTCCAAACTGGAACGCCTGGGCCAGCATTACGACGGTCAAACCCGCGGCCGCCGCGGCCGCCACCACTCCCAGGAATTTCACTTTCTGCTGGGCGGCGGGAGTGGATCCAAGCCAGTGTCCCGTTTTCAGGTCGGTGATGAATTGTCCCGCCACCGCCAGGGCGGTGCAGACCACGCCGCCGATCGCCGTAACGAAGAACATGCCCGAGGCTCCCGAGAGCCCGAATCGCAGCAGCACCACCGAAGAGATGATGATGGTCAGCATGGTCATGCCGGAGACCGGGTTGCGGGCCGTGGTGGCGATCGCATTGGCGGCTACTGACGTGAAGAAGAACGAGAAGGCCAGGACCAGGATCGTCCCGGCCGCCAGCACGGCCCAACCCGGCGCCACGCTGCCGAAGAAGGCCGCCACTGTCAGTGTGCCCGCGATCACGCCCAGCAGTACGGTCATGGCTGGGATGTCACGATCGGTGCGCTCCGCCGCCCCCTCTTCACCGTGGCGGAATGTGCGGGCGGCGATGGCGAACGAGCCTATCACAATGCGCAGGGACTTGACGATGCCGAAGATGCCCGCGGTGGCAATGGCGCCCACGCCGATGAACCTCACATAGCCGCGAAAGATCTGCGTGGCGGCCATCCCCGCAATGGGCTCCGTGGCTGGGTATACCGCGGTATCCGGAAGGTGACTCCCCACCATCCAGATCAGCGGCACGAGGACTAGATTAGAGAGCACTCCGCCTGCGCACAGGACCATCGAGCTGCGCAGGCCCATGACATAGCCCAGCCCCAGGATGAACCCGATGGCATCGAAGTTGAACACCATCTTGGCGCGCTCCGCCAGGGTGCGCATCGGGGGAATGAACTGGAAATCCAAATATTCCTTCCAGACGTGAAAGGTAGTCACGAAGAAGTCGTACACTCCGGCGATAGCCGTGGCCTGAAGGAGCAGCTTCGCTTGCGAGCCGCCCTTTTCGCCGGTGATCAGGACCTCCGTGATGGCGGTGGCCTCAGGATAGGGGAACCGGCCATGCATCTCGCGCACGAAGTACCTGCGCAGCGGGATCAGGAAGAGCACACCCAGGCAGCCGCCCGCGACGCAGATCATGATGGTTTGTGCGGGGTGCGGGTCCAGCTTCAGAATGTAGAGCGCCGGGAGAGTGAAGATCGCCCCCGCTACCACCGCCCCCGCCGCGCCGCCGATGCTGGTAATGATCACGCTCTCCAGCAGAGTGGAGCGCCGCCGGTACACGCGCGCCAGCCCGATGGCCAGGATCGAAATGGGAATCGCCGCCTCCATCACCTGGCCCACTTTCAAGCCGGAGTACGCCGAGGCAACCGTGAACAGAACGCACAGCAGCAGGCCCCAGCCGATCGAGCGCCAGGTCAGTTCCGGCGGCGCGGAATCCGGCCCGATCACCGGCTGGTAGGCTTCTCCCGGGACCAGCGGTCTGTAGGCGTTCTCCGGAAGGGACTTGGACTTCTCGGCTGTCTCAAGCATGGAACATCCTTCGCGCGGAGGATCGCTGCCGCGCCCGGTACAACGTCGGAGCGCTTTCCCGCGGTTCCGGCAAACGGGAATTATAACCCGCCGGCTATCCGGACCTACCCTCGCTGTTGGATACTCGAAAAGTCATGCACCTACTCACGAGGCACGCCGCGCGGTGCAGTGCTGCGATGCTGCTTCTGATCCCTGCTCTAAGAGCGCCGGCGCAGGAGTGGCGCTACTACGGCGGCGACGCCGGCGGAATGAAGTACTCGCCCCTCCGGCAGATCCACCCCGGCAACGTACAGCGGCTCAGAGTCGCCTGGACGTATCACACCGGAGAAATCAGCGATGGCACCCGTTGGCCCGTGCGCACAGCGTTCGAGGCTACACCGCTCATGGTCGACAACGTTCTTTACTTCACGACCCCCTTCAACCGGCTGATCGCCCTGGACGCCGAGAGCGGGCGTGAGGTCTGGAGCTTCGATCCTAAGCTGGACAGGAACCGCTACTACGTATTGTTCATTCATCGCGGCGCCGCTTACTGGCCGGACTCTTCCTCCCCGCGCCCTTCGCCCCGGATCTTCTATGGCACTCTCGACGGGCGGCTGTTTGCCGTCGATGCCAGGAGCGGGGCGGCGGTGAAATCCTTCGGCGAGGACGGCATGGTGGACCTGCGGGCAGGTATGGTGGCGGAGGGGGAGAAGGGCATGTATGGGATGAGTTCGCCGCCTGCGATTTACAAGGACCTGGTGATTTGTGGCTCCATGGTTTCCGACAGCGAGCCGCGTGGCCCGCTGGCGACGTTCGCGCATTTGATGTCCGCACCGGCCGGCTGGTGTGGACCTTTCATGCCGTGCCCCGCGCGGGAGAGCTCGGCAATGAGACCTGGGAAGGTGACTCCTGGAAGGATCGGGGCGGAGTGAACGCCTGGTCCATTCTCAGCGTGGATGAGCAGCGAGGGATCGTCTTCGTGCCGCTCACTTCTCCGGCATTTGACTTCTACGGTGGCGACCGCAAAGGCGCCAACCTCTTTGGCGACTCGCTGGTGGCCCTCGAGGCCGCTACCGGCAGGCGCTTGTTGCACTTCCAGACCGTGCGTCACAACATCTGGGACTGGGACCTTCCGGCGCAGCCCTCGCTCATCACGGTGGACCGCGGCGGCCAGCCCCTTGACGCGGTCGCTCAAGTCACCAAGACCGGATTCACCTTTCTTTTCGACCGCGTCTCGGGCAGGCCCTTGTTCTCCATCGAGGAGAAAGCCTTCCCTCCGAGCGAAGTGCCCGGAGAGCAGGCGTGGCCCACTCAGCCCGTCCCGGTGAAACCCCCGCCGTTCGCCCGCCAGTCGATGGCCGCGGAGGAGCTGACCAGCGTCACGCCAGAGTCGCGGTCCTTCTGCGCCGAGCTGATCGAGGGCGCGCGGCTGGGATCGATCTTCACTCCCATCGGGCTGAAGCCCACCATCATATTCCCCGGCACCAACGGAGGGGCCAATTGGGGCGGCGCCTCGTTTGACCCGGAGAGCCGCACGCTCTACGTGAACTCGATGGACGTGGGCATGGTTTACCGCATGATCGAACGGCCTGAGTCCGCCGGTGTGCCTTACCGAAATCGCGGCGTTGGGACTCCCAACTCGCGCTTCTGGGACCCCAATCTCTATCCCTGCCAGCAGCCTCCGTGGGGCCACCTCACCGCAATCGATCTGAACCGGGGCGAATTCCGCTGGCGCGAGGTCCTGGGCGTTGTGGATGAACTGGAGAAACGCGGCCAGGGCAAGACTGGCGCGCCGAATCTGGGCGGTTCGATCGTCACCGCAGGAGGCCTGGTGTTCATCGGCGCCACCAACGACAGCCGTTTCCGCGCGTTTGACAAAGACAGCGGCAAGGAATTGTGGGTGAACCGCCTACCGGCCAGCGCGCACGCCACCCCCATGACGTATCGCGGCAAGAAGTCCGGCAAACAATTCGTAGTGATCGCTGCCGGCGGCGGCAACAAGTACAACAGCACGTACTCGGATGCCTTGATCGCCTACGCTCTGCCATGAGGCGCGCGGGTTGTCCACGGAGCGGGCCATTCCACGCGTTGAGAACACTCCCTGGCTGTGGTACCGTGAATGATTCTGAGGCTCTTCTCCGAAACCGGTGCCCGTCTGTGTGCGCGACGTAACAACCGCTCCGGTGAGGTGACAGGAGGAATCCATGGAAGCTTTGGGACTGATTGAAACAAAGGGCCTGGTGGGCGCGATCGAGGCCGCCGACGCCATGGTCAAAGCCGCCAATGTCGTGTTGATCGGCAAGGAGTACATCGGGGCCGGCCTGGTCACCGTCACGGTTCGCGGCGACGTGGGCGCGGTCAAGGCGGCCACGGATGCCGGCGCGGCGGCCGCCCGGCGAGTGGGCGAACTAGTCTCGGTGCACGTCATTCCGCGCCCGCATGAAGAGGTCGAGAAGATCCTGCCTGGGGCGGAGAAGAGCGGCGGCAAGAAGTAAGCGGACGGCTCTCTCGTTCTTTTTGAGGTAGCCGCAAGTAGACGGCCTCGCTTCTGCCATGCAGCCTGAACAGGAATCACCGGCCCTCCACGACGTCCGGACCAAAGTCGAAAAAGCCTACGCGGCCTGGCTGAAGTACCGTCACTTCACCCAAGAAAGAATTGACGCCGTCGTGGAAGCCATGGCCGCGGCTGGACGCGAGCACGCCCGCCGCCTGGCCGAGATGGCGGTCGAGGAGACGGGCTACGGCAACGTCAAGGACAAGATTGCCAAGAACCTGCTCAACGCCGATCTGCTCCCGCGCAAGATGCGAGGGATGCGGACCGTGGGAGTCCTGCGCGAACTGCCCTCCGAGAAGGTCATCGAAGTCGGCATGCCGATGGGCGTGGTGGCGGCCATCCTGCCCACTACCAACCCCACGTCCACCGCGATTTACAAGATTCTGATTTCCCTGAAGGCGGGGAATACCGTCGTCCTCAGCCCCCATCCTCGCGCCCGCCGTTGCACCTGCGAGACCGCAGACCTGCTCTACCAGGCTGCGCTAAAGGCCGGCGCGCCCGAGGACGTGATCCAGTGTCTCACCGAATCCAGCGTCGAGGTCACCCATGCGCTGATGAAGCACCGGCGCACCGCGGTGATTCTCTCCACGGGTGGCGCCGGTATCGTGCGCGCGGCTTATTCCAGCGGAAAGCCCGCATTTGGCGTGGGTCCGGGCAACGTGCCGGTTCTGATCGACACCAGCGCGGACGTGCCCGACGCGGTGAAAAGAGTCGTGGAAGGCAAAGCATTTGACTACGGCACGGTCTGTTCCAGTGAACAGGCCATCGTGGCCGAACGCTCTCTCCGCGCCGCGATCCTCGACGAACTGCGCGCGCAGAAGGCCTTCCTGTGCAATGAAAGCCAGCGGGCCGCTTTGGCCAAGCTCCTGGTGACGCCGGATTTCAAGATTAATCCGGACTGCGTGGGCCAGCCCCCGCAGAAGCTGGCGCGCATGGCCGGTTTCGAAGTGCCCCCTGGAACGTCCATCCTGGCAGTCGAGATCGAGGGCGTGGGCAAGGAACACCCGCTCTCCATGGAGAAACTCTCGCCGGTGCTGGCGCTGCTCTGGACGGACACCTTCCAAGCCGCCATGGACGCCTGCGACGCGATCCTGCATTTCGGAGGACTGGGCCACACGTGCGTGATCTTTGCCCGCGACGAAGCCCGCATCCGCGAGTTCGGTCTGCGTATGCCCGCCCATCGCGTACTGGTGAATACTGCCGCTCCACATGGCTCCACCGGCATCACCACGAACGTATTCCCCTCCATGACCCTGGGATGCGGCGCCATGGCCGGCAACATCACCGGTGATAACGTAGGACCGCAGCACCTGATGGGCATCAAACGGATCGCTTATGCCGTCCGCGAAGCGCACGAGGCGATTCAGATTCCCGAGTATGTCGAGGAAGCCGTGCCCGCCGTCGCCGCGAGCGCGGACCGCCGCGTGCTCATAGAAGCTGTGGAGCGATATCTGGCGCAACGTGGCATCCGCCTCGAGCCGCAACAGGCGCCCGGGCCGCCTGCCGCCGCACCGCGGGCTGCCATACTGCCTTCACCTGCCGACATCGTTGACCGGTTCCTGGCCGGACGAAGCGCTCGCCAGGCCCCAGCCGCCGACGCATCCACATGCAGCGTCTGTGCAGTGCCCCAGCCCCAAGCCTCTCCGCCGCCCTCGCCGCCTCCAGAGGAGAAGCGCCCGCAGGCCGTTGAGTTCGTGTGCGAGGAGGACGTGCGCGCTGCCATCCGGCAGAACCGTAAGATCCATATCGGCCCCAAGACCATCGTCACTCCCGCCGCTCGCGACCTGGCGGCCCAGCACGATGTGCTTGTGGGAATGTGATACCCATGACGCTGGATCTCGACACCCTTAAAGACGAAATCCTCGCTACTCTCGCTGAGGAGCAGTTCGTAGTCTTCCACGGCTATTCCCGGCACGAGCCGCTGCCGGAAGTGCTCCAGTGGGACGCTGAACGCCACCCCGATTTCCGCATGTTTCTAGCAGTCGCCAGGGAGCTCGGCGTGAAACTCATGGTCTTCTATCACCGCTCGCTCACGGCCGACATGCTGGACGAGGCCATGGAGCAAGTGGAAGAGTCCGACTTGCCACCCACCGAGGCACAGGGGCTGAGGCGCCGCCTGCGGGATCTCCGCAGATACGAGGACCGCACGGCCGAGGTCGAACTCTCCTTCGATCACCTGGCTCGTATCTACCTGTTCAGCCTGACAACCGACTGGTTTGAGGATTTCCTCGAGGTTCAGGACGAGCTGTGCAGTGCCGCATCGGACGAGGAATACGACGAGGGCGCCGGCGGCGAATTCTTCTCGCGCAACTGAGGGTGGGCTCGCATGGACAGGGCCCGCTGGATCATTCCCCGTCCCAGCGAACCGGAGGTCCTGTCACTGGCGCGCCAGTTGGGGACCGGCCGGCTCGCCGCACAGGTCCTATGGAACCGGGGCTACCGCGATGCCGACGCAGCGCGGCTGTTTCTCTCCCCCTCGCTCGATGATCTCCACGATCCCTTTCTGCTGGCCGGCATGCGGGAGGCCGTCGAGCGGCTGGGCGCGGCCCTCGAGCGCCGTGAGAAAGTCCTACTCTACGGCGACTACGACGTGGATGGCACGAGCTCGATTGTCATCCTAAGAAAGGCCATCGAGCTGGCCGGAGGCATCGCCGGGTTCCACGTCCCCAACCGGCTGCGCGACGGTTACGGCATGCGGCCGGAGGTGATCGAAGCCGCTGCCCGCGACCAGGTAGGGCTGCTGATCAGCGTGGACACGGGTATCCGCGCTGCGCAAGCGGTTCGCCACGCCAACCAACTCGGGCTCGATGTGATCGTCACGGACCATCACCTGCCCGAGAGCAGTCTGCCTCCCGCAGTCGCCGTACTTAACCCCAACCGCCCCGACTGCCCCTATCCCGAGAAGAACCTCTGCGGAGCGGGTGTGGCCTTCAAGCTGGCGCACGCCTTGCTGCTCTCGCGGGGATGGCCGGCGCCGCGCCTGCGGCGCATCCTCGAATCGTTTCTCAAACTGGTGGCCATCAGCACGGTTGCGGACGCCGTGCCTCTGACCGGCGAAAACCGGATCCTGGTCCAACACGGCTTGCGCGGGTTGAGGTCGGTCCGCAACCCGGGGCTACGTGCGCTGCTCAAGGTGTCGGGGTTCGATCCTGGCCAGCTACCTTCCTCGGGCGGGGTGGCGTTCCGCATCGCGCCGCGGATCAACGCCGCCGGGCGCATGGCGGACGCCGGGCGAGTCATCGAGTTGTTTCTCACCGCCGACGAAGCGGAAGCCGGCCGGATCGCCGAAGAGTTGAACGAACTGAACCGCGAGCGCCAGCAGGCGGAGGCGGAGATCTTCCAGGCAATCATGGAAGAATGCGCGCGCCGGCCGCCCTCCGGCGCCGATGCCGCGCTGCTCTTTACCGGCGAGAGCTGGCACAAGGGAGTGGTGGGCATCGTGGCTAGCCGCGTGGTCGAGCGGTTCCACCGCCCAGTGTTCGTAATGGGCGTGGATTCCGAACTCGGGCTGGCACAGGGTTCCGGGCGCAGCATCCTCAAGTTTCATCTGCTGGAAAGCTTGGAGGCGATGCCCGATCTGTTCCTAAAGTTCGGCGGCCACCGGCAGGCGGCTGGCGTGACTCTCGAGGCCTCCCGCGTGCCGGAATTCCGTGAGCGCTGGAACCGGTACGCCGCCGCGCGCCTGAGCCCGGAGGACCTTCAGCCCAAGCTCGAGCTGGAAGCGCAACTCGATTTCCGCGAGATCCAGGAGAGGACGGTGACCGAAGTCCTCGCGCTCGCTCCCTTCGGATACGGGAACCCCCAACCGCTCTTTGCGGCGCTCAACGTGCAGCTTCGGGGCGCACCGGCTCTGTTGAAGGAAAAGCACCTGCGCGTCCTGCTGCATCAGAACGGCCTCACTTTCTCGGCTACAGGCTGGAACCTCGGTGAACGTATCGGCGAGCTGGTTCCGGGCGAGCGGTACGATGCCGCTCTGGGGCTCGAGGCCGACGATTTCGCCGCGGAGCGCGGTCAGCCCGGCTGGTGCCTTACGCTCAAGGATTTTCGGCCTTCGAGCGGCGCGGGTGAATAAACCTCCAGCCCGCATTGGTCACCGCTCGCCGTCGCGAGGCGCGCCGAGTGGGCCGTAGATACAAGTCGCGCGACGGCGGGTGGCCGCCTGCGGGCAGGCCGCAGGCGTACT
>Ga0233417_10000703_pt1 | contig 10212 bp, 9 predicted proteins | sample Sed_MG_FD_189023 | JGI IMG/M metagenome (GOLD analysis project Ga0233417, IMG submission 189023) | Sediment microbial communities from Lake Towuti, South Sulawesi, Indonesia - Sediment_Towuti_2014_0.5_MG | ecosystem: Environmental > Aquatic > Freshwater > Lake > Sediment | place: Indonesia... | reverse complement strand
CGCCTCGTCGAGGCTGACGGGGCGGGTGGCCTGGCTGCCTACAAATGCGTCTTCAACAGGTGCAAAGACCAGGCAATTCTCGACAGGGTGCTCACACCCCATGTCGACCAGCCGCCTCTGCACGCGGCAGATGCAATCACGCACTCCCCAAGCTTTGGCCCCTTGCAGGAGCTCCTGAGCCCACTCGTGGGGGAAAATCTCCACGTCAAAGGGGACAGCTTGTTCCACGGGAATAACCCGGTGCAATGCGGGCGCGTGGCGCGTGATTCCAGCTTGCGTCTCCTGGTAGTACGTCTCAAACAGCCCGGCCAGTTCTGCGTCTATGCGAGGCAACTGCTCCTCGTAGATACCGACCACGAAGGGCATCAGCCCGAAGGTAAGCTCTCTCTGCCCTTTTTGGGCGCGTATCAATCCCTTGCGGACCATCTCTTTGAGCACGCGATAGGCCGCAGCCGCTTCCATACCCGCCCGTGCGGCGATGTCGGCGGCCGGCTCACAAGTCAGACGCATCACGCTGGCCAGGGCTGCCTCATGTGGGGTAAAGATCTTGGCCAGCAGACGCAGCTCTATCCCGCTCTGCGTGGCGGGGAAGCCGTTGGGGATAGCATCCAATCGCTCAGCCAGTTTGCGGTAGACCTCTTCTGACATCTTCTGCCCTCCTGGTGCAACCTGTACGAGAGACCTGGCCGACTAAACAAGACTCTCCGCATTTCTGGAGAAGTGGGGGCCAATCCTTGACTCAGCGTGACCGCCGGGCTCGTCTGATCAGGCCTGGTATAACCTCCAACCGACTTAGCTCGGCGTCGACAGGCACCCGGTCGGCCACGCCCAGGATCATGCGGCGATCGCCTTTGGCTTCCTGGGCAGCTTGCGCCACAGCCGCCTCAAACTCGGTGCGGTCGTAGGTGCTCAGCAAAAAGTCTTGGGGGATACCGCCCCACAGGGTCAGCTCCGGCCCGGCTACCTCCCGTGCCTGGGCCAGCGAGGCATCGCCCTGGGGAGGTCCAGCCACCCCCTCGACCACATCCACACCGGCGGCGGCCATAGGAGCCAGCAAGCGCCTGACCGGGCCACCGGCATGCACCACCAGATACCTGCCGTGTCGGTGCAACACCTCGGCAGTAAGCCGATAGCTATCGGACAGATAGATCCGAAATGTGGCCGGTGATATATATTGGCCATCCAGGTTGTCTGGCGAAAGTACAACCTGGGCCGGTAACTCGGCCACTGCCTGGACCAGGTTCTGCAACTTGGCCTCCAGTGTAGCCATGATCTCCTCAAGCACCGGCTCGCCTAGCAACAGCAAACCCTCCCCCCAGCCCAGGAAGTCATGCAGCAGATCCGAATAGGGGCGTCGGGGAATCTCCAGAGCTAACAAACCGTCGCTGCCCACCAGGGGCTCCAAGCGAGCCAGCTCGACGGTATCCAGGAGATAGGTGCGTGCTCTGACGAGTTCAAGGGCCGCCGCCAGGTCGTCTGGGGTCTTGACGAGGTATTCGGTCTGCCACCAGGCCCCATCAGGGCCCAGGATCCAACGCGAGACCAGGATGCCGGCCGGTGTCTGGGAGCGAACTACGCGCGTCCCGTTCGCCTCCGAGACCCCGATCTCTATGCCAGGGGTCTCAACCCGCCAGGGGCGGGCGACCAACCAAGCCGGGACGCCGAGGGCCTGGGCGATCTGAGGCAGCGTATAGTCCCGCCACTCAGCCGGTAAGGTGCCTCTGCGTCGGTGCCATTCGTACCACAAGGTGAGGTCTGGCAGATATGGGGGAGACTCCTCGGCTATGCCGGAAAAGGGGGCAAGTACACGTGCTCGGTCCATCACAGGTCGGCTCCTTGGTCACCGCCTTGGAGGAGTAGGGACGCTGGCCATACGTGTTAGTATATCATAGCCCCAGCTTGAGAACAATGTCAAGGTCAAGTCGGCAAGGCTATAGGGCCTCCACCAGCCTGGCAATGCGATCGGCGACAGCGTGCACGATGTGATCAGGTACACCATCAAAAGCTTTGGATTGCAGGCGCAGATCAATCTGGTCATTCACGTAATCTACGACCACGAACAGACCCTCAGCAGTCAAGGCGACCTCCGTAGAGAACAGGTCAAGCTGGCTCAGATTGGCGATGGTGGCTGTGACATCAACCAGCGGCCTGAGGCAGTACAGCTCTTCCTCGCCGGCAGACACAGGTGTGTAACGGTGGGTACGAGTGTCCCACCAACACACGAAAGCCTGACCTGCACAGCAGATTATCCGAAACCATGCCGTGTGCGAGCCGAGCTGAGTCGGGATGATATGGGCCTGCAACAGATACCGATCATCAGGGTATTCCTGCCGGGCAGCGACGATGTGGTCCCACAAGGAGGCTTCTATGACTACCCCTTCACCGCCCCCGCCGTTAGCGGGCTTGATGGTGAAATTACCGCCCAGCGGGCTCAGGTCAAGCGGGGGAAGTTCAGGTTGTTCATAATACGCGGGAAGAATGATCGTGTACGGCGTATGCACGCCAGCACTGATGAGGTTCAGATGCATGGCTGCCTTATCTGAAGTATGGGAGGCGCGCTCATGTGGATTGATGCGATATGCGTGCTGAAACGCCCATTGAACAAGCGGAGCAAAGCGCGCATCCGTGTCCGAGGCCCTATCCAGAAAAGCGTGGAAAGTGACCTGGTGATGGATCAGGGAATGCAATATACTCCCCAAGTTGTCTGGGGTAACCTGAAGCACAGATAATCTATATGACCCACAGGCCTCCCGGAGCAACGCCACAAAGTCAGCATCATACTCCCAATTCCACGCAACGCAGAGGTCATAGCTTGTCAACGAATTCACTTATTCTTGCTCGCGCGTGGTCAACCCGAGCCAGGAAGCAGCCCCAGCGCCACGCCAAAGATGACAAGCACCAGCAAGATGATGATGAAGACGATAACGCCCAATGCGATGGGGACAAGCTTCTCGTAGATGGGGGGATAATGACGTTTGGATGAAGTCTGCTTCTCTCCGTTATCCATAGCCCTCTGGCTCTTGCGGCCTACTCCGTTTCGGATCGCTTCAAATCTGCCAGCGTGCCACCACTGGCGCGTAGCAACTCCTGGGGGGCAATGGAAAAGACGGCAAAGGGAGTGCCCGCAGCAGCCCACACGACCGCGAAGCGAGCCAAGTCCTCGTCCACGTAGACAGGCAGCCGGGAGTTGTGTCCAAAGGGGGGCACACCACCGATGGCAAAGCCAGTGATGGCCCTGGCAGTGTCGGCGTCAGCACGTTGTACGTGCTTGTGACCCACACCCAGCAGGGCCGACAGCTTACGCTCGTCCACCTGGTTGCCCCCCGAAACGAGGGCCATCACCGGCCGTCCATCCACGATGAACAGCAGGCTCTTGACAATCTGCGCTACCTGGCAGCCAATTGCGTTGGCCGCGTCCTGAGCCGTGCGCGTTGTCTGTTCAAATTCGATGATGTCGACGTCCAGGCCCAGTTGCCGGGCAGCTTCGGCCACTTTTTGAGCTGAGGGATGCATGTTTCTATGCTGTGCCAATCAACAGGGCATACTCCATGCTATCAGCCAGAGCGCGCCAGCTCGCTTCGATGATATTCGTGCTGGCGCCAACCGTGCTCCAGCGGCGAGAGCCGTGCTTGGTGTCAATCAACACGCGCACATTGGCAGCCGTGGCGGTGTCACTGTCCAGGATGCGCACCTTGTAATCGGTCAGCTTCACGCCGGATAGCTGGGGGTACACGTCGAGCAGCGCCTTGCGCAGGGCTGCATCGAGAGCATTGACTGGGCCGTTGCCCTCGGCAGCCGTATGCATCAGCTTGGGGCCGACGCGCACCTTGACCGTGGCCTCGGCCAACAGGCCTCGTCCCCGCCGCCGTTCGACGAGCACCATGAAGTCAATCAACTCAAAGGGAGGCACGTAGCTGGGGTGGGCCCGGCGCAGCATCAACTCGACGGATGCCTCAGCTCCCTCGAAGGTGAATCCCTTTGCTTCGAGCTGCTTGATTTGCTCCAGTACGTCGCGCGTCTGCTGGCTGTCAACATCCAGGCCGAACTGGTGGGCCTTGTCCACCACGTTACCCCGCCCCGACAGTTCGGAGACGACGGTTCGCCGCTGGTTGCCTACCAGGGCCGGGTTCACGTGTTGGTAGGTGTCTTCGCTCTTCAGCACCGCCGCTACGTGTAGGCCACCCTTGTGGGCAAATGCGCTGGATCCTACGTAGGGTAGATGATCGTCGTGGGCCAGGTTAGCAACCTCGGCCGCGAAGCGGGAGAGCTCTGTGAGACGTGCCAGATTCTCAGGGGGGACGCAGGTGACGCCCATCTTCAGTTGCAGGTCGGGGATAATGGTACACAAGTTGGCATTGGCCACTCGCTCGCCATAGCCGTTGATGGTTCCCTGCACGTGAACCGCGCCGGCGCGCACGGCGACCAGAGTGTTCGCCGCTGCGCAGCCTGTGTCCTCATGTGTGTGGATGCCCACGGGCGTATCAATCTCCCTGGTCACCGTTCGGGTGATCTCCTCGACCTCCCAGGGCAAGGAGCCCCCATTCGTGTCGCACAGCACCAATACGTCCGCGCCATTGGCGGCCGCCGCACGCAGTGTGGCCAAGGCATAGTCGGAATCAGCCTTGTATCCATCGAAGAAATGCTCGGCGTCGTAAATCACTTCCTTGCCTCGCACTTTGGTGTAGGCCACGCTCTCGCCAATCATGGCCAGGTTCTCATCCAAGCTGGTGTCGAGCACCTGGGTGACATGCAGGTCCCAGCTCTTGCCCACCAAGGTGACGACAGGCGTGTCGGCCTCCAGCAGCGCCTTGAGGTTGAAATCCTCTTCAGGTCGAGTGTCCTTTTTGCGCGTGCTGCCGAAAGCAGCCACCTTGGCTTGGCCCAGCCCCAACGAGCGAACCCGGCGAAAGAACTCCACATCCTTGGGGTTGGAGCCAGGCCAGCCACCTTCGATGTAATGAATACCGAACTCATCGAGTTTGCGGGCGATCTTTAGCTTGTCATCTACCGAAAGGGAGACCCCTTCCCGTTGTGTGCCATCCCGCAGGGTGGTATCGTAAAGGTCGATTTCTGCCATGTCAACCGATCCAGGCACAGCGATAGTAGCTCCACTCCAGGTCTTGGCAGTCAGGGTGCATGACAGCTCGCTCGGCCTGGGTAGGGTGGTGGGTGGGAGGTGAAGCAGCCACAACACGAGCTACACGCGTCCTGGAATCAGGGCCCAACCCAGGCTCCTGATGATGCTCCCGGCCTTGATAGGTCATCCGCCCCTCGGGGAAAATGTCAGACGCGTCATAAGATTTCATGGCTGGCCTCCTTTATTGTACGTCGCATACGAACCACCCTCCGCGATAGCCGTAGAGACGCGTGAGGGATGCGCTTGTTCATATCCGAGAATATGCGCCTCATGTTTAAGTAAATAGCCTAGTTGATCGACGCCTTCCAACAGGCACAATCTACTAAACTCATCAATCGGAAAAGTCACCCGCCGCCCATCGGGGAGCACAAGGGTCTGTGACTCAAGGTCAATCGTAATCTGCGCATTAGGTTCCTCTTCGACCAGACTGAACAACTGGCGATGAGTCTCGGCATCCACCGCTACGGGGAGCAGGCCGTTTTTCAGAGAGTTGTTGCGAAAGATATCAGCGAAGGAGGTGCTGACAACAACCCGAAAGCCAAAGTCGATGAGCGCCCAAGGCGCGTGCTCGCGACTGGAGCCACAGCCAAAATTGTCGCCAGCCAACAGGATTCTCCCGCCCTGCGCTTCTGGCCGATTAAGCACAAAGTCAGCCTTTGGCGTGCCATCGGTGTGGTAACGCCAGTCGGCGAACAAATCCCGACCCAGGCCAGATTTGCTGGTCGTCTTCAAGAAACGAGCGGGAATGATCTGGTCTGTATCAATATTATCGATCGCTATGGCGACCATATGACTGGTCAGTGTTTTGAAGGGTTCCATCTTTTCCCGATGCCAATTCCAGCTTATCGCTTGCTATGTGTTACTTTGCCTGTTACATGATACCTGGCGCCTGGCTTCACACACCCAACAGCGTGCGCACATCGGTCACCACGCCGGTCAGGGCCGCAGCAGCAGCACTCAATGGGCTGGCCAAGAAGGTACGCCCACCCTGGCCTTGCCGCCCCTCGAAGTTGCGATTGCTGGTGCTGATCGCATACTGGCCAGGCTGGAGTTGGTCACCATTCATCGCAATACACATGCTGCACCCCGACTCACGCCACTCAGCACCCGCCTCCCTGAAGATCCGATCGAGCCCTTCGGCCTCGGCCTGACGCTTCACTTGCTGAGATCCGGGCACCACCAGCACGCGCAGGCCCTGTTTGACCCTGCGTCCCCGCAGCAATGCTGCCGCCTGACGCAGATCGGAGATGCGCGAGTTGGTGCAACTGCCGATGAAGACTACATCCAGAGCATGGCCCAGCAGCGGCTGGCCGGGCGTGAGCCCCATGTACTCGAGAGCTTTGTGCATAGCCTGGCGCTGGCTCACATCAGGGTTGGCGTCTGGGCTGGGGATCGGGGAAGTGATGGGGATGCCCATGCCAGGATTGGTGCCATAGGTAATCATTGGTTCCAGAGCGCTGGCATCTAGCGTCACCGAACGGTGGTAGGTAGCGCCCTCATCGCCGGGCAATTTCTGCCAGCGCACCAGTGCGGCCTCCCAATCAGCACCCCGAGGCGCATACGGGCGACCAGCCAGGTACTCGAAAGTGAAATCATCGGGGGCAATCAGGCCTGCCCGAGCGCCCCCTTCGATGCTCATGTTGCAGATAGTCATGCGTTCTTCCATCGATAGAGCCTGGATGGCTGGGCCGGTGTACTCAAAGACGTGTGCTGTACCTCCCCCCACCCCAATTCGAGCGATCAGGGCCAGGATAATATCTTTGGCCGATACGCCTGGCCCCAGTCTGCCCTCCACGCGTACTTCAAAGGTATCGGGCTTGCGCTGCAAAAGGCACTGAGTGGCCAGTACATGTTCTACTTCACTGGTACCAATCCCAAAGGCCAACGCGCCGAAAGCGCCGTGGGTAGCTGTGTGACTGTCGCCGCAAACAATGGTCATGCCCGGCTGAGTCAGCCCCAGTTCAGGTCCAATCACGTGGACGATGCCTCGGGTGGGGCTATTTACTCCATGCAAAGGCACACCAAACTCACGGCAGTTGGCCTCCAGTTGGGCGATTTGGCGGGCAGCCAGGTCGTCCAAGACAGGCAGAACGTCCTGGTTCCCAGATGACATCTGGGGCGCGGGCTGGCTTTCAGGAATCCCGGCCATGACAGGCCGGTGAGGCAGCCAGGTCTCCGGTGAAGCCGTAGGGATACTGTGATCCACCGTTGCCACAGTCTGCAGGGGACGGCGCATGCCCAACCCGCGATCTCGTAGTCCCTGAAAAGCCTGAGGGGAGGTGACTTCGTGCACCAGATGTAGGTCAATGTAGAGCACAGCCGGGCTGCCCGCCTCCTCCAGCACCACGTGGGCATCCCAGATCTTGTCGAACAAAGTTCGGGGGTGATTGCTCATTGAACCAGTCTACTCCGTATTCACCGTTTGATTCACTTGTTGGTGGATGGGCTGGATTTTCACAAAGTTCTTGCGCCAGTCACGCAACAGGTCAAGGACGCGGTCAGCTTCGTGAGGTTGATGGCTGCCCAAAAGCTCGTCCGCGTAGGCAGTGAGCAGCTCGCGCAGGTTGGCCTCGTCACGTTCGTCCACTTCGCCTAGTGTCACGTGCGCGCCCTGGGCAGTACGCCGACGGATGGCGTCCCGGTCAAAATTCAGGTGAGGCTGCAGACGAAGGTAGAGAATGCCGCCAGTCATCCCGGCACAGATCCAGGGGCCGGGATCGCCCAGCACGAGTACGCGACCGGCAGTCATATATTCGCACAAGAAACCCTTCACATTGGCCCGGGCGCCGATGAAGCCCAGGCTGTCGTTGAGCGGCTGACGAATTTCGCCACCGATAATCACATCGGCGCCGGATAGGCGAATGCAGGCACGTGAGTCGGCGTTGCCCTGGACGACAATCAGTCCACCAATCGCGCCGTAGGCCAGACTCTTGCCCACAGAACCGTCCACGGGTGCCCCATCGTGGTTGTAGCCTTTCAGAACAACTACCCGACCACCGTGCATCCCTTTTGCCACGCCATCCTGGGCACCCCCTTCTACGCTGATGTTAACCGGGTGCGTTGTGTAGGCTCCCAACCCGTTACCCGGTACCGAGCTCGCATAGAATCGCAGGTTGGTCTCGCGCACGTGGTTACCATCGCCGTCGGCCCCATTGATGGGTGGTCGCCACGACTCGCGACTACCGCCCACGCCCCCATGCCCTGGTGGCCACATCCAGCGCTGCCGGTAGCGGATCAGGGCACCGGCCAGATGAGTCCCTAACGCGCGGTCTACCGGGGTCACCTTGTCATCCTCAAAACTGATCACGTCTTCTCCCGCCACGGCAGTCTCCATGACCAGATTGGAGATGATAGTCGTCAGGTGATTGCGCGGCCGGCGTAGCGGTCGTTGGCCAAGATGCAGCCATTCAGCAACCGTTTCCACCAGCGCAGGCCCCTGGGCTGAGGTCAGTAGGTCATCCAGGTCCAACCGGTCGCGATGGGATACCTGCTGCAGCAGGTCAGTGCGTCCCACTAAATCTTGCGTACGTTCAAAGCCAAGACGAGCGGTGATTTCACGCACTCCCTCCCCAATCGCACCGAACAGGTTGACCAATCCCTGCACAGCCAACTCAAAATCGCGCGGCACAAAACGTCGCAGGCCGTGGGCCTCGGCTTGCAAAGTGTCTTCGATTTGAGTGGCAATGCCTACGTGACAGGTGTCGGTCTGACACCCACGGCAGATCGTGCAGCCGATGGCTACCATCGCCAGGGTACCAAAACCAACCCGGTTGGCTCCAAGGCAGATCATTTTGACCACATCCGCGGCAGTACGCATGCCACCGTCACACCACAACTCCGCTGCGCTGCGCAGGCCGGCTTGGGTGAGAGCGCGATGCGCTTCGGCGACGCCGATTTCGGCTGGCAGGCCTACGTGTCTGATCGAATGCAAGCGGGCGGCGCCAGTGCCGCCGTCATAGCCGGTCAGGTTGATGATGTCAGCCCCAGCCTTGGCGACTCCCACGGCAATAATACCGATACCCGGCACCACGGGCACCTTAACCGCTACCCTGGCCTTGGGGTTGGCAGTCTTTAGTTCTTCGATGAATTGGGCAAGATCTTCAATTGAGTAAATGTCGTGATTGTTAGACGGCGAGATGAGGTCAACGCCTGGGCGGGCGTGGCGGGCAGCGGCCACCTTGGTTGACACTTTGCGCCCGGGCAGATGCCCACCTTCCCCCGGTTTGGCCCCCTGGCCGATTTTGATCTCCAACAGATTGGAAGAATTGAGCAGATTCACATCCACCCCAAAGCGGCCCGATGCAATCTGCTGACCTCGGTGGAGGGGGTATTTGCCAAGCAGGTCCTGTACTTCACCCCCTTCGCCGTTCAAGGCAATCATGTTCAGGCGGTAGGCCGCCTCAGCATAGGCGCGAAAAGCAACTTCACCTTGAGAGCCAAAGGACATAGAAGCGATGACAAAGGGAAGGGCATGGCCTGTCAGTCCAGCGTCAACATCCGAAGCTGTCAGCTTGGGAGATGGGTCCGGGAAACGAAAGCCCAGCACGTGGCGCAAGGCAACCGGGTGCACCCTGGCCAGCGCTTCTGCCCGCTCCTCGAGAGCTTGCCCCTCGACTTCGCCTCTCCCGACCTGCCCGGCTACCTTCCAAACCTTAGGGTAGAAGTGGTGAACGCGGGTCAACTGTGGCTCTTGTTTTTCAACCAAGACGGCAGCGCGAGCGGCTACATCAGCGTCCAAGTCGGCCCAGGTGAGGCCACGCTGTTCCGAACCTGTGTAATTGACCGTACCCATCGCCTCGACTAAAGGCTGGCTGAGGCCAATACTGGCAAAGATGCGACCATAGCCGCGCAGTTCGTGGATTCCCATAGTGCTGGTGACTTTTTCCAGCCCAATGCGCAGCGCGCTGACCGTGTTGACCAGTCGCGTGGCCCGCTCAGTAAGAATCAATTGGCGGCCGGGGTCCACGGCCACTTCCAGCAACATATAGGGTGCCACGGCATCGGCACCCAGGCCCAGGGCCATAATCAAATCATGCAGGTTGCGGATGGCACCTGAACGCAGGATTAGATTATGG
>Ga0233417_10000702_pt1 | contig 10217 bp, 19 predicted proteins | sample Sed_MG_FD_189023 | JGI IMG/M metagenome (GOLD analysis project Ga0233417, IMG submission 189023) | Sediment microbial communities from Lake Towuti, South Sulawesi, Indonesia - Sediment_Towuti_2014_0.5_MG | ecosystem: Environmental > Aquatic > Freshwater > Lake > Sediment | place: Indonesia... | reverse complement strand
CTGGAGCAACAGACTCCAGCATACTGTCCGTATACTGGAGCAACTTCTCGGTCAGAAAGCCGTATACTTGGACGAACTACATCTTATGGTATCCAGACACGAACTCATCGAAGAACGTGACTCCATGGAGCCAGACGAATACCATCCCGATCTACAATTTCACGACATTAGGCTACTGGAACAACATGAGCATCAAGATAAAGAGTAACTCTGCCCTGAACTCCTGCATGAACATCAGTTTCAGCAACACCTCGAATTTTACAACTTCGATAAAGCTGAACACGACTTACCAGACGCTTATAAATAACCAAGGATACAACACCAGCCATGGGATATTCGCAAGGCTTGACATGTCTAATTGCGCATACCCGTTCAACTTCGGAAACTGGTCTATAATCGGATGGTGTAAAGACTGCGGGTGAACCGATGCCTAACATAATCACGGAGGACTTCATAATCTTCAATCCGAGATCTATCAGCCCGCACTTCAAGGTCGAGATAGATGGCACGGATGTATCGGATGATATATATGACTGTGAATATTCCGGTTCGGTAACTACTGAAATACCCGACTGCGTGGTGAAATTGCTCAATAATGATGAAGCATACAACGGCCTTTATTCTGGAGGAGAGACTATTAGGATATACCTTGATGAGACAGACGCTACCACGAAGGTCTTTGAAGGCATCATTGAGAAAATCGAGAATGAGACTGGCGACTATGGGATAATCCTAAAGATGACTGGCAGGCATGTGGCCAGTTCGCTCCTCGATATCCATGTGACGGAAGCCTATGCAGATGAGACGTGCGACACGATCCTCAAGGACATCATCTCTAAATATGCTACGGATTTCACTTCCACGAACGTAGCAGCTTCAACTACGACCCACACAACCTCATGGAACAGCAAACCTTTCTGGGATTGCGTCATCGAACTATGCAACAAGGCCGGCTTCGACTGCCGTGTCGGGGATGACAAGGACTTCCGCTTCTTTGAGAAGAATTCCCAGTTGAATACGACCGAGGCGTTCTTCCCATTCAACATTAGTTCAATAAACGGCATGGGAACTGATATTAACGAAGTCAAGAACAAGATTATAGTCTACGGTACGACACAGGATGGAGGGCAGATAATTTATACGACTTCGGATAGCGACTCCCAGACGGAATTCGGGGTGAAAGAACTGATAATCGAGGACTCAAAAATCACCACTTATGAACAAGCCCAGAGCGTCGGGGATGCCGAGAAGGAAAGCCTCAAGAGCAGCCCGACTTTCGGGAGCATTACGGGCGACATGCTCTTCACGCTAAACGCTGGGGAAAAGATGTGGATATCCTATCCAGAATACCAAATCCATGACAAATACAGGATTGTGAAATTCACGACGAATATTTTCAGGGTCGAGACAACCACTTACGTCGAGAATGTCAAGACCATCCCTGCTCTTTTCAGGGACAGGATAACCAAGGAGACCGCCCTCGAATCCATCCGAAATCCGAACAGCATGCATCATTCGATGAACTTCCTTTTCAACGACACCAGCGAGATTGAGATATTCAGCAACACCACAGTCTCTGAAGGCAAACTTGTCCTGTCTGGCGTTACCAGCGGGAGTGCAACATCAAACACCAGGACGGCAAGCGATGACATTACTCAATGTTTCCTTCAGCATACTGGCAGTTCGCTTACTGGGAATGTATCCTATGAGGTGAGCAACGACAATGGCGCAAACTGGGAAGGTATTGAACCGAACACGCTGCACACATTCACATCTACTGGAAATCAGTTGAAGTTGAGGATTTCAATATCATCCTCTTCAGTCGAAATCGACCGTGTTGATCTGCTCTACAAGTGAGGTGGGAAAATAGCCAAGAAAAACGACATAACGAACCAGATATTGTTTGAGGAGTTGCAGGATGTGAAGAGGACGATGAGCGGCATACTCACTAATGTTGCCAGCCTAAGCGTATATTCAAAGAACTACCAAAAGGAGATTGAGGCGCTGAAGAGCAATTTATCCGGACTGGAATGCACGGTCAAGTCCAATGAGGATGAACTGAAGGACATAGATAGGGAGCAGAAGGAATGCCTTGAGATGCACAAGGAGGAAGCCACCGACAAGAAAGAAATAGCCAAGGTGGAACGCGGTCGCTGGGGGGATTTCAAGTTCGTCGCCTTAGGTATATTCATCACGATTGCCTTGGAGGCCGTTCTGAGGTTTTTAGGCCTTTAAATAACCCCATCAACAATTATTTTTATGGCACGATTTAATTTCGAGGGCTGGAATTTCAAGGAATGGATAAAGGGCAATGCGACCACGATAAAAGAGTTTCTGAAGGTTGGTGTGCCTTTTATCGCAAGCACTTTCTTCACGAGCGAACTGACGATAAACTTCATCTCAACCATCGTGGGAAAGTTCCTGCTTGACTGTCTGGACTACTACATAAGCAAATAAAAAGAAAAATATGTCAAGGTTCAAAACCTTGATTTGAACCAATCCAGCAGACTGGCAATGGACAGATTTTCATACTTCTCAGACAGCATTTCCTCCCTGTCCCTTATCGACTGCTCGAGCATGGCTTTTTCCGCCATGATGTTCGCTATCTGGCTGTCGCAGCGCTTTATGCCGTCCTTGGCCATCTTGATTTGCTGCCGCAGTTCCGACTTGGTGTATTCGTTTCTGATGACACGGACTACCGTTTCCTTGTATTTGTTGTCTAATTTCTCGGCCGCACGCTTGATTTCGGTTTTTTTGTGCATATTACCCTCCTTTCAATGTTGAATTCTTTCTGGACTTTCGCCCCGAATATGACAGACCCATCGATGACCCATGCCTTGTTCTTGTTGAAAACGTAGCAAATTCTGTAGTTATTGCCCGTGTTCTTCAGGTCTGTTATCTTGACCGGGTTATACTTATTGCTCGTGTTTTCCACTATGTAGATGTCTCCATCTTTCCACACGAGGTTGAAGCAGTGACCCTCATTGCCCCAGAAGCCCAGGGCACAGAAAACATCGGGTATCCCCGCCCGAAGAGCAAGGCTGGCCCTGAGTGTTGCACTGTCTTCGCAGTCGCCTGCCCCGAGCGTCCACGTCTCATGCGGCAACTGCCAGACATCCATGATGTTGTTATATGCGTAACTGTCGCTGACATATCTGATATCTACCGTGAACACCGCATTCAGAGTTTTGAAATCCGGCAGTGAGAATCCAGGCCTGATGAAGTCCCTTATGTCCAATGCCTCAGGGAACATCATCTTGTTAAGCACCCATCGCTTCGTATACATCAGGTTTATCGTCTTGAAGTTCTTGTCGAGGTATTCCTCAAACTCGGAGATGTTCAGATATTTGAGCAACTCTTTCATCTTCACGACTTCGAGTGTGCAGGAATCATTCAGGCTTTTCTCCTTCATCAAATCATCCTGCAACTTCTTCATATTGATGCTTTGCGTTGCTCCATCCGTTAAACACCGGCTGAGGTCGGAGAACACACCCGGCCACAGAACCTTGGCTATACTCTCTCTAATATTCATAACCTCACCCCTTAAATCCATTTCTTATTATTCCGAAACACCGTTCACAGTAGATGTCTCCTTTCTTGCCGTTGTCGGGCCATGTTTTCTTGTCCCGCACCAGTTTCTTCCCGCACCTTTTACATATGCTTCCTCGGAACATTTTCACCCAGTCATATATATGGAAAACTTTCCTAACTTTCCCGTAAAGGAATCCATGCTTGCCCATTGAATCACCTCACCAATATTGGCTTTGAAACATCTTCATCTTCTTTCAGAATAATCGGCTGCTTGCTTTCACAGTCAAAGATGAGCATTCCATTGTAGGCCAGTTTCTTGTCGTCCATCCACATTTTGCATGCGCAGATGTGCTGGCAGTTTTCATCTGCGTAAATGCCCCAATGCTTGCAGCTACAGTTCCAAGTCAAGTTCCTCTTGTCGAACCTTACTATAGTAGCTGCGAGTTCTTCCCTTAGCGGAAGAATTATGAACCTACGGCAGGACTCCATGTCATGCGTCTGAACTAACTGCTTGTATTTGATAATTCGGAAGGCTTTCGCCTTTACTGATAGGCTATAATCTTCGATTTTAATTGTCATCGCTTCTCACCTCCCTCCTTCTTTTTCTCTTCATATTCGCACGTTCTTACACACCGCCCTGCGAACTTTCCTCTGCTGATGATTGCCTACCTCTCTTCACCAAGCATGACGACATCGCGGATTTTGGCACACGAAGACTTTCCTTGTTATCCCTGAATAGATTTTTTGGTTGCATTTGCCTTCGTTTTTCCATCCCTTTACTTTCTTGCGCGTCCGCAATTTCGCATGATAACCGCATTTTTTGCATTTCATATCCCGCAGGCAGCACAAATGACCGGCTTACATAGGGGATAAGCCATACGGTCAGCCTGTTTCGGGTGTTGGAGTATCGGTAGTTCGGTTTGGCGGGCAATACCTTCCGTCAAGCATCCTGCTTGACTGTCCGACTCCTTTAACGTCAGGTATCGCTTGGGTTAGTCGGCTTCCAAAGGTCGTCACCTTTCGCCTCATTCACTTGCCTGATTCACCTTTCCTCCTTCTGTTTCGGCGGGGCGGAAGCCGGTATCTTCATGAAGCATACCCATTTCGTTTGGCCGTGCTTCGAGGTAGGATGCCCGAACAGAGGCTTTTCGCCGAAGAGCTCGAGCACTTCCCCTATCTTGATGCTCTCCTCGTTCCACTTGAATATCAGAACCCCGAGATCATCGAGAACTCGCCAGCACTCGGCAAAGCCTTTCTTTAGGTCATATCGCCATGTGTCCTTTCGCAGAACGCCGTATTTCTTACGCATCTCCGAAGTCTCGCCGAGATTAAACAAATGGGGCGGATCCCATACCACGAGCTTGAAGGCCTTGTCAGGAAATGTCATGTTAGTGAAGTCCATCACCATGTCAGGCTCACAACAGAACTCTGGCTTGAACTTGGATATGCCCTTCGCCCTCGGTTCGTTGTCTATGTAAATCGTATTCGGGTGGTGCTTGTCGAACCAAAAACACCTTCCGCCGCAAGCGGCATCCAAGATAAATTTGTCGTTCATATCCAATCATTCCTTAAACCTTATCTTCATTCCCGGATTTTTCCTTCTCTTTCAATCCCCACCATATAGACCATAATTTATTACGATATTCACTTGCCCACTCGTCAAAATCATTAAGTTTCTTTCTGGCTATCTCTTCTCTTGTTGCCCGTTCGCTTCTTCGTTTCATGCTTCACCTTTCCTCCTTCTCTTTCGGCGTGGCGGGAAGCATCCGTTGCATCTTAATCTCGACCGTGACTATTGTATCGTTCTTGTTTCCTCCATGCGGAACCAACAAAATCCTTGTCATCTTAAAACCGCGTGTTTTCCCCATGCCCATAGAGTTCCAACCGAAACATATTACCTTTCCCCCGGGCTTTACGATTCGCTGAACCTCATCCTTGATATTCGACCAATACGACATCCTCGTATCTTCGTTTGTGACCTCTTTCCCGAAGCCTTTATAACATTCGCTAACTTGGCGAGGACTATAAGGCGGGTCGAGAAGAACGCCATCGAAAAACTCATTATCCTGATGTTTAAGAAAATCTATTGCATCAATGTGAAAATCCGCATTTGTTTCTTTATTCATGTCATTTCTTATTTGAGCAATCATGCTATTCCCCGCAAATGGGTCACACCACATTCCCTGTGGACGCGAAAAACCATAATAAACTTCTTCTTTTAGAAGTTCTTTTATCGGTTTTATCCAAAAAGTCTCTTTATTAGGCATGGCCCATTTACGCTCTATTTTCATGTTTCTCCCCATGATGTTTCAGCCTCTTTATCTCGGCTTCGAGTTTCATGACCTGTTCCATGAGTTCTTTTATGCTCGGCAAATTCAGTATCTTCATATTTGAAGGCATTTCTTTGAATCCCAGTAGCCGTTTGTTTTCGGCTTCGAATTTGGCGATGTGCTTGTCTTTTTCGTCAAGCATCTTAACCAAATCCTTTTTTGTATTTGAAATATCCATTATATGGGCATGGTTAAAACATATCTTTATTGAAACAGGTTTACTACATCCTTCCATATCACATTTATTTAATTCCTTCCTGTCGGCGAGCCTTAACGCTGTTAATTTGGATACGGCAATACCTATCAAAAGCTTGTCTTCTTCCGATGGTTCTTTTCGTATGTCAATTCCTCTTGCTGTTTTCATTTTATATCTAAAATCGTTGTAAATCTCCTTCTCGATGTCTTCGGTCATTTTAATTCACCTTAACGCTTTGATGAGTTGCCATGTATTTTTGCACCGGATATGTCTACATTTCATTTTCCCCTTTACCAAAAAACATTCATCTTTTTCATCTCTCTTCCCTTTGGTCTTCAGATTTGACGGGCAACGATGAATCCGCAGTATCTCCTTCACGCCCGATGGGAGCATTCGGCGACTGATGCCAGGCCGGATTCATGCTGACAACCATGTCATCGTTGCCTTTCGTCACTTTCTCCTCCCAGTTTCTCTATTTTCTTCTTCAAGTCATCGCTCAACACGTTCTTTGCCGACTCTATCCATTTTTTCATGGATTTATTCTCGGCTTTGAGTTCCTTTATTTTCTTCCTTGATTTTACCCAGCAATCGCTATGTTCATGAGATTTAAGCAATTCTATTTCTCTCAAAAGTTCCTTCCTGTCGGCGAGCCAGCGTTCTAACACTCCAACTTTTGCCCATGCCTCTATAAACTCTTCCCATTTGCCTAATGCCTCTGCTTCTTCCTTGCTGATTTTCATAAATAAAATCCGTTTAAATTCAGCTTCATTTATTTCAGGTGTTTGTTTCAGCTTCTCAATCTCCTTCTCGATGTCCATCGTCAATCACCTTTCCTCCTTCTCTTTCGGTGAGGCGTAAGGCCTTATTCTGTTGAACGTCTTTTTGTAAAGCACTTTCACTTCCATCGTGGTTACCGTGCGTATCGTAACCCCATGCTTGTCCGAACATTTCCACGCTTCCTTTGCTCGTCCGTAAAAGCCCCCACAGTTCTCACAGCGATATAATTTCATCTTCAATCACCTTCCTCCTTCTCTTTCTTTAGTATTTTTATGAATCGCCATGTTTCTCTGCATTTAATATGGTTGCATCCTATGTTTCCTCTTACCATAAAACATTCATTGGTTTTCATTTCCTTTCACCTTCCTCCTTCTCTGACGGCAGGGCGGAAGCCCCCAAGATTTATTTTTATCAACAAACCAATCAACCATTGGAGTATCGCTCCTTTTACACTTATCGCAACCTCTTGGCCATCGCACGCATTGAAATGCGTTATTACATGTCATATCTAATCACCTTCCTCCCTTTCAGCCTCCTTCGGTTTCGTCATCCAATCATCAAATTGTAATGTCAATAAAATTGTGCCAGTTGACATGACAATAGTCAAAACTTCTAAACTGCAATTTGAACATAACAATTTCCAAACTATTGCTGTAATGAACCACAAGGCACCCATATAACCCTTGATATTACTCATCTCCCATCACCTTTCCTCCTTCTCTTTCGGCGTGGCGGAAACCTTCGACTGTATAGAGGAAAGTCGCTTTCTAAATTCGCTGTCATCTATCTCACTTTTCGGCGTGCTATTATATTTCTTTTGCATACACTCTACACATATGTGTTTTATTGTGCGTGGTTCGGTTTCAAACGGTAACTTTGTCATTATTTCAACATATAAATAACCACACTCTTTCCCACAGTCGTCGCACCATGCATTTACATGCTTTAGTATTGGTTGTTCCTCTATGACCAATTTACTTTTTTTCATCCCCCTTCACCTTCCCTCCTTCTCCATGACCACCCTTCACCTTTCCTCCTTCTGTTTCAGCTTCTTTATCTCGGCTTCGAGATTAGTAATAGTGTTCATCAACTGAGGCACAATATTGGTTCTGCATCTATCCTTGTGAAACTTCATCTCTTTTAACAATTCCTTGTTCTCGGCTTCGAGCTTCTTCTCCCTTCCAAGAGCCAAACGCAAGGCAATTTCGTTGTTCCTCATTAAACTTCTTATTTCGGCTCTGAGTTTGTCGATGCGCTTGTACTGTTGCTCGATTACGTCCAAAAGAACATGCCTGAGACATCTTTTGCATTTGTCATCCCAAACCTTTCTGTCGGCAAGCCAGCGTTTCAAAACCCTGTTTGTTGCGTTCAAATCGTCTGCACTTCTATTTGTAAATTCCATGTTAGCGAGCAGTTCTTCATTTTCTTCAATTTCTTTCTCGATGTCGTCGGTCATCTCCCTTCACCTTTCCTCCTTCTGTTTCAGTGTTTCGGAAGCAGTTTTTTGATTTTTCATAACTTCCCATATTTGCATTTCAAGTTCTTCCCACCAATCGAGAGTAGCCGTGAAACCACAAGCACACTGTTCTTGTTCACCATTTATGACTTTCCACCCAGACACATTTCCTCGTAATTTTGTGCAAGTTTCACATGGACATTCATATTTTCTCCCGCAATTAGGGCAGTGAAGCCCATAAGGATTGTCTTCCATCTCCCATCACCTTCTACCGCTTAAATCAACCAAATGGCAGTGATCATCCTTGCCATCCTTCGTTAAATAAAGGTTTCCATTTAAGTCTACCCAACCTTTAATTGAGTCAAATTTCATAGGACAACCACACCTTACGCATCTTTGCCTTCTGTCTGGATGGTTTGGGTGTGTGCATCTTGGATTATCGTTGTTATGCGTTTCGCCCCAGCGATTCCAATAAGAGCATACCGAACACGTATCACTCCATCTGCAAGGGCACTCTTCTTCTGCCCACTTTTTCATGTCTTCTTCGTATGTCATCTCCCTTCACCTCCTCCTTCTCTTTCGGGTTGGGAAGGGATGGCGGGGCTGGGAGCGGCCCCGCCTTTGGTCAACTTAATCTCTGCTTCAAGAGCATCCCTGGCAAGATTAGCGGCCTTCTTAATCTCATCTGCGTTTATCTCAAGCGGGTTAACGGAGACGTTGATGGAAATCACCCTCGTCAAGACCTTGGTGAACGGCCTTTCTGGCGATCCCGTATTGACCATCCTGGTCATAACCTCCTGCTGGAAGCCAATGTGGATCTTCGGAATCGTCAGCGCCTTGAGGATGTCGTCGAAGTTCCTGCCGAAACCTCCGCCTTTCCTCGATATCTTGATGTTGCGGTAAACTGTGACGCTGTCATCAGCATTCGTGACCTTGTTCTCCTCATAATCAAATTCAATTTCAGTTCCCTGCTTCCACTCCAGCGGAATCGACCCGAGCAAGCTGAACCTATATGCATTGTCCTTTAGCTTTATCTGGTGAGAATCAACCAGCTTCCCGTGGATGTCACGCTGGGTGGTTTTTATCTCCTCTATGACACCTTTAGCCTTTTTCATCTCCATTTAAAATCCCCTCCCGACATGTTGATTATTATATGCCTTCAAGGGTATATAAAGGTTTCTGTTATGTTTAAACAACGAAAACCTTTATATTTTGGCTATAGCAAAATTTAAATAAATGTTCGTCATCCAAATCCAGTGCAAAAAATGTGGTGCAATCATCCAGACGTGCAACCTCTACTTCAAGAAATGCCCCAAGTGCGGCGATTTAATTCACATCGATCCGCAGATGGCCATGCTCGTCAGGGGCAACTTCAAGCTCTTCAAAAGGAAGATAGACAGATGCGGCTATGAAAGACATCTACTGTTCGAGAGATATAAAAGCCTGCTTGCAGATATTGAAAGGCGACCTGTTCATGTCGGATCGGGAACATACTGATGCCCTTAAACTCGCTGCGAAGATCCGGTTCGTCGGCAGGCCATCCGTGATAGCTGCCGGCATCTGCCTTGTCATCAAACCTAAAAGCTACGACCTGCTTATGCTGACTGGGAACATCACTAAACCCACGCTTTTAGAAACAGTCGCCGAGATAAAAAAAATCAAGAGGTAGGGACTTTCGTCCCCTCCTCAGTCTTGTTTTCCATGATCTCACTCTCCTATGGCCATGCTTTTCAGCCCTTCCCTTAATACACAGTATCCTTCATGTTCATCCTTCTTCTCTATTATCCAAAGCATGCACTTTTCTCCGGTGCAGTGCATGTGCATGGGAGGGCAGATTCTCTCTTTCGCCTTATTTTCTTCCATAACTCACCTCACCCGATATATCCTTCGTTCTCGAACTGCTCCTTGGAGCGAAGGCTCAAGACCG
>Ga0233417_10000701_pt1 | contig 10240 bp, 9 predicted proteins | sample Sed_MG_FD_189023 | JGI IMG/M metagenome (GOLD analysis project Ga0233417, IMG submission 189023) | Sediment microbial communities from Lake Towuti, South Sulawesi, Indonesia - Sediment_Towuti_2014_0.5_MG | ecosystem: Environmental > Aquatic > Freshwater > Lake > Sediment | place: Indonesia... | reverse complement strand
TCCTGTTCTGTCCACATCCAGCCCTGCCTGGTGGATTGGAATCTACAGGAAGCTTTCCCTCACCTGGGATTTGGCTTTTGCGCGGCTGGCACGCCGCGCGCCTACTACACCCTCGATCCGCTGGGGAACCTGCGCCCGTGCAACCATACTCCCGTTTGCCTGGGTAACCTGTTGACGGAATCTTTTTCCGACCTCATCGCCTCTGAACAAATGGAATCCTTTACCCGGGCGATGCCTTCATCTTGCCGGGAATGTGCAATTCGTGAATCGTGCCGGGGCGGTTGTAAAGCCGCTGCGCAGGCCTGTTATGGCTCATTGAGCGCTGAGGATCCGTTCCTATACCGCAACAAACCAGGGGATCACCATGTGGAAAACCTCCAAACTTTTGTTTCTCCCTTTCCTGATAGCCTGGCTCCTGGTGTCTTGCGCTAACCCGCTCCCGGTGAAATCGCTGACGCCTAACAGACTCCGGCAAGTCACACAGACGGCTACCCCCTCGCCATCTTCGACGATTACGATGACTCCCTTTCCGACGGAGGTAATCATTGCAACTAGCCCGCCCCCGCCTCTACCTCCTATTATCCAAATCACCACTGAACAGGTTGTTTTTGTCAACACATATACCCAGCTACCCACTGAAGGGTCATATTACATCGGCGAGAAGGTTGAAGTTGTTGTGGAATCAGCGCCAGTTATCCATTCCTTCGGGCAGAGGAGCGATGGGAGCATGGAAGAGTTGGGGATTCTTCCTTGGGAAGATCATCCTGTAAAAGAAATGCAGGCCTGTTTCTCATACGATGTGCCTTGCGAGCTGAGCGATGCGTGGATTCCGTTTGTCGTTTCACCGAATGCTTCTTTTGTCGGTGGATCCAGGATCTCTTTCAATGTTCCAGTGGATTGGATCGGCTCACGCACCTTGTGGGTAGTTGCTCAATATCGTAGTGCAGATAAGTCCCTTATCCCGGCATATTCGAATGATGATTACAAGCCACAGCAATCTCAAACCACCGTTCAGGTTCCTGAAACGATTGAAGCCGTCTGGAATCGGGCAACGCCCCTCACCGATCTGCCAGCCCCTGCCCAAACCGGGGTTGCCGCCACCCAGGTTGCTTACCCGGTCACGGGTTCTGTGGAAATTGCCAGAGGTGCGGGATCCATCGGGGGCACAGCCGGAGATACCATCCAGATCGAGGTTGCCTTCGCAGCCACCAGCCCGTTTGGCAAAGTGACAGAAATGCGCACCTGCGGGCACTGCCCGATGGATTATATAGAGACCGTCGAGTGGGAGCCATTTGCTCAGCTGAAGATATATCAATTTTATCTCCCCATCAATTGGACTACGTTTGCTGTGTGTGTTCAATACCGGGATGAGGCAGGGAACATGTCCCTGCTTTATTGCGACGATGTCGCCGTCGAAGGCATGCCGCCGACTCCCACGCCCGCCCCGACACCGGAGTGGTATGGGCAGATTGAATGCTTCTGGGAAGATGAGGTCCAACCTGGTCCGGGTGAATTTATCAAGGGAATAGCTGTCCTCTTCACCTGGCCTGACAAGAATGATCTACCAGAGGGTGTTTATTATAAAGTCCGTGTTTTTGCTCTCCAACCCTACACACAAGAAATTGCTTCCGGGAAAACACGGGAAAACTGGCTTGCCTTGCGCATCCCTCCTGAGTATTATGGAGAATTCATCTGGATTGTAGAGCTCGTTGATGATGTGTCTGGATATGAGATAAACCACGGACAGTGCAACCGGATCCCAGCCAACATGCTGACTGTTGTGGATCCCGATGCTATTCCGGGCATCCACTTCTGGTTCCAGTGGCAGTTACCGGGACCTTAGCCCTCCACCCCGTATAACCTGCGGTGAAGGAGGCTGAGAGCGCGCACCTGTTCGGCGGCGTGGTATGAGGAGCGCACTAGTGGCCCGCTTTCAACCCACTTGAATCCGATCTCATAACCGAATTCCTTGAGCTCGACAAATTCCTCTGGGGTGTAATAGCGGGCGATAGGGAGGTGCTTCTTACTGGGCTGGAGGTATTGCCCGATCGTCAGGATATCCACTCCCCACCCACGCAGGGCTTGCATGGTTTCTTTTACTTCCTTCATCGATTCGCCCAGCCCCAGCATGATCCCAGATTTGGTGAGCACCTCCGGATCCAGCCTTTTGGCATTGGTGAGGGTAGCCTGAGCCCAGATAAAACGATCCTGGGGTTGAACAAGCTTGAACAGGCGCGGCACCGTTTCAACATTGTGGTTGAGGATCTCTGGCTGGGCTTCCATCACAATTCGCAAGGCTTCCAGGCTTCCCTTGAAATCCGGGATTAAGACCTCAATCGAGCAGCCCGGATGGATCTGGCGGATGCGCCGGATTACCATAGCAAAGATGGGTGCCCCGCCATCATGCCGATCGTCGCGGTTCACGCTGGTGATCACGGTGTGCTTCAGACCCATGGCTTTGACTGCCTGGGCGACCCGCTCCGGTTCCAACCAATCCAGGGGAGAAGGTTTGCCGCGTTGGATATCACAGAAGCCGCAAGTGCGTGTGCATACATCACCCAGCATTAAAAAGGTTGCTGTACCAGAGCCCCAGCACTCACCCAGGTTGGGGCACATGGCTTCCTCGCACACGGTGTGCAGGTCCTTGCTGCGCATCAGGCCTTGCAGCCACTGGTAGGTTTCCCCAGAGGGGGCGCGCACGCGTATCCACGAAGGCCGCCTTTGAGGGGTGGTATTGATTTCGTCAGGATTTACCCGATCACGGGTGGGGGAAAATGCCATAAACTGAACCAGACCTATATACTCTAATTCTACCTCACATTCTTCACTCGGGCGGTATTCGTAGTTATGTACTTGTAAGTCGAGGTTATAATTCATAACTAGTTGTTTTTCAGACAAGCCTAATGGTGGATGGTTTATAGTTAATAGTAAGAGAATCCCATACCTGGAGCAGAACATCTCATGATCGACCAATTCTTTTTTATTGCTGGGAGCCTCTCGGCTGCCATCGCTGTGATTTTCGGAGCCTTTGGCGCGCATGCATTGAAAAAACGCCTGCCAGATGATCGCCTGGAGTCTTTCGAGATCGGGGTTCGCTACCAGATGTACCATGCATTAGCCCTGCTCGGGGCAAGTTTTGCCACAGTCAACTGGTCATTTTCGATCTTTCCGGTCCTGGCTGGGTGGCTGTTTATCCTGGGCACGCTGTTATTTTCGGGCAGCCTGTACCTGCTCAGCCTGACGGGCAAGCGCTGGCTTGGAGCAATTGCCCCCATTGGCGGGGTGGTATTCATCCTCGGCTGGCTCTGCCTGGTGTTGATTTTCACGGGCTTTTAAATCCCACATTTGGTTGTTGAAATTATGATATCGTTCTCTCCTCGGCAACATCAGGCGCACTTTAATAATTGGAGGAAACCATGACCATAAAATTCACCTGGTATGGGCATGCTGCTCTAGGGCTAGAGGTAGATGGCTATAAGATATTGGTGGATCCCTATTTCAGAGATAATCCGGCTGCTTCAACCAATGAAGCCAGTGTGGAAGCGGACTTTATCTTCGTCAGCCACGGGCACGGCGATCATATAGGCGATACGATTTCTATTGCGAAACGCACGGGAGCGATGGTGGTCAGCAATTTTGAGATTGCTGGTTGGCTGGAGGGGAAGGGAGTGATTAATACTCATCCCCAGCACCTGGGGGGAGGGCATAGATACCCATTTGGCTACCTGAAGCTGACCCTGGCTCTTCATGGCTCGGGTTTGCCAGATGGCAGCTATGGGGGTAATCCGGCTGGCTTTCTCCTCACGACCAACGCAGGCGAGAAGATCTACCTGGCCTGCGATACTGGCCTGTTTGGCGACATGGCTCTTATCGGTGAGGAGGGGATTGATCTGGCGGTTCTGCCCATCGGGGATAATTTCACGATGGGTCCTGAGGATGCCTTGAAAGCAGTGAAACTTATCAGGCCAAGACATGTTGTTCCTGTCCATTACGACACCTGGGAGCTGATCGCCCAGGACCCGGTGGATTGGGCTAAAAAAGTGGAAAGCGAGACAAAAGCGCAGGTTCATATTCTTAAGCCAGGCCAGAGTTTTACTCTGGTTTAACTATTGTTCCATTTACCCCTCTATAAACCATGACATATCGGATAATCGACCTTTCCTGTCTGATATAATTTCCCCATTTGGAGGTAGACGTGTTTGATAGTATATTCCGCAGGAAAGATGAAGAACAACGTGTCCGGCAGGAAGGTCGGTTGCCCCCAGGGCAATCTCTGACCCAGAAATTTCCGGTTTTACATTACGGCCCTGTGCCTCCCTTCAATGCTGCAGCCTGGGATTTCCGGGTATGGGGCGAGGTGGAGCAGACCCTTCGTTTGACCTGGGAGGAATTCAACCAGTTGCCGCGCACGAAGCTGGTGATGGACATCCATTGCGTGACGCGCTGGAGCAAATTCGATACAGCCTGGGAAGGTGTTTCTGTTCGCACCCTGGTAGACCAGGGCCTGGTCAAGCTGCGCCCTGGCGCACGTTATGTTATGCAGCACGCCGAATACGGGTTTACCGTCAACCTGCCTCTGGCGGTGGTGCTTTCGGATAACTTCTTGATGGCGACTCATTATGATGGGGTCCCCATCACGCCTGATCATGGCTACCCCTTGAGAGGCGTGGTTGGAAATATTCCCGGCCGCGAAGACCTGACGGTGCCATATTTCTGGAAAGGAGCCAAGTGGCTGCGCGGCCTCGAGTTCATGATCAATGACCGGGAGGGTTTCTGGGAGCAAGCTGGATATCACAATAATGCCGATGTCTGGAAAGAAGAACGGTTCGGGTAATTTTTGATTGTTATCATTCTGCCATTTGGGCAAGCATGATGCGATAGTATTTCTTTTCAAGCTGGAGGTGAAAATTGAAAGCATTGATGGGCCGTGCCATTGAGCTGGCGCAATCTCGGGGGGTGCAGTATGCCGACATCCGGGTGGTAGATAACCGCACGGAGACAATCGACGTGAAAGACGGCATCGTGGAATCCTTGGATTATTCCGAATCGATTGGGTTCGGCGTGCGCGTCCTGGTGGATAATGCCTGGGGATTCGCCTCGAGCCGAATCCTGGAGCCTGGAGAAGTAGACCGGATCACTGATATGGCCTTTGATATTGCGCGCGCTTCAGCTACCGTGCGTGGTGAAAAAGTGGAATTAGGTCCGGTAGTGTCCAGCCAGGGAACCTACCAGACTCCTCACCAAATTGATCCATTCAGCGTATCACTCGAGGATAAACTGGAGTTGCTGATGGCGGCCGACGCAGAGATGGCACTGGAGCCAGGCTTGCGCGTGAGGCGGGGAAACCTGACCTCTCTCCGCGAGCAAAAGTGGTTTGCCAACACCGAAGGCGCATATACAGACCAGGTCATCTATGAGGTTGGAGGAGGTTTGCAGGCAACCGCGGTGGGCAATGGTGAAGTCCAGACGCGTTCTTATCCGAACTCGTTCGGTCGCCAGCAAGTTACCGGAGGTTGGGAAGCATTGCTAAGCTGGGATTTTCCTGGTAACGCCCGTCGGACAGCCAGCGAAGCCGTCGCTTTACTCACAGCTGACCCTTGCCCCAGCGAGATAACAACTACGATCATCCTGGGCGGCGATCAGATGGCCCTGCAGGTGCACGAATCCTGCGGGCACCCTACCGAGCTGGACCGGGTGTTCGGTACAGAGGTTGCTTTAGCAGGTACATCCTTCTTGACCACAGATAAGCTGGGCACGTTCCAATACGGTACGCGGCATGTCAACCTGACTGCTGATAGACTGAGCCCATTAGGCTTGGGGACCTTTGGCTGGGATGATGAAGGTGTACCCGCCCAATCCGCTCCCCTGGTTAAGGACGGGCTGTTTGTCGGATATTTGATGTCCCGCGAGACTGCCGCGAAATTGGGAAAAGCCTCCAACGGGTGTATGCGCGCCTCAGGCTGGAATCGCATCCCGCTGGTACGCATGGTTAACGTGAGCCTGGAGGCTGGCGCCTGGGATTTTGACGACCTGATTGCTGACACCGATGACGGGATTTACATGGAGACCAACCGTTCCTGGTCCATCGATGATAAGCGTTACAACTTCCAGTTTGGCACCGAGATCGGTTACGAGATTAAAAATGGCAAGCTCGGGCGAATGCTGCGCAATCCCACCTATACTGGGATTACACCGCAATTCTGGAATAGCTGCGATGCGGTCTGCAATGAGAAATCCTGGAGGATGTGGGGAACTCCAAACTGTGGGAAGGGCCAACCAGGACAGACTGCCCATACCGGGCATGGAGCTGCTCCTGCCCGTTTCCGAAATGTTCGCGTGGGTGTATTGAAGTAAAAAGGAGCCGATATGTTGGGAGAGAAAGAGTCTCAGAGCCTTTGTCAGAAGGTATTACAGCGCTGTGGCAATGACCCGGCTGAGGTTTTGTTATCCGTCGATGAGAACGCCTTGACCCGATTCGCCAATAATACCATCCACCAAAATGTCTCTGAAGTGAATATCAACTTGACTGTGCGTTACTTCATTGGCAAGCGCATGGGGACGGCCTCCACAAACCGGATGGACACGGAAGCCCTGGATAGGCTGGTGGAGCGCGCCCGCGCCAATGCCAAAGCCAGCCCCGAAGATCCTGACTATCCGGGATTGCCCGGAAAGGCTGCCTACTCTCCTGTGAAGGCATTCGATTCCCTGACAGCTGAATATTCCCCTATGCAAAGGGCTAAAGCTGTTGGCGAGGTCTGTCGCCCTGCTTGGGAAAAGGGCTTGAATGCCTCGGGGGCTTTTTCTACCGGGATACGTGAGATCATTATTGCGAACTCAGAGGGCTTGTTTGCCTATTTTGCCACCACAAATGCCGATTTCCAAACCATCCTGATGGGAGAAGGGGATGCCTCTGCACGGGCACAGGGCTCTGCCTGGAGGGTTGGGGATGTGCCAGTAGAGCAGCTGGGCCAGCAGGCTATCCAAAAAGCCGTGGCTGGTAAGAATCCTCAAATAATACCGCCAGGGGAGTATACCGTCGTCTTTGAGCACTATGTCACTGTAGACCTGCTCGCCATGTTAAACTTTTATGGCATGAGTGCGCAGGCTGTGCTGGAAGGACGCTCCTGGATGAATAATCGGATGAATTCGAAAGCAATGAGCGATATGGTGAGTATTTGGGACGACGGCTTAGATCCCAAGGGTTCCCCCATGCCATTTGATTCTGAAGGCGTCCCCAAGCGTCGCGTCGATATCGTTAGTCATGGGGTAGTCCAAGGACCTGTGTATGATCGTTATACAGGCAAGAAGGCAGGCAAAGACAGCACGGGTCACGCTTTGCATCCCACGATGCGCAGTCTTGGACCTCTCCCAACTAATTTGTTCATGGCTCCTGGGAATGTCAGCCTGGAAGAGATGATTCGCTCTACGGAGAAAGGCTTATATATCAACCGTTTCTGGTACACCAGGTTGGTGCATCCAAGCGATTGCGTGATCACAGGTATGACTCGCGATGGGGTCTTTATGATCGAGAACGGTGAAATAACCTATCCTGTAAAAAATCTGAGATTTACTCAATCGTACGTGCATGCCCTGGCTGATGTGGAATCCGTTGGCAAGGAAACTCACTTACTGGCAGATGGGATTGGTAATATAGCTAGCAGGGTTCCGGCGGTTAAAATCCGCAGATTTAACTTTACGGGCAGCACAGTGTAAGCATTCACCCACCTGCCGTGGGCTTATGCTTTCTGTTCCACCTCAGGCATTTGAGCTGTCGAAAGGGGGGACCGGGACAGCCACAGGCTGAGAGCGATGACGGCAAAATATGTCCAGTAGGAGATGACTTCGGTCAAGGAAGGGTTTCCATTGTAACCGAAGAGCACGGTCATCAATTGTCCGGGGATGGATTTTTCGCTGACTATACCGTTCGTGTCCCACACGTGTTCGATGATGCCAGGAATCCATCCCACCTCGTTGAGTTCATGCACGCCATGAGCGACCAATCCCGCCGCAAAGATGATCAACAGGATTCCAGTGACCATGAAGAAACGCCGCAGGTCGAGCCTGACAATACTGGCAAAAAGCGACCATCCCAGCAGGATGGCAGTCCCCAGCCCAAGCAGCGCGCCAGCCAGGGCTTGTTGAGGATTGGCAGCTAAGGAGGCAGCTGTAAAGAAGATCGCCAGCTCGATTCCCTCGCGCAAGACTGCCACCATTGCCAGCAAGAAAAGGGCTTTGCCGCCTGTCTGTAGGGCAGCACGGCGCACATTGGTTTCCAGTTCACCTTTCATATTGCGTGCTTGGCGTCGCATCCAGAAGATCATCCAGGTCAGCACACCTGCTGCCAGGAACATGGTCAGGCCTTCAAATATCGGTTCAGCCTGCCCCTCGAAAGAGGCGCCTAACCACTGCAATACCAGGGCGACGATCAGGCTGATAACAAGGGCTGCTGCTGCTCCCACCCACACGACTGGGGCCAGCTCTGTACGGCGCATCTTTTGCAGTGCACCCAGGACGATACCAATAATTAATGCTGCTTCTAGCCCCTCCCGCAATGCTAGCACATATGCAGGCAACATAATCAACCTCCAAAAAATGGGAATGGCACCCTACCAGTAAACAAGAGAACGAGGGGCAGATTGAATTTTACTTAAAGGAGTTTTTTTGTCAATTTGACAAATGTCATGAAAATTACATGAATTAACCCCGGAGGCGGCTTTACCCTTCTTGATTGATGTCCATCATGCCGGGAAGTTTATCTGCTAACTGTTCGGGATGATGGATCAGGACGGGCAGGTGTTGTGGGCAGATCCACAGCTCTTCCCCCTTGTATTGAAGAGTGACTAGAGGCACTTCGTTAGAATCGCGTTCGCAATACAAACAATAAGGGCTTCCATCAATCATAATTTGTTTCCTCGTTATTTCTTCTGTCAATGATTAGTGGGACCTTCTGGCGGATTTACGCTCTTTTCTGGGAGCACCGCGATAACCTGGTGCGGTGATGCCAATAATTTTACACAAGCGCCTGTCCAGCATACGGCTGACCAGTTGAGGCTCGGTTTTTTCCAGGTCTTCCAATGTTTTCACCATGGTGATCACTGTAGGGAGCTTGGCATTATAACGGTAATCGAATAGCTGGGTGAGTTTCTCGCGTGCCCACGGCGTGGCTGATTGCGCTCCCAGATCATCCAGGATCAGCAGGGGAGCAGTTTTCACTTCGTCAAAACGGTGGTCATATCGGGTGCCGCTGCCCGGAGCGAAGGATGCTCGCAGGTGGTCCAATAAATCTGCAGCCGAGACGAAGAGGGGCAGCAGGCCCATCTGCGCGCGGTAATTAGCGATGGCTGCTGCCAGGTGGGTTTTGCCGCAGCTATTCGCACCGGTGAACACCAGCCAACCTTCGGGATTCCTGGCATAATCTGTGGCAACCTGCAGCGCGTATTCTAATTCTTTGATGTGGTTGGGAGTTAAGCCCTCATTCCGGCGGTCTTCAAAATTACTGAAAGATTGTCCCAAATGTAGGTCCAGGGAGGAGAGCTGTGGGTGACCCGTATCGTCAGCGGGTCGTCGGTAGTCAGGAGCCTGGATGCGAACGATGGTAACCAGTTCGGGGTCTAGTAAGCGTGAGCGGATGCGTTCCTCGATTTCCTCCAACGATAGATTCGTCGTGACCACCAAGGGCAAGCGATTGATATAGCGATAGTTTAGGATCTGGAAAAGTTTCTCCTGCGCCCAGGGAGTGGCATTTTGCGTGCCGAAGTCATCCAACACCAGGAGAGGTGCCTGGCGGATTTCCATGAAACGCTCTTCGAAGGTAGCCTCTGGGTCGTCGTATGCAAAGCGCAGTGAATCCAGCAAGTCGGGCACCGTGATAAATAAAGTAGGTACGCTCAAACTTACCGCAAAGTTAGCTATGGCAGCGGCAAGGTGGGTTTTCCCGCAGCCATAGCCTCCCTGGATTAGCAGCCAACCTTTCTGAGTCTGGGCGAAATGAGTGGATTGGTTATAAGCATATTCTAACGAATCCGCTTGGTATGGGCTGAGCCCGATCCGACCGCGCGGCATGAAATTGTCGAATGTCAGGTGCCGCAATTCGTCAAGATTGCTGAGGGTGTAGAGGCGCTGGCGAATTTGGGCCGTGATTTGTCTTTGCCGGCAGGTGCATACCTGTAGCCTGCCGAAATCCGGATGTCCTACCGGTACATCCAGGCGCACATAACCCAATCCGCCGCAGTATGGGCAA
>Ga0233417_10000700_pt1 | contig 10240 bp, 9 predicted proteins | sample Sed_MG_FD_189023 | JGI IMG/M metagenome (GOLD analysis project Ga0233417, IMG submission 189023) | Sediment microbial communities from Lake Towuti, South Sulawesi, Indonesia - Sediment_Towuti_2014_0.5_MG | ecosystem: Environmental > Aquatic > Freshwater > Lake > Sediment | place: Indonesia... | reverse complement strand
TCGACGGGGGCGGTGGCCGGCTGTTGGGCCGGGGCGGGGAAGATAAAAAGCGCTAACAAGAAGAAGCCGACAAGACTCCTGGCCCGCATGCGAGGACTCCTTTTCGACGCGGAAGGCCGCATCAACCGCTACTAACTTTCGAAGCTAGCAAAGGCCTCCAGCAGGGTCAAGGACAGGTCGCCGCGCGCTTTACACAACCGTAACCGCGTGATAAAAGCCGGAGATTCAATTCTTTGCAGGATAGCTCGGCGTGGGAAGAAAGAACCTCTTCGGGCCGGACAGAATCTGCGCTGTTGTGGCTGCTTCAACGGCAAAGCAGATGGCGCAGCAGCTTAGGCTGACGCTGCGACAGACCCGCACGGTCGAATTACGGCTGGATTGGCTGAAGGATAAAGGCGAAATCATCCGCCTGCTTTCCTGGTTGAGAGCCCACCGGCTGCGCGCAACCCTGATCGCCACCTGTCGGCGACGCGTCGCGGGCGGAAGATTCTCCGGCCCCGTGGAAGACCAGCTCGCCGTGCTCATGGTTGCTGCGGCGGCAGGGTGCGCGTGGTGCGATGTCGAAGTGGAGTCGGCAGAAGAGCTTCGGCGCGGCCGACTGCGATCATTTTTTGGCGAGAAGAGAGTCTTGGTCTCCTGGCACGATTTTCGGGCCGCGCCGCGTCAATTGCAGAGTGTCCTGAAAAGGCTAAGCCGTAACTCTGGCGATGCCGTCAAAATCGCCACGCAGTGCAATTCGATTCGAGACAGCGTGCGCGTGCTGGCGGTCGCGCGCGGACGGCGCAACGTCGTCGCCGTGCCCATGGGAGAAGCAGGGTTGCCGGCGCGCGTGCTGGCGCTGCGGGAAGGAAGCGCGCTGGCGTATGCCTCGGTGGGCGAGGCGACGGCGCCGGGCCAGGTATCGCTCGAAGAGATGAAGCAGCTCTACCGAGCCGACCAACTTGACCGCAGGACGCGCGTCTATGGAGTGATTGGCAATCCCGTGAGCCACTCGCTTTCGCCGCTGCTGCACAACACGGGCTTCATTGCGCGGCGGATGAACGCGGTCTATCTGCCTTTTCTCGTGAAGGAGTTGCGCGACTTCCTGTTTGCAATCGAGCCAATGGGCATTGCGGGCTTCAGCGTCACGCTGCCACATAAGGAGGCGATTCTGAGGCACCTCGACGACTGCGATCCGCTGGCCGAGGCCATCGGCGCCGTGAACACGGTTGTCGTGCGCGGTGGGGGGAAACTCTACGGCTACAACACCGACTACGTGGGGGTGCTGCGGGCGTTGGAGAAGCGCGTGGCGCTGCGCGGCAGCCGCGTGCTCGTTCTCGGCGCTGGGGGCGCGGCGTGGGCAACGGCATTGGCTCTGGCGCGGGCCGGCGCAATCGTGGCCATTTGTGCCAGACGAAAGGCCAAGGCGCGAGAGCTGGCTCGCGCTGTGCGCGGCGAAGTAATCCAGTGGGAGAGCCCACGTAGCGAATTTTTTGATGCCATCGTGAACGCGACCCCAGTGGGGATGTTTCCCTTTGTCAGGGACTCTTTGCTGCGCGCCGCGGAGCTGAATTGTCGCGTGGTGATGGACTTGGTCTACCGTCCGATGAAGACGGAACTGCTTCGCCGGGCTGAACGGCGGGGAATCGAAACCGTCTCCGGCGTGGAGATGTTCCTCGCCCAGGGAATCGCGCAGTGGGAAATCTGGAGCGGCCTGCGCGCGCCGGAAGCAGCCATGCGCCGGGCGGTGCTGGCCGCGTTGCGCCGGGATGAGCGCAGGCGAGGCGCAGCGTGATTCAGCCCGACTACAAGACGTTTTGTCGGCTGGCGTGCGAGGGCAACCTGGTTCCGGTCTATGACACCTTTACCGCAGACCTGCTCACCCCGGTGGCGGCGTATCAGCGAGTGGCGCGCGGGGCGCGGTACTCCTTTTTGCTCGAAAGCGTCGAAGGCGGGGAGAAAATCGCGCGGTACACGTTTCTGGGCGCGCATCCTGTGGAAGTGTTTCGTTACGCAAAGAAGGCCTGCGTGGTCGAAGGCCAAGCGCGGATGAGGTGGCCAGCGTCGGACCCGATTGAGCTTTTGCGACATCGCGTGGCGCGGTATCGCCCCGTGCGCGTGCCGGGTTTGCCGCCACTAGTGGCCGGCGCCATCGGCTATTTTTCCTACGACATGGTGCGGCAGATCGAACTGCTGCCGGCGCAACTGCGCGACGACGTCGGCTTGGACGAAGCCGTGCTGATGTTTTACCTCGGGCTGGTGGCGTTTGACCACGTGCAGCACCGCGTCTGGGTGGTGCGCGACGTGTTCACGGAAGGGAAGGGCGAGCTGCGCGAGAAGTACAACGCCGCGGCGTGCGAGATAGCGGCTACGCGCCGGTTGCTGGAACAGCCTGTGTCACCTACCCGGCGCAGACAAGCCAAGAGTCGGGCGCCGCGGATGCGGTCCAACGTGCGCCGGAGTGATTATCTGGCGGCGGTGCGCCGGGCGAAGCAGTACATTCGCGCCGGAGAGATTTTTCAGGTTGTGCTGAGCCAGCGCTTTTCCGCGCGCACCGAGGCCGACCCGTTTGAGATATACCGTGCGCTGCGCGTGGTGAACCCTTCGCCGTACCTATATTTTCTGCAGCTGGGAGATGTCGCCGTGGTGGGCAGCTCACCGGAGATGCTGGTGAAAATTCAGGGGCGCGAGGCGCACTACCGCCCGATTGCCGGCACGCGTCCGCGCGGCACAGACGAGAAAGAAGATCAGCGTCTGGAAACGGAACTGCTCGCCGATCCGAAAGAGCGCGCCGAGCACATCATGCTGGTGGACCTGGGGCGGAACGACCTGGGGCGGGTGTGCGAGTACGGCTCGGTTGAGGTGGAGAAGCTGATGTTTGTCGAGCGCTATTCGCACGTGATGCATCTGGTGTCGAGTCTGCGCGGGCGCCTGCGCAAAGACGTGGACTGCTTCGACGCGTTGATGGCCTGTTTTCCGGCGGGCACGGTGAGCGGCGCACCGAAAGTCCGTGCGATGGAAATCATCGAAGAGCTGGAGCCCGCACGGCGCGGTATCTATGCCGGCGGGATACTTTATCTGGATTTCTCCGGCAACTTGGACTCGTGTATCGCTATCCGCACGCTGGTCGCCAAGCGCGGAAAGGTGTACGTGCAGGCCGGCGGAGGAATTGTGGCCGATTCGGTGCCGGCGCGCGAGTACGAGGAGACGGTGAATAAGGCCAAGGCGCTGATTCGGGCCCTAGAGATTGCGGCAGGAAAGAGAGGAAGTAAAGGAAGTAGAGGACGTAGAGGAGGTAGAGGAAGATAAGGGACGGAGTGAATGATCCTACTGCTCGATAACTACGACTCGTTCACCTACAACCTGGCGCAGTATTTGGGCCAGTTGGGGGAAACGCTCGAGGTACGGCGCAACGACCAGATTACCGTGAACGAAGTGGTGCGGCTCAAACCCAACCGCATAGTCATTTCTCCCGGCCCCGGGATTCCGCAGCGAGCCGGAATTACCGTGGAGTTGATACGACGGTTTGCGGGCGCGATTCCCATTCTCGGCGTGTGCCTAGGGCATCAGGCGATTGGGCACGCGTTCGGCGGGCGGGTGGTGCGCGCGCCGGAAATTCTGCACGGGAGAACCAGCGAAATCCATCACGACGGGAAGACGATATTTCGCTCGCTGCCACAGCCGTTCACGGCCACGCGGTATCATTCGCTGGTCGTTGCGAGGAAAGGGTTGCCGCGCGAGTTGGAAATTTCTGCGGAGACGGCCGATGGCACGGTCATGGGCCTGCGGCATAGAAAGCTGCGCGTCGAAGGCGTGCAGTTCCACCCCGAGTCCATCCTGACCGACGCCGGAATGCAGCTCTTGAAGAATTTCCTCACTCTCTAGCCGAGACTTGCCCTTCCTACCAGCGCAAGGCGGACATCAGAGCGGCGTAGATTTCGATGCCGCGCCAGAAGTTGCCGAGGCGAAGGTTTTCGTCGGCGGCGTGCTGGTTGTTGTCGTGGTTGACCATGGGCACGCCGATGACCGGCAGGTTCCACTGCTCGAAGATGTACATGGGTGCGCTGCCGCCGAGGGTGGGCATCTTGACGACGGGGCCGCCTGCAGCCTGCTCGACGACTTGCACGATAGCCCGTGAAACAGGGAGGTCCATCGAGGTGCGCGAGGCGCGGTAGCCCCACCCATTGGTGGTCACTTTGGCGATGAAGGGGCACTTCAGCCTCTCTTCGCCGGTCGGCTCGGCGGAAGTGACGCAGAAGCCCTGCTTGCGGATGTGGGCGACGACGCGGTCGAACTGCTTTGCGGGCTGAATGTTTCGCACCAGGCGCAGGTCGAGCGACGCTGTCGCTTGGGTGGGAATGATGTTTTGCGATTGGGCGCCGACGTAGGCGCTGCGCAGGCCGCGAATGTTGAGCGACGGCAGGTTGATCAACTCGACGAGTTTTTTTCCGCCGCCTTCGGGGCGGGCAATGAGCAGCTCGTGCATGAGGTCTGAATCGTTGGCGGGCATGTCGGCGATGGCCTGGCGCTCGCGGTCGCTGAGCGGCTCGACGTCGTCATAGAAACCTTCAATCAAAACGCGTCCATCAGCATCCTTCATTGAGGCCAGGAGGCGGGCCAGGTGGAACGCCGGATTCGGCGCCCAGTTGCCATAGTGGCCGCTGTGGAGGGCGCGGGCGGGGCCGTAGACCGTGATCTCAGCGTCCATCACGCCGCGGTTGCCGAAGAACACCATCGGCCGGCCAGACTGATGAACGGGACCGTCGGCGGTAATCAGAACGTCGCCGGCGATGAGCTGGCGATGGGCGGCGAGGGTGCGTTCGAGATTGGGCGAGCCAGCTTCTTCCTCACCGTCGAGGATGAACTTCACGTTGACGGAGAGCGGGATGTGCTTGGCGCGGAGAGCGTCGAGCGCGGCAAGGATGGCGATGATGGGCGATTTGTCGTCGGAGGCCGAGCGGGCGTAGATGCGCCAGTCGTCTTGATACGGAGTGTCCGGTGCGGGGAAGGGAATCCGGCGGCCACCTGCTTCGATGGAGTTGGTGCGCAAGGCCGGGTCGAAGGGTGTGGTGCCGGACCAAGCGGCGGGGTCAACGGGCTGGCCGTCGTAATGAGCATAGAAAATGACGGTGCGGGTTGCGCCAGGCGTTTTCAGCTCACCGAAAACCACGGGGCCACGCCCGGTGATGGGTAGGAGCTGCGTTGCGACGCCGCGCTTTTGGAGCATCTCGACCAGGGCGGCGGCATTGCGTTCGATGTTCGGTGTGTCGGTGGCGATGTTGGGGATGGAGAGAAACGCTGTGAGCTCGGAGATGATCTTGTGTTCGTTGGCTCGGCGAAATTCGCGTACCTGACGAGCCACGTCGGCGGGCGAGGGAGTGTTTGACATCTGCGCAGCCGCCGGGTAGATTACGAGGCTCAAGACAAAGAGAGTCACACCTATGCGAGTCAAGATCGCCCTCCTGTAACTGGTCGCCGCTGGTTGGCGACCTGTGTCACCCGACGGGTGGCCGTTCCTCACCACTGTATTGCGACAATTCTGCTTTTTGCCAGCCGGCCCACGCGGGCCTGAATTGAGTGAGCCATGAGCGAGTACGCTATTGAAGTCGAAAACCTGGTGAAAGTCTACCACTCCGGGCGTCGCAACGAAGTGCGCGCGGTGAACGGCATGAGCTTCCGCGTGCCGCGCGGGGAGATCTTCGGCCTGCTGGGGCCGAACGGCGCGGGCAAAACCACCATTCTGAAGATGCTCAACACACTCATCCACTCGACGGGTGGACGGGCACGAGTGTTGGGCTACGACGTAAGCCAGCAGCCGCTCGAGGTGCGGCAGCGGATCACCGTGGTCATCCAGGAGACCGCCGTGGAGATGTTCCTCGACGCGCGCGACAACCTGCTCACGTTTGCGCGATTCCATGGCTTGCATGCGGTGGAGGCGAGGAGACGCGCAGACGTGGTGATGGAACGTTTCAACCTGCACTCCGAAGCCAATAAGAAAGTGCAGGACCTGAGCGGCGGATATCGGAGACGTGTCCAGGTGGCCAAGGCGTTCATGGTGGATACGCCGGTGGTGTTTCTTGACGAGTTCTCCACGGGGATGGACCCGATCCTGAAGCGCGCGGTGATGGGTTACCTGCGCGAGGAGGCGTCGCGCGGCCGCACGATCATCCTGACCACGCAAGTGCTCAGCGAGGCCGAGGAGCTGTGCGACGACATCTTGATTATGAACAAAGGGCGCGAAGTGGCGCGCGGGGATTTGCACACCTTGAAGCTGCTTTCGCACGGCGTCTACGAAGTGACGATCACGTTTGAAGAGCTGCCGGCGGCAATCGAGGCCTATCTGGCGAGCCTCGAACCGGTGCGCATGGAGATTCACCAGACCACAATCGAGGTGGCGCTGAAAGCGGAGGAGGCGCGCGTGCTCGAGTTGGTGGCCGAGCTGGCGAAGAAAGGCCGAGTGCTGCGGGTCGAAATTAGCGGGGCCAGTCTGGAGGACATCTTTGTAGAGTTGATGGAGAACAAGTGAGCGAGAGCAAGGCTAGGAGGCAGGGAGATGGCAGCCATCAGCGCGATTCTCTACCGTGAAGGAAAAATCCGCGCGACGAACTACACCTTTCTCTTCTGGGACCTGTTCTACCCACTGGGCTATCTGCTGGTGTTTGGCGTGGGAGTGAACGAGGCCATGGGAGGGGCGTTCCCATCGGGGCCGGTGGACTACAACTCATTTTTCCTGGCCGGCGTGCTGGGTATGGCCAGCTTCGGCATTGCGGCGAATACGTCGTGGACGTTTTTTCTCGACCGCGACAACGGCATCTTCTACGAGATGCTCACCTATCCCATGACCCGCGCCGAGTATCTGCTGGGGAAGGTGCTGTTCAATATCGGCATCGCGCTGTTTCAAGCGGCGCTTACTGTGGCGCTGGCCGCAGCGCTGCTCGACGTGCGCATCCGCTGGGACTTGCTGCCGCTGCTGACCCTGGCGGTGGTCATTGGCACGGCGGGGTGGTTCTACTTCTACGCGATTTTCGCGCTGAAGATCCGCCGCAACGACATCTTCAATACGGTGACGTCCATCTTCTACTTTGCGTTTCTGTTTGCCAGCTCAATGTTCTATCCGCTCGAGCCGCTGCCGGCATGGTTCCGCTGGACGGCGCTGGCCAACCCCATTACCTGGCAGGTGGACGTGCTCCGCTATGCCAGCATCGGAATCGGCAGTCCGCTACAGATTGTTTGGGAGGCCGCAGCGTTCCTGCTCTTTACCCTCGGGTCGTTTGCCTACGCGGTGAGGAGCCTGGACCAGCAGGAGTGAATCCCCCGGCCGGTCAGGGCTCCCAATAGCATTGGCCCGCTCGGCGCCTCAGGCGCTTGTACCCATTTGCATCGGCTCGTCCGCCGAGCCGCCGTAGACGTTGGGCACTTTCGAGCCCATCGCCCGCAAATAGGCGCAGAGCTGGCCGCGGTGGTGAATCTGGTGGTTGTTCAGCCACGCGAGGTAGACGACCAGCGGAAAGTTGTAGATGTCGAAAAAGTTCGTCACGTTGGCGAGCTTTTCGCCGCTGAGGGATTTCAACTGCTGGAGCTTCGGGGTGTAATTGCTCTCGTAGTAGTTCACGATGTCGGCGCCCGTCTTCACGTGCTCCGGCACATTCTGGCTGGTGTCCGTCTCCATTTTGAACTCTCCGGCGAGGATACCACCGAGGAACCAGACATCGCTCGCGGCGATGTGCCAAGCGAGCTCGAATCCGGTGCGCGACTTGGCGTCGGGTCGGTAGTCGCTGCCGGTTTCGGGCACGGCTTCGAGGACGCGCCGAGTCGTCTTGGCCTCCTGTTCCAGTCCGGTGACAAAAAAGTCTCTCAGAAATGCAGCCTGCTCCGGTGTCATCGAGGTTCTCCCTTCATGAAGTTGGCACACAACGCAGCTCTCCGAGCCCTGAGAGAGCGCCCCATTCTACCTCACAACGGATTCGCGTTTGTGAACTCGGCCAGCGCATCCAGCTTGCGACGGGCGACGCCGGAGTCGATGGAGCGGGTGGCGAGCGCAAGGCCACCGCGCCAGTCGGCGGCGCGGCCGGCGGCAACCAGCGCCGCGGCCGCGTTGGCCAACACAACATTGCGCGGCGGGCCGGGCTCACCGTCAAGGATGCGGCGGATGATCTGGGCGTTGGTGGAGGCATCGTCTCCGGCCAGGGCTCCGAGCGGTGCGCGAGTCAAACCGAAGTCCTCGGGCGTGACGACACAATTGCGCACCGTGCCATCGCGCAGCTCGGTTACAAATGTCTCGCCGCTCAGCGAGATCTCGTCCAATCCGTCTGCTCCGTGAACCACGAACGCGCGGCAACAGCCCAGCGCCGCCAGCGCGCGGGCCATCGTGTCTCTCACGCGCGCATCGAAAACGCCGAGGACTTGCGCCTTGGCCCCGGCCGGATTCGTCAACGGGCCAAGAAGATTGAAGATCGTGCGCCCGCCGACCTGGCGGCGTGCGGCTGCAGCGTGCTTCATGGCCGTGTGCACGGCCGGCGCGAAGAGAAAGCCAATGCCAATCTCCTTGATCGCCTTGCCCATGAGCTGTACAGGCACGTCTAGCTTCACGCCCAGCGCTTCGAGCACATCGGCCGAGCCGCAACGAGAACTGTGCGAGCGGTTGCCGTGCTTGGCGACGCGCGCACCCGCGCCGGCAGCGACAAAGGCGGCTGCTGTGGAGATGTTGAATGTGCCCTTGGCATCGCCGCCGGTGCCGCAGGTATCCACCAAAGAATCGCCCGCAGGCGCGGCCGAATCCGCAAAGACGGGTTTGGCGTGACGCCGCATCACCGTGGCAAAGCCGATCAGCTCGTCGAGCGCCTCGCCCTTGACGCGCAGGCCGGTGAGCAGGCGAACAATTTGCGCGTCGTCGCAACCGCCGGAGAGCAGGTCGTCCATGACCGCTACGGCTTCCGAGCGGCTCAGGTGCGTGCCGGATTCGATCTTCTTCAAGGCAGAAAGAAACATGGGACGGGTCGCCTTGCTCGCTGCATTCATTCAGAGTAAACTGCCGCGTCTTATCGAAACGCGAATTCTATCACTGATGCGAAACCGAATTGGAACAGCCCGCAGGAACCACCGGCAATGAAAATTCACGAATATCAGGGGAAGGCCATCCTGGCGCGTTTCGGCGTGCCGGTGCCGCGAGGAGAAGTCGTATTCAACAAGGAAGAAGCCCGCGCCGCGGCGGCCCGGCTGAATTCAAAAGTGATGGTTGTGAAAGCGCAGATTCACGCGGGCGGGCGTGGCAAGGGTGGTGGAGTGAAGCTGGCGCGGTCGGCGGACGAAGCGGCCGAGCACGCTGGCGAAATGCTGGGCATGACTCTGGTCACGCACCAGACCGGCCCCGAAGGGCGCGTGGTGCGACGACTGCTGATTGAAGAGGGGCTGGACATCCAGAAGGAGATTTACTTGGGCCTGCTCGTGGACCGAGCCGTGGGCGCGCCTGTGTTTATGGCCAGTGCCGCGGGCGGGATGGAGATTGAGGAAGTGGCGCGAGAAAACCCCACGGCCATCCTGCGCGAGACGATTCATCCGGCACTGGGGCTGCAAGCCTATCAGGCGCGCAAACTGGCGTTCGGCATCGGCCTGAGCGCCGAGGCGGCCGCGAACGCTGTGCCGTTCTTGCAGGCGTTGTACCGTGCGTTTGTGGAGGCGGATGCGTCGCTGGTGGAGATCAATCCGTGTGTGGTGACCGCGGACCAGCGCTTGATCGCGCTCGACGCCAAAATCAATTTTGACGACAACGCGCTGCATCGCCACAAGGAGTTGCGCGAGCTGCGCGACCTCGACGAAGAAGACCCGCTGGAGGTGGAAGCGTCGAAATACGGCCTGAACTACATCAAGCTCGATGGCAACGTGGGCTGCATGGTCAACGGCGCGGGCCTGGCTATGGCCACCATGGACATCATCAAGCTGGCCGGAGGGGCGCCGGCGAATTTTCTGGACGTGGGCGGCGGGGCCTCGGCCGAGCAGGTGAAAAACGCGTTCAAGATTCTGATGAGCGACCGGCACGTGCGCGGTGTCTTCATCAACATTTTTGGAGGGATTTTGCGTTGCGATGTGCTGGCCACCGGTGTGGTCAACGCGGCGCGGGAGCTGCACGTCAACATTCCCATCGTCGTGCGCATGGAAGGAACGAATGTCGAGGCGGGAAAGAAAATTCTGCTGGAGTCGGGATTGGACTTCACAGTCGCAGAGGGAATGAAGGACGGAGCGTAGAAGATTGTCCAGCTCGCTG
>Ga0233417_10000699_pt1 | contig 10243 bp, 6 predicted proteins | sample Sed_MG_FD_189023 | JGI IMG/M metagenome (GOLD analysis project Ga0233417, IMG submission 189023) | Sediment microbial communities from Lake Towuti, South Sulawesi, Indonesia - Sediment_Towuti_2014_0.5_MG | ecosystem: Environmental > Aquatic > Freshwater > Lake > Sediment | place: Indonesia... | reverse complement strand
CTGGTTCGGCGCGCCGCCAGCAACCGCCCGGGCAGAACTGACACCCAGCAGCCAATCGTTGATAGGCGACTTTGGCCACACCGTAACCCACACACTACGCATTCGTAATCTAGCCGAGATAGGCCCCTCCCTTCCCTTCACCATCACGCCTACCGCTTACGCCTGGCCAACTTCCATGATTACCGATCACGTAACACTGGCTCCTTGTGAATCGGCACAGGTAGCACTCAGCGTACAGGTGCCAGCCACTGCTACCTGGGCCGCCAGCGATTCGCTCACTATTACGGCTCGGTCAGCCACAGCAGATGCCACGGCCACCCGTGAGACCCGCTCACCTGCTCCAGTGCTGCTAGTGGATGACGATCGGTGGTACAATGTGGAGACCCATTACCGAAATGCGCTGAGTGCCAGTGGTATTGCCTACGATGAGTGGCAGGTGCCTTGGAGCTTCAGCGGCGGTCAGCCGCCCAGCCCACCCACCACGACGTTGCAGATGTACCCTATGGTCCTCTGGTTCAGTGCTTATGACTGGTACCAGCCCCTTACCCCGGCTGAGGAGGAGCGACTGGCCGCCTATTTGGAAGGTGGGGGCCGGCTTTACTATAATGGGCAGGACTACCTGGCTCACACCGACGGCCCCAATGACTTCGCACGCACTTACCTGGGTGTGAACGACTATACAGAGGACTTCACCAGCACGGTTGCGACGGGTGTCCTGACGAGCCCACTCGGTAGCTACTGGGGGCCCTATGCACTGGTTTATCCGTACAAGAATTTCAGTGATGGCCTCACCCCGACCCTTGGCGCCAAGATTGCCTTTACAGGTCAAGAGGGGCAGCCCAATGCTCTTACCAATTCAGGACCTGACCCTCCGAGCGGGGGCAGGCCGTGGCGTACTGCTTTCTTCGCCTTCAACCCGGATGGCCTGGAGGACACGGCTAATGCGCGCCTGATGCAGCGAGTAGCCGGCTGGCTGAGTTGGCTGGGCAGCTCGACTCTGGGCGCGGATAAGGCACTGGCTCGCGACACCGATACTCTGACCTACACTCTCATGCTCCTCAATGATGGCTGGCAGGACATGACCTCTGCCTATTTCACGGCTACTTTTACCAATGACCTGCTGCCCTTCCCCGGTAGCATCACGGGCGGGGCGAGCTGGGACCCCGAACAGTCAGCTATTGTCTGGTCGGGGCCACTGACGCAGGGGCAGAGCCTCGTCGTTACCTATCAGGCTGCCATAGCCGGCCCTCTACCCATGGGGCACGTGGTGAGCCACACGGTCCACATGGGATATGATGACCATCACCTGGAGTTTGACCGTATTGTCGCCACGCCTGTGAATGTGCCACTGCTATCGGAATCCAGCTTCAACGTCACGCCTTCGGTTGGCAAAGAGGGGAGTCCGCTGACCTATACTCTGGCCCTGCGCAACACTGGTGTCGCGCAGGGCCTGATCACCGCCAGCAACGCCCTGCCAACCAGCCTGGCCCTGATCCCGGATTCCCTGCAGGTAAGCAGCGGCATCATCCAAGTTGACAATCGGGTCATCACCTGGACAATGCCGCTCGCCGTGGGCGACGTGGCTACGTTGACCTACTCGGCCATCGTAACCGATATTCCATCAGGATTCTTGCTGCTCAATCGTGTCAGGCTTGACGATGGCTTGGGGAACACAGTTATCAAGGAAGCCATCGCCACAGTCGAGGGCATGCCGACCTTTTTGCCGATCATTCTCAAATAGAAGCCTCCACACGTTGCCGGGTTAGGCAGGAGGCGCCGGTCGGTTGGGGGAATGTACCCATGAGTTTGGAACGACGCCTGTTGAGCATAAGCCTTCTCTTTAGTTTCATCGTCGTCGTAGGGGGTGTAGGCTACGCGTTGATTGAAGGTTGGCCGTGGGCAGATGCCTTCTACATGGCGGTTATCACCGTGACGACGGTTGGCTTTGGTGAGGTTCATCCTTTGACCCCGGCGGGGCGTTTGTTCACCGCCGTGTTAATCCTGCTGGGAGTAGGGGGTATCACTTACTCCTTCAGCACGCTCATCAACACGGTGGTCGCTGGCGAGCTGAAGGGAGCGTTGGAGGAACATAGGATGATGCGTCAGATCAATACGATGCAGGACCATTACATCGTGTGTGGCTTTGGTCGGGTAGGCTACCAGGTGTGTCTAGAGCTGCGGCGGGAGGCCCGGTCCCTGGTAGTCGTAGACGCCAACGAGACTTCGATTGAGCGCGCCAAGGCCCAGGGGTACCCGGTCGTTGCCGGTGATGCTGGCAGTGACCATATCTTGCAGCAGGCGGGTATCAAACGCGCACGAGGTCTGGTCGCGGCTGTAGATAGCGATGCCGACAACCTGCTGGTGGTACTCACAGCTCGCTCTCTGAACCCGGAGCTGTATATTGTTGCTCGCGCCAACCTGGAAGACACCGAGGCAAAACTGCTGCGGGCTGGGGCTGACCGCGTCATTTCTCCCTACACTCTGGGTGGTCGCCGCTTGGCGCAAATGCTCATTCGCCCTGATCTGGTTGACTTCCTGGACGTAGTAATGCACAGCGAATCGCTGGAGTTGCTGCTGGAGAACTTTACCGTGGTTCAAGGCTCAGTCCTGGAGGGATGCAGTATCGGCCAGGTTGGCATCCGTGAAAAGACCGGCGCAAACGTTCTGGGGCTGATACGCAGGCAGGGGGAGTTGATCATTTCTCCTGAGGCTTCGACCGTCCTGTACAGGGGAGATGTCCTAATCGCTTTGGGAACACGGCAGCAGTTGCAGAGGCTGGCCCAACTGGTGTCTGAGCCCCAATCGGGCTTATCGGGCCCCCAAGAAGTCGGCTAAGGCCTCAGCCACCTCGGTTGGCTTCTCCACGGCCATCATGTGGCCCCCGCCATTGATTTCCACCAGTTGAGAACCTGCTATTTGCTTGTGCAAGTAATGGCCATACTTGGGCGGCGTCATCTGGTCAGCGCTACCGACAAGGATGAGCGTTGGCAGTGCAATGTCTTTCACCTGATCCATGATGTCGAAGGTGTTGCAGGCAGCATAATCGCTGTAGATAACGGCTTGATCGACACCCAGCAACTGTTGGCGGCCTTTGTGCAGCAACTGACGGCTTGTGGTGGGCCCGTAGGCCCATTGGCAGATGATATCTATGGTAGCCTCGAAGTTCGTTCGAAGACCTTCCAAGATTTGGGGATGCACGCGCAGCCGTGCGCCCGTGCCGACGAGTACAAGGCCGGCCAGCCAGGGCGGCCGCCGCAACGCCAGTATCTGTGCAATGGCTCCTCCCATGGAGTGACCTGCGAGTGAGGCGCGTTGTAGTTCCAGGGCCCGGACGAAGAGATCTACCGTATCAGCATAGTCCTCGACACGGGTACGTCCGCGACCGCCCGATCGTCCATGGCTCGGCAAATCCAACGCGTAGACGTTAACCTGCGGCAGACGGCGTACTTCGGCCGGCCAGTGGGTGTGATCACCGCCTGCGCCGTGTACCAGGATCAGGTTCCGCTGACGCCTTGGATCTCCCTGCACGAGCACATAAAATAGTCGCTCACCGCCAACGGCGACATAGGGCATGGCATCCTCCATCTCACAACTAGGGGGATTGGGGACCGAGGACAGAGCAATCAGGCCCCTGCGTGGGGGGACGGTTGTTCAGGTGCCACGGGGTGAGACGCCATTCTCGGTAATGACAGCACCCATTTGAAACTCGCCCTCCTCTTCGGAGACAGCCTTGAGAATCGCCCTCCGCTCTCCGCACACACCGAGGGGCCATAAGCGGCATTTTCCACGTTGCAGTCGGTGTAAATGCTACCCGACTTACTCAAAGTGCAGACCCGACCTTGGATTCTGAATGGGGTGCACAAGGCTGGACTGGGCATTGGTCTTAGGCTCAAAGCCACTGCTCGGGCTTGCCTCGGGCGGCAGGCGCGTGACCTTGACCTTCTTGATCTGGCGTCTCATAACCGACAGAACCATTATCTCCACATTTCGAATATGTATCTTGTCGCCAACGGCAGGAACCCGGCCCAGGTTCGTGTAAATCAAACCACCCAAGGTGTCGCTGGTGTCTGTGGGAAGCTCGAGGCTCATGATGTGGTTCACATCGTCCAGGTCTATCCGCCCGTTAAAGATTATCTCATCCTCACTAACTACTTCCATGAAGGCTTCTTCGCTATCGTACTCGTCCTGAATTTCGCCCACAATCTCTTCGAGAATGTCTTCGATGGTGACCAATCCGGCCGTCCCGCCATACTCATCCACAACGATGGCGATGTGAACCTTGCGCTGTTGTAGTTCCTCCAGCAATTCGTCCACCTTCTTGGTCTCGGGAATATAATATACATTCCGCAGGACATCTCTTAGCTTAAGACCGGAGATGTCATGGTGCCAGTATCGCAACAAGTCTTTCGCGTAAAGTATGCCCACAATATTGTCGATGGTCTCATCATAGACAGGTACGCGCGAATGGCCTGCCTGAATAACCACTTCCAGCGCTTCCCTAATGCCGGTGTTGGCCTCGATCGCCACCATGTCAATGCGGGGAACCATCACTTCACGGGCCAGCGTATCACCGAACTCGAAGATAGAGTAGATCATCTCTTTCTCTTCTTCCTCAATGAAGCCGCCCTCTTCTCCTGCATCAACCAAGGTCTTTATCTCTTCTTCTATTATGAACGGCAGCCCGTGCGGAATCTCGCCCTGCTGGCCCGTGAGGAGGTGATTGACAGCCACGACCAGGCGTGCCACGGGCATAGCAATAGCAGCCGCAGCGCGCATAGGATGGATAGCCCAGAGCACAAATGGCTCTGGCTTGCGGGCTGCGAGTTCTCTTGGAATCAGTTCACCGAAGACCAGTACCAGCAGGGCCAGCCCTAGGGTGATGAGACCAATTGCCAGTGGCTGACTGACAGAGGACAGTCGCTCCGGGCTCCAACCGGCCAGCCAGTTGGCCAGCCTGTCCCCATAGACAGCAGCAGCCAATGCGACAGCCATGAAACCCAGCAGCTTGAGGCTCAATTGGGTGGTTGTTAGCAGCCGTGTGGCATCTTCGGCCAATTCAGACACCCAATGGGCGGCCGGATGGCCTTCTTCAATCAGTTGATTCAGACGAGACTTGCGAATAGAGACAATGGCCACCTGAGCCGCAGCAAAAAAAGCGTGGAGAAAGACCAGCCCAAGCAGTATGACTAACGGAACACTACTGTCAACATCCAACGAATTACTCCCTAGTCAACCGTCACGGGTGATAACCCGTCGGCGGGGTGCTTGATGATGCTATTGGCCGGATAGTAGCCTCGCAGCAAGGTCAAGGCATAGGCCATGCAGCCTGGCCCTAGCAGCGCCCCAGGATTTAGAACGGCATTACATCCGATCTGCACCCGATCCCCCAGAATGGCCCCGAACTTCCTCAGGCCTGTATCGTAGACACCCGAGGCCACTCTGACCACGATATTTCCGTAATCCAGCTTGATATTGGCCAGTTTAGTCCCAGCGCCCAGGTTCACTTGGTTGCCCAGAATGCTATCGCCTACATACGCGAAATGCGCAGCGTGGGACCTGTTCAGGAGGATCGAATTCTTCACCTCGGTGGTATGGCCCACAACACAGCCGTCGCCCACCAGCACATTGCCCCGCACGTACGCGCCCTGCCTGACCTGGGTGTTGGCCCCGATATAGGTGGGGCCCTTGATCACTGCACCCGGCTCAACCTCAGAACCGGGCCCAATGAAGATCTTCCCTCCAAGCAGATATGCCCCATCCATTACTCTCCCCCGGATCTCTGGGACTATGAGTTGATCCAGGTAGTCACCAAGGATCTTCAGGACGTCCCAGACGAAGTCTACCCGGCCATCAAAGAAGAGGGATTTGTGTTCAAACTGGCTCAAGTCGAAGAAGTCTTCGGGCGAAAGCACGGTCGGATTACCCTCCTAGCTATCTTGCCTGAGGCGCAACACAGCCTCGACCTCGGCCAGATGCTCAGGCGTATTAACGCCCAGCGCCTCCGATGGATCGTTACTGATTAGATAGGGAATCTCAAAACCCTCTGCAACGGCCATTCCTACCAGATCTGTCAAAAAGTACTCACCCGCCTCTCCTTTGTCGGCGTGCAAGGGCAGCCGGGGGAGATGGTTCCATAACCATCGGCTCTCAAAGCAATATACTCCGGCGTTAAGCTCACGAATAGCCAGTTGCTCAGGCGTACAGTCTGATTCTTCGATGATAGCTTGCACGCGCCCACTTGGGTCACGGAGAACGCGCCCAAAGCCACGGGGGTCGTCGTCGGTTACGACCAGCATTGCCAATGGGCTGAATCCTCCGCGGTAGCAGTGCCATAACGTTTGTATAGTCCTTGCTTTGAGCAAGGGCATGTCCCCATATAGGACCAAGACATGGCGGCATCCATTCAGGGCAGCTTGTGCCTGCATAACCGCATGCCCGGTCCCCAGGCGCTGAGCCTGCTCCACGCATGCGATGTCCTGATCAAGGGCTGCCTTGACCTGCTCAGCTCCGTGTCCCACTACCACCACCAGGCGTGATGGGCCGAGGACTGCGGCAGCGTCCAGCACATACTGGATCATCGGTCGCCCGGCCAACGGATGTAGCACTTTGGGCAGGGTTGATTTCATTCGCTTGCCCTGGCCGGCAGCCAGGATGACCACTGCCAGTTCGCACATAAGCAGGACACTCTAAGCTGACACGGGATCGACTTCGGCCTTGTGCCTCAGTTGGGCTACCCAAGACTCAACTTGGGCCAACACAACTGATTTGACTTCTTCCAGTCGTTCTGCGGACGTAGCTTCAAAGCGTAGGGAAAGAGCTGGCTGGGTGTTCGACGCACGCACCAATGCCCAACTATCGCCAAAGTCGATACGTGCTCCATCCAACTCGTTCACCGGGTAAGTCGCCTTGAAGTAGCCCTTAACTTGCTGAACCACCTGGACCTTTATCGAATCGGGGCAGGCGAGCCTGATTTGAGGAGAGGAATGATACGCTGGCAATTCGGCCACTAGAGCCGACAAGGGATGCTGACGCCGGCTTAGGCAGTTGAGCAACTTGACAGCGGCCAGAATCGAATCGTCAAAGTGAAAGTCTGGCACATCGAAGAAGAGGTGACCAGAAAACTCTCCCCCCAGAGCGGCGCCTGTGTCAAGCATCGCCTGATGGACGAAGGCGTATCCAGAAGGAGTCACCACTGGCTCTCCGCCGTGAGCGATGACGTCATCTGGCAGTGCCTGGGTACACAGAATCTCGTAGACGATTTTGGCAGGGCCACCACTCAAAACATCGCGGGCCAGCAACATAATCACCTGATCACCCGGCACCGGAGCGCCTCGCTCGTCCACCAGCACCAGTCGGTCCCCATCGCCGTCGAAGGCCAGGCCTAGATTGGCCCCTACCGCACAGACTCTAGCTGACAAGTCGGATGTAGCACCCGGCGCAGTGGGGTCCGGGTCTCGACCCGGAAAGTCCCCATCTGGCTCGCAATACAGTTCTACCACCTCGCAGTTCAGACTGCGCAGCAGGCTAGACACGATGTGGCCATTGGTACCATTTCCACCATCCACCACAACTTTGAGCGGAGATTGGAAAGCGGCTTGTTCCCTGATGCGGTCAAGGTAGGCGGGCAGCGGATCGGCCCGTTTCAGCCTTCTGTCACTAGGGCTTGTAGACACGGAACCACGCAGGGGCTCCTCCGCCGCCAGGCGATAGATTTCTCGCAACTCCTCAGCACGCAGCGTTCGATGCGTGCGGACTTTGAGGCCGTTATGGTCTGGCGGATTGTGACTGGCTGTCACCATCACCCCACCGTCCGCGCCGTAATAGTCGGCGGCAAAGTTGTGGATAGGTGTGGGCACCATTCCCACATCGATGATGTCCAGCCCCGTGTGCAACAGGCCGCTGATTAGCGAGTGGCTGATACGCGGAGAGCTGTTGCGCGCATCTCGGCCTACCAGCACTGTGCGTGCGCCTTGCCGCAAAAAGAAGGTGCCGCAGGCCTGTCCTAAATCTGTGACCACCTCCTCAGTCAGATCTCGATCAGCAATACCCCTGATGCTGAATTCTCGAAAAATGTGTGGATTCAAACCTTTTCTCCAGGCGCTGTTCCCTTCAAGGCTATTGGGTTCTTGCTGTGTGCCTGTCAGAGTAAAATTGTAACACGCTCCCCAGCTTTGCGCAAGGCTTTTTTCGGTGCCTCTAATTTCGGCGTAAGTTAACCAGCGACCAGCGTCCAAGATGCACCTTTCCACAACGGTTAAGAAGGGGCCGGAAGGCGAGCCATATGCTAACTCTGCCGCGTGTCCACGCTTTGGAACCTCTGGAGCACGTCAGCAAGCCACCTGGTTGCGAATTGGTCATGCTAAGGGAGAGAGACAGGTGGCAGTGTCACCTGCCCAACTTCCGTAGCTCCTTGGGATGGGTCGTACAGGATAATCACGGGCGTGTAGTCGCCTGGCTGCAGCCCGGGCGGGAGCGCCAAGTCATACACATCGCGGATGTACTCACCGGGCCGCCAGGCAGAGGTAGGATAGGCAAAATGAACCGGTACGGCATCCGCCTGTGCCACCAATTGACCTGCCGGGTCAACTAGCCTGGCGGAGATTTTGAGGTCGCGGGAGCTGAGTGCCTTCGATTGCCACACCAGGGTCAGCCGCACCGGGTATAAAGTGGAGTGGGCCGAGGGGCGCGTAATGGCAAAGCTGTGCAAGGCAATCTCTGAGTTGGGAGAGGCTTCAATGGGTGACAGGCTGGCGGGAGGCTGTAACACTGGCTGTGGGCTGACCTGGATCAAAGGACCGACCGCGCTTAGGGACCAGTTTGCAGGCGCGCCCGGCAACTCACGGGTCAAATACACCGGGCGCCCCTCGTCCACAAGGCCGGCCACGGTTGCCAGTCTTTCCGCTTCCCGGTCGGCGGGAATCAGCATCAGGTCAGGGCGCAATGCCTGCGTAGCCTGGAAATAGCGTAGTAAGGTAACCTCTCCCAGGATGCCTACGATGGCGGCGCCGGCTTCCAAGGGCTGGACCATCACATCCAGCCCATAGTCGTGGACAGACCAATCCCCGGAACGATCTTGCGCAGGCAGGTTGTTCAGCAGCGACACCAAGGACTGCCCGGCCATCAACAAGACTAGCAGTACACAGATAGATCGCTGCAGCCATGGCACACGGGCCTCAGTCCTCCAGCGTGGTCCGGCCAACAGCCATCCAAGCGCGACCCCTATCCATATAGCCCAGATGACGAATAGAGGGATAAAGAATACCTGGATGTCAGCCACGCGATAGAAGAGGTTGAAGGCCAGGTAGGTGATAAACGCGATCCCGGTGAGGCCCAACTCACCACGCCTGCCCAGGGCCACGATCCCCAGCAGCCCCATGGCCAGGCCGACCCAGCCAAATTGGCCCACAAACAAAGCCAGGTAGAAAGGCCCCCCTCGTTCAGCTCCGAAAGGATTCTGGAAAATGAACGCGCCATAACCACTGGCGCTCACGTGCTGCCAGAAGCCAGCCAGCGTATTGGCGTAACCCCCGTCCAACGAGCCGACATGTCCTCGCAGAGGTAGATAGAGGTAGAGCAGGAGCGGTGCGCCGAACGCCAGGGCAAGCTTTGCGAAACAGCGTCGGCTGGCGGCAAGTCGGGGCTTGGGCGCCGAACCACTTCGGCTGATCTCGATCTCGGGCGCGTTGGCTGCCGAGCGCACCCTGCGCTGATAAATCCTGGACACGTGCCACACCTGGAAGATGACAGCCGGAATCATGAGCAGCATGGTCCGATGGTGGGTGAGCGATAAGCCAAACACGAAAGCAAGCGCCAATAGCCATCGTTTGGGGTGACTATTCCCATCCGTTGGCTCAGCTCGCTCGCTCCACGTCAGCAACCAGAGTATACCCGCCACAAAGGTCGCATTGAGCGTATAGACTTCGGCAACCGTGGCCTGCGACCAGAATACCGCTGAAATGGCCAACGCCAGTGCAGCAATTAGCCCCGCCAAGGCCTCGGCCCATGGGCGACGTTTGGGGATATCAGGCTGGCCTGGGGCAGGCCAGGGTGTCCGCGGAATTGTTAACTCCAACACAATCAGATAGACCAGGGCCACGGTTATGGCCCCGAAGACAGAGCTCAGCAGGTTAACCCGGTAGGCCACATCCCTCACAGGCACACGGGTGAAAAGCCAGCCCAACAGCGTATACAGAGGATAGCCGGTAGGGTGAGCAATGGCGAGCAGATAGGGGACAAGCTGAAA
>Ga0233417_10000698_pt1 | contig 10246 bp, 5 predicted proteins | sample Sed_MG_FD_189023 | JGI IMG/M metagenome (GOLD analysis project Ga0233417, IMG submission 189023) | Sediment microbial communities from Lake Towuti, South Sulawesi, Indonesia - Sediment_Towuti_2014_0.5_MG | ecosystem: Environmental > Aquatic > Freshwater > Lake > Sediment | place: Indonesia... | reverse complement strand
GCGCCTCGGCACCGACGGCATCATTCTCGTCCGCGACGAAGCCGGCTCTCTTCGCGGCTTTTACAACGTCTGCCGGCATCGCGCCCACGAGCTGCTGGCTCCCGGCGGCTGCACCCACGCCCGCGCCATCCGCTGTCCGTATCACGGTTGGACCTACGAGCTCGACGGCCGCCTTCGCCTCGCTCCGCGCACCGGCGACCTGACTGGCTTCGACCGCGGTGATTATTCGCTTTCCCCTGCGCGCCTGGCCGAATGGCACGGCTGGGTCTTCGTCAACGCCTCCGCCGACGCTCCCCCTTTCGCCGAATGGGTCGGCGAGCTGGACGACCTCGTCCGCCCCTACGAGCCGGAGCGTCTCCGCAGCGCCGCTTCAAAAAACTACGAAGTCGCCGCCAACTGGAAGCTGGTTCACGAGAACTACCACGAGTGCTACCACTGCCCCAACATCCACCCCGAACTGTGCAGAGTCTCCCCGCACGAAAGCGGCAAGAACATGTCCCGCCCCGGCGCCTGGATCGGCGGCCGCATGGACCTCATGCCTCAAGCCGCCACCATGTCCCTCGACGGCTCCTCCCGCGGCGTTCCTCTGCGCCGCCTCTCCCCCGACCAGCTCCGCCACGTGGACTACTGCGGCCTCGTCCCCAATCTCTTCCTCTCCCTTCATCCCGATTACGTCCTCACACATCGCCTCGAACCGCTCGCCCCTGACCGCACGCTCATCGAATGCCACTGGCTCTTCCCGCCGGAAGCCCTGGAGAAGCCCGGCTTCACCCCCGACTACGCCTTCCAGTTCTGGGACCTCACCAATCTCCAGGACTGGCGCGCACTCGAATCCGTTCAGCGCGGCGTCAGCTCCCGCGGCTATCGCCCCGGCCCTCTCGCCCAGAAAGAGGACGCCATTTATCAGTTCGTCCGCCGCATCGCCCGCGCCTACCTCGACGGCCACTTCACCCCCACGCCTGCCAATCCCGTTGCGCAAGAAACGTGAATCATGAAGCGCCGTTCACCGAAAAACATCTGCTTCCGGCCCAAGGCATAAGAAGAAGGCACGACACAAGCCTCGTTGACGATTGAGGCCCCATTGCCTTGTCCTGTCTTCTCTTCTCCAATTTCTAATTTCCATTTTCCAATTTCCATCTTCCATCCCAGTGTTCATCTGCGTTCATCTGTGGTTAAATCTTGTTGTGATTGCTCAACTCCGCGGCACGCTGATTGACAAGCGCCCCAACCATGTGCTGATTGACGTCGCCGGCGTCGGCTACCTGGTGCACATTCCCCTCTCGACCTTTTACACGCTCGGCGACCTCCATTCCGAAGTTACCCTGCTCATCTACACGCACGTCCGCGAAGACCAGCTTTCTCTCTACGGCTTTCTCACCGCCCGCGAAAAGCATCTCTTCGAGCTGCTCATCTCCGCCTCCGGAGTCGGTCCCACCCTAGCCACGAAAATTCTGAGCGGCATGAGCGTCGAAGAGCTGGGCCCGGCCATACGTCGCGGTGATCTCGGTCGGCTCACCAGCATTCCCGGCGTCGGCCGCAAGACCGCCGAACGCATGATCGTTGAGTTGCGCGACAAACTCGCCGCCCTCGCAGCCCACGAAGCCGCGCCTGAGCCCACCACCGGTCTCGAAGCCGACGTCGTCTCCGCTCTCGTCAATCTCGGCTACGACCGTCGCGCCGCCGAACGTGCGCTGGATACCACCCGTCGCGACGGCGCCCCGGCCACGTTCGAATCCCTCCTCCGCGCCACCCTCCAGCAACTGGCCAAGCCCGCCTCCCGCGCCGCCAAGATGTAGCGTGGCTTTTCGCCGTCATCGCGAGGCGCGTTGGCTGCGCTCTGTCATCCTGAGGCTATCCGACGAGGATGGCCGAAGGATCTCAACGCAATGTGTTGCTTCCACAGCCGACCGCCGCCGGTCCTGCTTTCGCTCCGCGCGCTTGCACATTTCCCACAACTTTCCTGTATCATTCCCTTCCATGCTGGTCCGGCGACCCATTCCTTCTTCCTCTGTGCCTCGGTGCCTCTGTGGCTAATCCGGTGATTCGCGCCCCCCGGATCGTCTCCGGCCAAGCCTACGACGAAGACGCGCGCCTCGACGCCTCCGTCCGCCCCAAGCGCCTCGCCGACTTCGTCGGCCAGTCGCGCGTCAAGGATAACCTCTCCATCGCCGTTCAGGCCGCCCGCTCGCGCAACGAAGCCCTCGACCACGTTCTGCTCTACGGCCCTCCCGGCCTGGGCAAGACCACCCTCGCCCAAATTCTTTCCGCCGAGCTCAGCGTCGCCATCAAGACCTCCAGCGGCCCGCTGCTCGAACGCAAGGGCGACCTCACCGCCATTCTCACTTCGCTCGACGCCCGCGAGGTTTTCTTCCTCGACGAAATTCATCGCCTCATCCCTGCGGTCGAAGAAATTCTCTATCCGGCCATGGAAGACTTTCGCCTCGACCTCATCATCGGCCAGGGCCCGGGCGCGCGCATTCATCCCTTTCTGCTGAGCCATTTCACGCTCGTCGGCGCCACCACCCGCGCCGGCCTGCTCACCGCGCCGCTGCGCTCGCGCTTCGGCATCGTCCACCGGCTCGACTTCTACACCCCTGACGATCTGGTGCAAATCGTTCGCCGCTCCGCGGGCATTCTCGGCATCTCCATGGACGACGCCGGCGGGCACGAAATCGCGCGTCGCGCCCGTGGCACCCCGCGCGTCGGCAACCGCCTGCTGCGCCGCGTCCGCGACTTCGCCGAAGTTCGTGCCGCCGGCCGCATCACCCTCGACGTCGCCCGCGAAGCCCTGGCCATGCTTGGCGTGGACGAACACGGCCTCGACGACATTGACCGCAACCTCATGCTCACCATCATCCAGAAATATTCCGGCGGCCCCGTCGGGCTGAACACCATCGCTGCCTCGCTCAGCGAAGAGGAAGACGCCATCGAAGAAATCTACGAGCCCTATCTGATGCAGCTTGGCCTGCTCGACCGCACCCAGCGCGGCCGCGTCGCCACCGCCCTGGCCTACAAACACTTCGGCCTCGACTCCCCACGCTCCGCCCAACCCCCTCTGTTCTAGCCTTTTCTCTGTGACTCTGTGCCTCTGTGGCCAATCTTCCGAATCCGTGTCCATCTGCGTTCATCTGCGGTTAAACTCTTCTCTTCAATGGCCCCATGGCCAAATGACCCAATGACCCCATTGCACCCGCGGCCAGTCTTCCCATCGGCGTCCATCCGCGTGCATCTGCGGTTAAACATCTTTGTTCTGCCCGTACTCAGCCTTTTCCTCTCCGCCTGCAATTCGGCCATCTCCCCCGGCTATCGCATTGAAAAACTCGACGTCGAAGTCCGCTTCGTCCCCTCTCCTCACCAGTCCCTTCATTTCCGCGCCGCCTATCGCCTGAAAAACATCAGCAACTCCCCGCTCGACTTTCTCGAGGCCAAGCTCCCCTCCGAATCTTCCTTCAACCGTCGCCACCTCCTCATCTCCCTCGACGGCCAACCCGTTCCCCCCACCATCTCCGCCGACACCGCGCGCATTCCCTTCTCCTCTCCCTGGCCCGTCAAGTCCACCCGCTCTCTCGTCATCGAGTACGACCTTTTGCATCCTCAGCCGCTTATCAAAGACGCCTTCTATCTCCTTCCCAACAACTGGTACCCCGCGCTTCTCCCGCCCGACCATCTCCTCGCCCGCGCCGACCTTCCCGACCAATGGGACCTCCGCATCCGCGTCCCCGACGGTTTTCTAGTCCACGCCAGCGGACAGCCGCGGGGTTCTTCCCGCAGCGGTTCCGAGCGCATCCACCGTTTCACCCAGCGCCCCACCGACGACTTCCACCCCTACGTTGTGTCGGGTCGTTACAACGAAAGCGTCATTCGCCAGCAAAGTCTGACCGTTCACTTCTGGGCGCTTATGCCCGTCCCTGCGGCTGATGCCGAGCTTGCCGCGCGCAACATCGCCGCTGTCCTTCGTGCCTACGAAGACATCTTGGGTCCCCTAGATAGGAGACCTCGGCCTCTTTTCGTGTTGAACGAAGCTCCTGCAACCGTGGCTCACTTCAGTCGCGACCGCACTATCGGTAGCGGGATCATCCTCAACCCGCCACTTTTCACTGTGCCGCCCGCGAACCCATCTCGCCTCTGCGAAGTCGACCAGCTCTTGTCCGACCTGTGGTTCCAGGAATTGACGGCGCCCCATGAGCGCGCTAAACCCCTAATGGAGCCCCTGAAACTCTTTACCCTCTTGCTTGCGTCTCCGTCTTGTGTCCCGCGCTTGTATGGTGCAGCAGCGCAGCCCCAATTGACTCAGCGCTTCTTGCAGGGATATCTGGAATCTCAAAAAGCGGCTCGCGGTACTTCTGATCACCCGGATGCCTACTTTGAGGATCAGGCGAACGAACTGAAGCGTCTTCTTTTCGCTTTTGCTCTCGAGGAGAAAATTGGTCGGGATGCATTTGCCCGGGGTCTCCGCCGCATGGTCCAAGCGCGTCGCGGACTGGACTGGTCCATTGACGACCTGCGCTCGGCCCTGGAACTCGAATCCGGGCAAAACCTCGCCGAGTTCTTCCGCGTCTGGCTCTACCAACCCGGCATTCCCGACGACTTCCGCCGCCGCTATGCCCTGCCTTGAACTGCAGGTGTCATCCCGAGCCCGGCGCCTCTTGCCGTGGCGAGGGATCTTGGCGTTTTTCTTCTCTGCAATCGGCAATTTGCAGTTTGAAATCTGCGTTCTTCACTCCGCGGGTGCCCCACCCTTCGACTTGTGAAGCGCGGGCTGGCTTCTATTTTCGCTTTTCTCTTTGGATCTCCACTCGCTCAATAGCCCAATTCTTTCCTCCCCTGCTACACTCTTCTCATGTCCCGTTCCGCCCTCGACCTTCTTGAATTCGCCGCCCTTCTCGACCTCCTCCGTCGCCAGACCACCTGCGCTCCTGGACGTCGTGCGGTCGAATCGCTCGCACCGCACACGGACCGCGCCCTGCTCGACACCGCTTATGCTCACATCCGCGAAGCCATGGCCTGGCTGCGTGCCGGCCGCGACCTGGGCTTTGGCTCGCTCGCTGACCCCGATCCCTGGCTCGCCAAACTCGACGCGCCTGCTGCCGTTCTTGCTCCCGCCGAATTGCTCGACGCCGCCTCGCTCCTCGACACCGTCACCTCTCTCCGCCAGACCTTCAAAGAGGACGCCGCGAAATTTCCGCTGCTCTCGGCGCGGGCCTCTTCCCTCGCCGACTTCCGCTCGCTCGCTGCTGCCATCCGCCGCGCCATTCTGCCTAATGGCGACATCGCCGACGACGCCTCCTCCGAGCTGCGCCGTATTCGCACCCAGATCGCCCGCACCCGCGACTCCATCCAGAAGACGTTGCAACAACTGCTGCGCGACCGCGGCGAGGAACCGGGCGAGGACTACGTCACCCGGCGCAACGACCGCTTTGTCATTCCCGTCCGCGCGGCTGCCCGACGCGAAGTTCGCGGCGTCGTCCACGGCGCCTCCGCCACCGGCCAGACGCTTTTCGTCGAGCCGCTCGAAACCATCGAACACAATAATCGCCTCGTTCAGCTTGTCGAAGATGAAGCCGCAGAAATTGCCCGCATCCTTGCCGAGCTGACCGCACGACTCCAGTCTGACCTTGGCCCGTTGCGACACGCCGCCGCCACCATCGCTGACCTCGACTCCCTCTTCGCCCGCGCGCGTTTCGCCCACGAATTCGACTGCGCCCTCCCCGAGTTCACCGACTCCTTCGACCTTCGTCTCGACTCCGCGCGCCATCCCGTTCTCGAAGCTCGACTCCGCGCCGAAGCTCGCCCGATCGTGCCCATTACGCTTGCGCTTGGCAGCGCCGAAACCGTTCTCGTCATCAGCGGACCCAACACCGGCGGCAAAACCGTCGCCCTCAAGACCGTCGGACTGGCCGCTCTCGCCGCTCAATCCGCCATTCCCGTCGCCGCCCAATCGGCCGTGCTTCCCCTCTTCGACCGCGTCCTCGCCGACATCGGCGACGAGCAATCCATCGCCGCCGACCTTTCCACCTTTTCCGCCCACGTCCTCAACCTCCGCAGTATGCTCGGCCAGGTCACGCCGCACTCGCTCGTTCTCGTGGACGAAATCGGCACCGGGACCGCTCCCGAAGAAGGCTCCGCCCTGGCCGTCGCACTTCTCGAAGAGTTCCTCCAGCGCCGCTGCCTCACTCTCGCCACCACCCATCACGACCGCCTCAAAGCCTGGGCCTCCTCCACCTCTGGCGTCTTGAACGCTGCCGTCGAATTTGACGAAGTCAACCTCCGCCCCACCTATCGCCTGCTGGTCGGCGTTCCCGGCACTTCTTCCGGCATCGCCATCGCCCGCCGCCTCGGCCTTTCCGTGCCGCTCATTGACCGCGCACAGAAGAAAATCTCTCCCGAAGCTCGTGAAGCCTCCGCGCTCATCGCTTTTCTCCATCGCAGCCGCGACGACCTCGAGGAAATCAAGCGCAACGCCGCTGAGCAACTTCGTCTGCTCGAAGACGAGCGTCGCAAACTCCAGATCGAATGGGTGGACCGCCAGAAAAAGCGCCTCGCTGAGCTCGAGCAGAAGTTCGCCGAAGCCGCCAAACGCTACGAATCGGAAATCCTCCGCCTGGTTGACGAAATCAAAGACCGCGAGCTGCGCGCGCAAGTGGAAAAGTCCGCCGCCCGCCGCGGTAGAAAAGTTGCCGCCGATGCCCGCGACGAAGCTGACGCCGCCGTCGTCCAGCACCTTTCCGACTCACAGGCTGACCTCGGCACCTCCACCACTCCTCCTCCGACTCCGCCTTCCCCCGACCAGCTCATCCCCGGCACACTTGTCCGCGTCCGCGGCCTGCCCTCTCCCGTCACCATTCTCGCCTTAAGCACCGTCGGTGCACGCCATGTAGAGGCCGGCTCTGTGCCGGCTCCTTCGGTAGCGCCGGCATCCTTGCCGGCCGGGGCGCGGGGCAGAGCCCCGCTTGACACCTCCGCCCACGGCGTGCCTGCGCAGGTCGAGCATATCGAAACGCAACGGGCCGCGCCCTCTTCGCCAAGCTCCTGGGCCGAAGTCCAAGCCGGCCCTCTCCGCATGCGCGTCCCTCTCTCCGACATCCTATCCCTCGCCGACGCTTCTCCCTCCTCGGGCGCTCGCCATGCGTCTCGCCCTCTCGCTCCCGACGCCTCCGCCCCGTCCCGTTCCGCTGTAGGGGCACGCCATGGCGTGCCCTCCTCTCCCGCTTCTTTGGTAGCGCCGGCATCCTTGCCGGCCGGGGCGCGGGGCAGAGCCCCGCTCGACACCCGTGTCTCCGCGCACCCCTCAAAAGAACCGCCTACCGACGAGCTCAACGTCATCGGCCTCACCGTCGAAGAAGCCACCGCCCGCGTGGACAAATTCCTCGACGACGCTGCCCTGCGCAACGCCTCCCGCGTCCGCATCATCCACGGACACGGCACCGGCGCCTTGCGCCGTGGCCTGGCCGCTTTTTTGACCGATCATCCCCACGTCGCCAGCTTTGCCCTGGCCGACCCCGACCACGGCGGCTCGGCCATCACTGTCGTGGACCTGCGTGCTTAGCGACGAGACTCCCGACGCCCCGGTGTCTCACCGCTTCACCTCGCTGAGTTGTATCTTTCCTGCAGGGTTTAGGTAAAATAGTCGTAGAGGGCTATTGTCAATCGCTCTGGGAGCCCAATGGCGTTTGCCAGCACTTTGCGGAGATCCTTTTCTCTCTTCGTTTTGGGTTTATTTTTCGCATTCTCCCCAGCAATTGCACAGCAGCAGCTAAAGACAATCAGCCTCCCTGCGGACGAAAACCACCCAGATGGGTTTGCTTTCACCGGAGACGGCAACTCCCTGATTCTCTGGTACGCCCGCCGCGTTATTGACGTATGGGATATCAAGACCGGGACTCGTCGCGAAATCTATGATGGAAGCTTTTCTGACATCTACATCTCTCCCCACAGCAATCTTCTCGTCCTTGTCACACAGATTTCCTCCAATTCTGAACTCATATTTCTCGACGACCTTGGCATGATTCACTATCAATATTCTCTCCCCCCGGATCACCAGATCCTTTGGGCGCAGTGGAGTTTGAATGGGTCAGCTTTTGACCTTCTGCGCGCAGAGCTTAGCTCTCGGGCAGGAGGCACGTACTCTAAGGCCAGCCTTCAAACAGTAATTCAATCCATCCGGGTCGGCGGCTTTCAAAGCTCAGAGTTCCCCGTTCCAGAGGCAACCACCCAGTTCTGGTACAGCCACGCGGAGAGTTTGGGACTCATCTGCCTGACACACAGTCAGGGAGAAGAGGATTCTCCATCCGTCTCAGCCGTCTACGACTCATTTGGAAAGTCGATTGCGCTCACGCCTGACTTCAAGCACCTCTGCGTTTCCGAGGGCCGCCGATATTATGATGAGTACCCGGACGATGCGGAGATGTCCTTCCGCATTCTCGACGCTAGAACCCACCAGGTCCTTCACACATTTAGATCGTCCGATCCCACGAAGCTCACGGGCTATTCTGCCGGAGAATGGAATCCTCAGAATGATGATCTGCTTGTTCTTGAGCATTCCTCAGAATCCAAAGAAGATCCAACCTACTCCATATTTAGCGTTTCCACAGGTCGTACCCTCCACAAAATCTCTGGATCGGACTATGCTTGGTCGTCCGACGGGAAAAAGCTAGCAGTCATTCAAAACCACAAAATCTTCCTGATTCCCATCGGCAATTGATCTCGCAAATGGCCGACCCGGGTTCCTTCACTGATCGCGTCAAATCTCAGGCGGACATCGTCCGCATCCTCGGCGAATACGTCCGCCTGAAAAAGTCCGGCCAGAGCTTCACCGGCCTTTGCCCCTTTCACTCCGAAAAGACTCCTTCGTTCAACGTCCATCCCATGCGGCAGTTCTATTACTGCTTCGGCTGCGGCGTGGGCGGCGATGTTTTCAGCTTTATTCAGGCCATGGAGCGTTGCGAGTTCCCCGAAGCGGTCCGCATCGTCGCCGAAAAATCCGGTATTCCCGTCCCTCGCCAGCGTGAACGCTCACCTGACGAGCGTCGCGACACCCAGCAGCGCTCCGCGCTCATCGAGATGCACAAGGAAGCCGCCGCCTTCTTCGCCCATCAACTGGAAACCACCATCGAAGGCCGCGCCGCCCGCGCCTATCTAGAAGACCGCGGCCTCGACTCCGCCGCCATCTCGCGCTTCGCTCTCGGCTACGCTCTTTCCTCCGGCGACGCTCTTCTTCGCCATCTCCAGCCCAAGTTTCCTGATGCGCTTCTCGACCTCTCCGGGCTCTTCTCCCGCGACCAGTCCGGTCGCCCCTTCGACCGCTTCCGCCGCCGCATCATCTTCCCCATTGCTGACGACCGCGGACGCATTGTCGCCTTCGGCGGCCGCGCCCTGGGCGACGATCTCCCCAAATATCTCAACTCCCCGGAAACACCCATCTACACCAAGAGCAATGTCCTCTATCATCTCGACAAAGCCAAAGACGCCATCCGCCAGCTCGACTTCGCCGTCCTCGTCGAAGGCTACATGGACACCATCGCCGTCGCCCGCGCCGGCGTGCAAAACGTGGTCGCCTCCTGCGGCACCAGCCTCACTGAAGCGCAAATCAAGCAACTGGCCCGCTGGTCGCCCACGCGCCGCATCGTCGTCAATTTCGACCCGGACGCCGCGGGCCAGTCCGCCACCGAGCGTTCCCTCACCCTTCTTCTCGAAAACGGCTTCGACGCCCGCGTTCTCGCACTTCCCAGCGGCGCTGATCCTGACAACTTCATCCGCAAAAATGGCGCCGATGCTTACAAAAGGCTCCTCGCCGAAGCTCCCGCCTATCTCGACTACCTCATTGCCCGCGCCCGCTCGATGGATCTGAGCACCGGCGAAGGCAAGCTTCGCGCCATGAATTTCCTGATGCCTTTCGTGCAGCGCGTTCCCAACCGGCTCCTCCGCTCCGAGTGGGCCACGCGCATCGCCCAGCAACTGCGCATCGAAGAGCCGGTGCTGCGCGAAGCCCTGCGTCGCGCTGCCTCCGAGCGGCGCAGTGAAGTGAAAGCCAAACCCGAACTCGTCCCCTCCGGCGCCAAGCCTGCCGAGCGCCGCCTGCTCCAGATGCTTCTCGATTCCGACGCTCTTCGCGAAAAAATCGCCGCCGCGCTTGTCGCCGACGGCCTTCACAAAGGCCTCGAGTCCGAAAAAATCTTCGCGTCCCTTCTGCAGTGCGTCGCCGACGGCGCTCGACCCGAACCCACCGCACTGGCCGCCTCGCTCGACG
>Ga0233417_10000696_pt1 | contig 10254 bp, 8 predicted proteins | sample Sed_MG_FD_189023 | JGI IMG/M metagenome (GOLD analysis project Ga0233417, IMG submission 189023) | Sediment microbial communities from Lake Towuti, South Sulawesi, Indonesia - Sediment_Towuti_2014_0.5_MG | ecosystem: Environmental > Aquatic > Freshwater > Lake > Sediment | place: Indonesia... | reverse complement strand
CCGCCCCAGCCCGTGGTAGGTTTCCGCCATGGTGGGATGCTTCCGGGCCGCAGCCTCGTAAAGGGTCGCGGCCTCCTCCCAGCGGGCCGTGGCCAGAAGACACTCGCCAAGCGCCAACTGGACAGGGAGATACTCAGGATCAACACGAGCGGCCTCCTGAAGGGACACAGCCGCTTCCTCATACCTTCCCTGCGCGGCCTGACACAGTCCCAGGTAGTAAGCCCAGCTCAAGGATGCCGGGTCGAGAAGGTGGGCGCGGCGGAAACAGACTTCCGCTTCTTTCACCAGGCTGTGTGCGTACAACACCATTCCCAGCCTGCCGTTGGCGCCGGCATCCTCTGGATGGGCAACGGCGGCATCGAAAGCCTGCTGAACGACAGCGCGGACGGCGGGAGGCAAGCCCTCAACAGAGAGCTTGGGCAATTCCCGCAGGCCCGGCCCGCGCCCAGCGGATTGCGAACACCACGCGCCGCCGGCCAGTGACAACCACACGACCAAACCCCACCGCGCCCGCCGCACTTCTCCCCTCGGCGACTAAGTTAACAGAAAACGGGTCAGCCTGATCTGCCCCATTTTTCAGGAGCGCGATAGAAAATGGCGCAGATCAGGCTGACCCCTTTTAGCGGCCGGAGGAGCCGAAGCCGCCGCTGCCGCGGCGCGTGTCGTTCAGCTCGCTCTCCTGCCACTCGACCCGCTCGTAGCGCGAGATGACCAGTTGTGCGATGCGGTCACCGCGCCTCACGTGGTAGTCCTCGCGGCCCAGGTTCAGCAGGATCACCTTGATCTCGCCGCGGTAACTCGGGTCGATCGTGCCCGGGCTGTTGGGCAGCGTGATCGCGTGATTCAACGCCAGCCCGCTTCGCGGCCGCACCTGCGCCTCAAAGCCCGGCGGCAGCTCGATGGCTAAGCCCGTCGCAATCGCCTGCGGCGCGCCGGGCGCGAGCACCGCGTCTTCGAGCGCCCGCAGATCCATCACCGCGTCGTCGTCCGGACCGTGGGCGTAGTCGGGCAGGAATGCGCCCGCGTCCAGCCTTCGGATCCGCACTTTCATGAATCCGCTATCATAGCGTGTCATGCCGACGGTCCGGCCGCGCCGCGTGATCTCCGTCTCTCCGATGCCTCCCGAGAAGTGCGCCTACGCGCTGGCGCGCTACAGCCGGTCGCCGGACTCGATCCGCCAGTCCATCGAGTGGGTCCGCGGCCACGACTCGCAGAAGTTCCTCGAGCACTACTACTTTCAATACGGCCACGCCTCCATCGCCGACCTCGGCCACGTGGTGCTGTGCTTCGAGGGCATCTCCGAGCTGGCGGCTACCGAGATCGAAGACGAGCCACTCTGGGACGGACAGGCCAAGTCCTCCCGCTACCAGGACTTTTCCCGCTCCGGCTTCATCACGCCGCCCGAGTTCGGCGAGCATGACGGGGCCCGCTATCGCGCCGCCGGCGAGCGGCTGCTGGCCGCCTACGGAAAGATCCACGCGGCCGTATCCGCGCATCTCTCTGAGAAGCTGCCGAGGCCCGCGGACATGAAACCGGACGCCTACGAGCGGAACATCAGCGCCCGCGCCTTCGACGTCGCGCGGTACCTCCTGTTCCTCGGCGTGCCGACCAACATCGGCCAGGTCACCAGCATCCGCACGCTCGAAAAGCAGATCCGCCGCCTCAGAGCTTCCGAGTACCTGGAGCTTCAAGAGATCGCTGGCGAGATTGCCGAAGCCTGCGCCGCTCCGCCGGAGTGCGCGTGGGACGAGGCCGCCGCCCGCGAGCCGCTCGCGCCTACGCTGGCCCGCCACGTGGACGCCGACACGCACGTTGCCGGGTCGCGCCGCGACCTCAAGCTCTGGGCCGAGGAGAACCTGCCGCCCGCGGCCGGCCTGGCCATCGAGGACGTCGATCTCCTTCGCCCGTCCGACAGCGTGGCCGACATCGTGGCCACGCTGCTCTATCCAGTGACCGACCGGCCGTTTCGCGAGCTGTACGAGCTGGCTCTCGGATGGAGCACCGAAAAGCGCCGCGAGGTCATCGAAACCGCCCTCGGCTCGCGCACTCGCCGGGACGAACTGCTCGCCGGCTTTCGCGGCGGCCCTTACGTCTACGACATCGTGATGGACATCGGCGCTTACCGGGACCTGCACCGCCACCGCCGCTGCCAGCAGCTTCGGCAGGCTTACTCCGGCCGGCTCGGCTTCGACACGCACGCCGCGATCAGAGAAGCGGGGCTTGAGGCCGACTATGAAGCGGCCATGCGCGCCGGGCTGGACACGATGCATGCGCTGCCGAAGCCGGGCTCGCACTACCTCGTACCGTTCGGTGCGCGCTCGCGCTTCCTGTTTCGCATGGACTTCGCCGAGGCCGAGTACATTTCGCGCCTGCGCAGCGGCGTCAAGGGCCACTTCAGCTACCGCGAGATCGCCTGGAAGATGAAGCTCAAGATGGAGCAACTCGAACCCGACCTCGGCCGCCTGATCCAGGCCACGCCGCCGTGGGTGGAAGAACCGTTGAAGCGCTGAACCGCCCTATACTTGACTTATGCTGCCGCGCATCGCGCTTGTCTGTTGCCTGGTCTCTTGCGCCCTCTCCTCCACCGCGCAGGAGGAGCCGCCGAAGAAGCTGACGCCCGACGAGCTGAAGGGAATGTTCGACAAGAAGGAGAAATTCTACTTCCTCGACGTCCGCGAACCTGAAGAACTCGAGAAGCTCGGCACGCTGCCCGGTTACGTAAATATTCCGCTGAGCCAGCTAGAGAGCCGCCTGTCGGAGGTGCCGAAGGACCGTCTCATCGTCAGCACCTGCAACCGTGCCCGCCGGGCCGCCACCGCCGCCGAGATCCTGAAGAAGCATGGGTACAAGAACATCGTGCTGTGCGCCATGAACGACTGGAAGGAGAAAGGCTACGAGGTGATCTACCCCAAAAAGGGGTCAGCCTGATCTGCCCCATTTTTACCGGACAAAAATGGGGCAGATCAGGCTGACCCCTTTATGGATGTAGCGATTCGTGCACCGCGGGGTACCGCTCTGCGCTGCCAAGGCTGGAAGCAGGAAGCCGCGCTGCGCATGCTGATGAACAACCTCGATCCGGAGGTTGCCGAGCGCCCGCAGGACCTTATCGTGTACGGCGGCGCCGGCAAAGCCGCCCGCGATTGGCGCTCTTACTACGCCATCGTCCGCGAACTCGAAGCCCTCGCGAACGACGAAACGCTTCTCGTGCAGTCCGGCAAACCGGTCGGCGTGTTCCGCACGCACGAAGAAGCGCCGCGCGTCCTGATCGCCAACGCCAACCTCGTTGGCCACTGGTCCGGCTGGGAGCACTTCCACGAGCTCGAGCGGCTCGGCCTCATCATGTACGGCCAAATGACGGCCGGAAGCTGGATCTACATCGGCTCGCAAGGCATCGTCCAGGGCACGTACGAGACTTTCGCCGCCGCCGCCCGCAAGCACTTTGGCGGTTCGCTCGCGGGCAAGCTCGTCGTCTCTGGCGGCATGGGCGGCATGGGCGGGGCGCAGCCACTGGCCGCGGTGCTGAACGGCGCGGCCTTCCTCGGCATCGAGGTCGATCCCGAGCGCATTAAGCGGCGGCTCCGTACCGGCTACTGCGACATCATGGTCACGGAGCTGCACGAGGCGGTCCGCATCCTTCGCAACGCCGTTCATCAGAAGCAGGCCACGTCCGTCGGGCTGGTGGGCAACTGCGCCGACGTCCTGCCGCAGCTTGTGAGCCGCGGCATCGTCCCGGATCTCCTCACTGACCAGACCAGCGCCCACGACCCGCTCAACGGCTACATTCCCGCTGGATACACCGTAGAACAGGCCGCGCAATTGCGCCGCCGCGATCCCAAGGAGTACATCGAGCGCGCCATGGACTCCATCGCCGTCCACGTGCGTGCGATGCTCGACCTCAAGAAACTCGGCTCGGTCGTCTTCGATTACGGCAACAACATCCGCAGGATGGCCGCTGACCGCGGCGTCGCCGACGCCTTCACGATTCCCGGTTTCATCCCCGAGTACATCCGGCCGATGTTCATGGAGGGGCGCGGCCCGTTCCGCTGGGTGGCGCTGTCCGGCGAGCCGTCCGACATCGCCGCCACCGACAATCTCGTGCTCCGCCTGTTCCCGCACAACGAAACTCTGACCCGGTGGATCTCACTGGCTCGGAAACGGGTCAGGTTCCAGGGGCTGCCGGCCCGCATCTGCTGGCTGGGTTATGGAGAGCGCGCGAAGTTCGCCCTCGAGATCAACCGCATGGTGGCCTCCGGTGAGCTGAAGGCGCCTATCGTCATTGGACGCGACCACCTGGACTGCGGCTCCGTCGCGTCCCCCTATCGCGAGACGGAGAACATGCGCGACCACAGCGACGCCGTCGCCGACTGGCCGCTGCTCAACGCTCTTCTGAACACCGCCGCCGGCGCAAGCTGGGTCTCCGTACACAACGGCGGCGGCGTGGGCATCGGGTACTCGCTTCATGCCGGGCACGTCACCGTCGCCGAGGGAGACGCCCGCTCGGCCCGCTGCCTGGAGCGCGTCATGACCTGCGACCCCGGCATCGGCGTCCTCCGGCACGCCGACGCCGGCTATGACGAAGCACTGAAGTTCGCAGCGCGCGCCGGCCTGCGCGTGCCGATGGGGGAGGAACCTCACCGGACCAAATGACACGAACCATCCTCGTGCGGGGCGCCCGGCAGTTGCTGACGCTCCGCGGCCCCGCCGGGCCGAGGCGAGGCGCTGCCCTCCGCGATCTCGGCGTCATTCAGGACGGTTCGGTGCTGATCCGCGACGGCCTCATTCTCGAAGTTGGGGCCACCCGCCGCATCGAGAACCTCGCGCTGGCCCGCAAGGCCGAGGAAATCGACGCCGGGCGGCGCGTCCTCATGCCGGGCTTTGTCGACAGCCACACCCATCTTGTGTGCGGCCCGCCGCGGCTGCTTGATTACGAGATGCGCCTGGCGGGCGCCACTTACCACCAGATCGCGAAAGCCGGCGGCGGTATCTTCGCGAGCGTCAAGGCCATCCGCGCAACATCCGCCAGGACCCTCGAGCAGCAGGCCCGCCGCACCGCCGCTCAGTTCGCTCGTCACGGAACCACCACCGTCGAAGCCAAATCCGGCTACGGCCTCGACCGGCGCGGGGAGTGGAAAACGTTGCGCGTGCTCAACGCCGTCCACGACCGGCCCATTGGAGTCATCCCCACCTATCTCGGCGCGCACGTGGTCCCGCCCGAGTACGAAGGCCGGCCGGCCGATTACATCGACTGGATGCGGGCCACCATGCTGCCCCGCATCCGCAAGCACCAGTTCGCCCGCTTCGTGGATGTTTACTGCGACAAAGGCGCATTCCGGCTCGATGAGGCGCGGCGGTACCTCGAGGCCGCCCGCGCCTTCGGCTTCGCCCTCAAGCTGCACGCCGAGCAGTTCGTCCACACCGGCGCCACCAGGCTGGCGGTGGAACTCGGCGCGGTCAGCGCAGACCATCTGGACCACGTGGACGACGATGACATCGCCGCCCTCGCCCAGTCGTCCACCATTGCGACCTTGCTCCCCGGCGCCGTTTTTCATCTCGGCCTGGACCGTTACCCGCCGGCCCGCCCGCTGATCGACTCCGGGGCGGCCGTGGCCCTCGCCACCGACTTCAATCCCGGCACCAGCCCGACGTGCAGCATGCCGATGATCCTGTCGCTCGCCTGCGCGCGGATGCGCATGACGCCGGCCGAAGCCATCTCCGCTGCCACCATCAACGGCGCGCACGCTTGCGGCTGCGCCGGCGTCGCCGGTTCCCTCGAGCCCGGCAAGCAGGCGGACCTGATCCTCGTCGACGTCGCCGACTATCGCGAGATCCCCTACCATTTCGGCGCTAATCTGGTGGCCATGACCATGAAGAAGGGCGCGGTCGTATATACCCAGGGAGAGGTCCCGTGCCCCGGCAGCTAATCGAGTGCGTGCCCAATTTCTCCGAGGGCCGCGATGCCGCCACAATCGAAGCGATCACTGGGGCCGTCCGCTCCGTCGCCGGCGTCGTCCTGCTCGACCGCGAGTCGGACGCGGACCATAACCGCTCCGTCCTCACCTTCGCTGGCCCGCCGGAGGCCGTTCTCGAAGCCGCCTTCCGAGCAGTAGAGCGCGCCGTCGCTCTCATTGATCTGAACCGGCACCAGGGAGTTCATCCGAGGATCGGCGCAGCCGACGTGGTTCCTTTCGTTCCCATCGAAGGACTAACGCTCGCCGATTGCGTGCGGCTCGCCGAGCGCCTCGGCGAGATCATCTGGAAGCGGCTCGGCGTGCCCGTTTACTTTTACGAGGCGGCCGCGCGCGCGCCCGCGCGCGTCAACCTCGAGAACATTCGCCGCGGCCAGTTTGAGGGCCTGCGCGAGGAGGTGCAGACCAACCCGGAACGCCTCCCCGACATTGGCGAAGCGCGCCTGCATCCCACGGCCGGAGCCACTGTCGTCGGCGTCAGGAAATTCCTCATCGCCTACAACATCAATCTCACTACCGCCTACGTCGAAATCGCTAAGAAGATCGCCCGCGCCATTCGCTTTTCCTCCGGCGGCTTTCCCTTCGTCAAGGCGATGGGTGTGCCTCTCCCCTCGCGCAACCTCGCCCAGGTCTCCATGAATCTCACCGACTTCGAACAGACGCCCATCCACCGCGTCTTCGAGGCGGTCCGCGCGGAAGCAGCGCGCTACGGAGCGGACATCGCTTCGAGCGAGATCGTCGGCCTGATCCCGAGGAAGGCGCTTGAGATGACGGCCGAATTCTACCTCCGCTGCGAGAACTTCCGCCCGGACCTCGTGCTCGAGAACCGCCTTGAGGACGCGCTGGCCGGCCGTGGCCTCGATGAGTTTCTTGACGCCCTGGCCGCGCCCGCGCCCACGCCCGGCGGAGGCAGCGCCGCCGCCGCGGCCGGCGCCATGGCCGCGGCTCTCGGCGCGATGGTCGCCGGGGTGGCCAAACTCACGAACTTTGACTTCGCTACGGACCGCGCCTTCCTCGCCGAAGCGGTGCGGCGCGACGCCGCTGCCTACGATGCCGTCGTGGCCGCGTACAGAAGACCTAAGGCGGAACGCGCGCCGGTCGTCGAAGAAACCCTGCAACAGGCGACCCGCGTGCCCCTGGAAGTCGCCGAGCGCTCCGCCCGGTTGCAGGAGACACTCGAGAAGCTGGCCGCCGAAGCCCCGCCAAAGGTTTCCTCCGACGTCGAGACCGCGATCGCGCTGGCCTCAGCCGCGGTTCGGGGAGCGCTGGCCAACGTCCGCCTCAACCTCGCCTCGATCAAGGATGAGGCTTTCCGCCGCTCCGCGGAGGAACGCGCGGCGGCGCTGGAATGAAAACCGGTGGGATCAGGCCAGCCGCCCCGAGCGCTGGATTGGGGTCAGACCAATCCAGCCCGAGCGCTGTTTGCGAGTGGGCAGATCTGTCTGACCCATTTGTGGCAGGTACAATCGATACAGTGCTGGTCACCATCACCCCACGCTTCGAGCGCCCTGAGTGGCTTCGTGTGCCCGCGCCCGTGGGCGGCAACTACCGCGAGTTGAAGGCTCTCGTGGAACGCTTGCGGCTGCACACCGTCTGCGAGAGCGCGGCCTGCCCGAACGTCGGCGAGTGCTGGAACCATCGCACCACCACATTCATGATCCTCGGCAACGTCTGCACCCGGCGCTGCGGCTTCTGCGGCGTGAGGAAAGGCGCTCCGATGCCCGTGGATTACGACGAGCCGCGCCGCGTCGCCGAAGCGGTGGCCTCGCTCGGACTCCGCTACGCGGTCGTCACCAGCGTCAATCGGGATGACCGCAAGGACGGCGGCGCCGAGTTGTTCGCGCTCATCATCCGCGCCGTCCGCGAGCGCGTGCCCGGCTGCAAGGTCGAAGTGCTGATCCCCGATTTTCAGGGCTCACACGCCGCCATGGACATCGTGCTCGACGCCTCGCCCGATGTCCTCAACCACAACACCGAGACCGTGCCGCGCCTTTACCGCCAGGTGCGCCTGGGCGCGCGTTACGAGCGCTCGCTTGACATTCTCGCCTATGCGAAAAGGGTGCACCCGGACGTCCCCACGAAGTCAGGGCTGATGCTCGGCCTGGGCGAGACCGGGGACGAGGCGCTCGAGGTCATGCGCGATCTTCGCGCTCACCAGGTGGACATCCTCACGCTGGGGCAATATCTGCGGCCTTCGCCGAAGCACCTGCCGGTGATCCGCTACGTTACGCCGCCAGAGTTCGCGGCCTTCCGCCGCGCCGGTCTTGAGATGGGCTTCGCGCACGTCGAATCCGGCCCGCTCGTGCGCAGCTCGTATCACGCCGCCGAGGCCAGCGCGCGCCCCACCGCCTGAAGCGTCTCCTCGGCCTCGCGCTCCGCGTGCGCCGTGGACACATAGAAACGCCCGTCGGGGAGGATGTAGACGCCCTCCTCGAGGAGTTGGAGCCAGAACCGGTCGAGCTTCCCCCGGTCGTCTTCGAGCGTGTCGCGGTAGTCGCGCAGTTCGCTCTTCTCGGTGAAGTGAACCGCGAACGCCGCGCCGAATCCGCAGACCTGCGCCGCCACCCCGCTGCGCCGCGCGCAGTCGCCGATGCCGGCCATCAGCCGCTCGCCAAGGAGATTGGCGCGCGCCAGCGCCGCGCCGCCGCTCGCTGACAGTTCCTCGAGCACTGCCTTCGCCGCCGCCAGCACCACCGGATTGCCGTTGAAGCTGCCGCCGAACACTACGCCCCCGCCGCAAATCTGCTCCAGGATCTCCCGCCGGCCGGCCACCGCGCTCACCGGCATCCCGCCGCCGAGAGCTTTTCCGAACGTTGCCAGGTCCGGCGTCACGCCGAAATGTTTCTGTGCCCCGCCGAGCCCGATGCGGAAGCCGGTGATCACCTCGTCGAAGATGAGCAGAGCGCTGTGCTCGCCGCAGATCTCCTTCACCCGCTGGAGGTAGCCCGGCGCCGGCACCATCCCGCCGCTGTTGCAGAGCACCGGCTCCATGATAGCCGCCGCGATCTCGTCCCCTCGCCGCGCGAACGCCTGCTCGACGCTCTCGATACAGTTCCACCGCGCCACCACCACGTTCTCCGCCTCATTGGCCGCCTGTCCGCGCGACTCGAGCACGACGTTCGGCGCCTCCGGCGGTCCAACGTCGGCTGCGCTCGGCTTGTGGCTCAGCAGGACCGAATCGACCCACCCGTGATAGTGGCCCTCGAACTTCAGGATCAGCCGCCGGTTCGTGAAAGCGCGCGCCAGCCGCAGCGCAAGCTGAACCGCCTCAGTCCCGCTCGAGGTGAAGGCGACCCGCTCGGCGCACGGGACCAGTTCCTGGATCTTCTCCGCCACCTGGTACTCCAGTTCGTGCTGCGCTCCGTAAGTGAACGGCCCTTCGACTTGACGCCGGACCGCCTCGACGACCTTCGGATGCCGGTAGCCCAAGATGTTCGGTCCCCATCCCAGCGCATAGTCGATGTACTCGTTGCCGTCCACGTCCGTGAGGCGCGGGCCGCACCCGTCCCGGAAGTAAAGCGGCACCGGGAACTTCGCCCGGAACGGGCTGCTGACGCCGCACGCCAGCGACTCCCGGGCCCTGTTCAGCAACTCACGCGATCTGCCCCATTTCTCGTTCAAAGCGCCGTCTCCAAACGTTCGAGGGTATCATGGTGCAGTCTCGTTAGGAGACCCATATGGAATCGCTCACACGGCGCACTTTTCTCGGCGGCCTCGGCGCTTCGGCGGCCGCGACGGGCCAGCCTTCTGCCCGCACGGTCCGTATCGGTGTGGTCGGCGGCGGCTTCGGCTCGACCTTTCAGTGGCACCTGCATCCGCGCTCGCGCGTCACAGCGGTTTGCGACATCCGGCCCGACCGTTTGCAGCGCCTCTCCGAGGTGTACCGCGCGAACACCGCTTACCGCGACTTCCGCGAGTTCCTCAGGCATCCGGAACTGGACGCCGTGGCCGTCTTCACGCCCGCGCCCCTCCACGCCTGGATGGCCATCGAGTCGATGAAAGCCGGCAAGCACGCCATCAGCGCCGTGCCGGCCGGCATGTCAGCAGAGGAACTCGAGCGGCTGCTTGAGACCGTCAAGTCCACCGGCATGAAATACATGATGGCGGAGACGAGTTACTACCGTCCGGAAACCATGACGTGTATGGAGTGGGCCAGGGAAGGGAAGTTCGGCACGATCTTCTACTCCGAAGCCGAGTATCATCACGAGGGACTTATCCCGCTGATGTTCGACGACCGCGGCTTTCCCACCTGGCGTCACGGCTTTCCGCCCATGCACTACCCAACGCA
>Ga0233417_10000695_pt1 | contig 10260 bp, 8 predicted proteins | sample Sed_MG_FD_189023 | JGI IMG/M metagenome (GOLD analysis project Ga0233417, IMG submission 189023) | Sediment microbial communities from Lake Towuti, South Sulawesi, Indonesia - Sediment_Towuti_2014_0.5_MG | ecosystem: Environmental > Aquatic > Freshwater > Lake > Sediment | place: Indonesia... | reverse complement strand
TGGCTTGAAGAACGCACGTTGCTCGCCAACAATGTCAACCGGTCAGGTGCGGCGCTGGAGGGTCGGCCGGTCCCCCTGGCGCCAGCAGCTAGTGCGGCCTCTCATAACGTTGCACCGGAAACGTCTTCATCGTTCAGGCGGCGAGCTTGAGCCGGGCGTTGGCCGTACGGCGTTCGCGTCGTCGGGCTGCTTCGAGCTTGCGTCGTTCGCGCTCGGCGGGGCTGTTGCGGTGGCGGATGTGCTCGGCGAGCGCGTAGCCGAAGGCGTCCCAGTCGAGGTAGTCGGCGTTCTTGCACACGAACTCGTCGATCACGCCGAAGGTGGCTTCGATCCGGTTGAGGTAGCTGGCGTAGGTCGGGGTCGGCACGAGCTCGATGTTGTTTTGCTCGGCGTAGGCGCGGATCGCGGGCGTCCAGTGGCAGGAGAGCCCGTCCTGGATCCAGTAGATGCGGATCCGCTTGGGGTAGGCGAGGCGGATCATCTGCAGGAAGGTCAGCGTCGAGGCGCCGTTACGGCGCGGCCGGGGCCGGATGCGCAGGTAGTCGGCGTGCACGTCGAGCGCGCCGACCACGTAGCGGACGCCGTGGCGGCGGTTGTAGGTGGCGCGGTGGCGCTCGGGCCGGCTCCGGCGGGCCCAGCCTCGGCCGTGCTGCGGACAGAGGCTCTCCGGCCCCTTCTCGTCGAAGCTGATGACGACGCCGTTTGCCGGCTGCTCGCGGTAGAGAGCGAGGATGCGGGCCGCCTTGGCCTCATAGTCGGGGTCGGGGCTCTGCTTCCAGGAGCGGGTGCGCTGCAAGGAGATCGCGTTGCGGGCGAGGATGCGGCCGAGATGGGCGGGCGAGACCGCGATCCCGAGACCGCCCACGTAGCGCGACAGCTTCGCCAGGCTCCAGCGCGTGTACGGCACCCCGAGCGAGTCGGGACGGGCGCCGGCGAGAGCGACGATCCGCTGCTCGTCGTCACTCGAGATCCGGCGGGGTCGCCCGCCCCCGAAACGAGGGCGCAGGGAGTCGAACCCGCGCTCGTTGAAGTCGTGGATCACCTTGCGCACGTGCTCCTCGTCGGTCATCCACATCCGCGCGATCTGCGGGGCGCTCATAAGCGTGTTCGAGGCAAGCAGGATCGACGCCCGCTGCCTCGTTGCCTGATGCTTCGCCGACTTCGACAGCCGCTTCAAGCGCTGCCCCTCGTGCGGGGCAAGCTCGCGCACGAATACCTCCGGGGGACGCATCGACACCTCCTCGGGTCGCATGCGTCCCGGTTCGACGCGCGGCACGGAGGTCCCACCGCGTTTCCCGTCAAACGTTATGAGAGGCCGCACTAGCGCATGGAAACTGAAACTGGTTCTAGGATCAAGCTATCCGCCTTCGGGCGAGAGCGGCGCCCGCGGCCATGTTGCACTACCCCCTTCCCCGGCCTTGCCGGGAGCCATCGAATGGCTTGAATAAGGTGAGGTGGCGATCCGGTGCGCCGTCAGTTCCCGGTAGAGCCGCGCAGGGATGACAGCCTTACAGGTGCTGAGCGGAATCCTCGTCCAAGGGCGCGAGGGGCGACTTGCCGGCAGCTTCAGCGTCTATGGCACCGGACTCTTAGTTAACACGCGAAGCCGCGCTTGCCGCTCCCTCAATGCCTACCGGCCTGTACACAACCGGCCTGTACACAAAGAGCCGCCACTCGCAGCGGTGCCGGAGGTCACCCACGCGGCATGTAAATCGGCGCCAGTCGATCGCGCGTCTCGGTGAGTGCGCGACGCAGCATTGGCCAGGGCGAATAGGGCTTGACGGCGTCAGCAGTCGACGCCTGGAAGTATGCACCGCGGACGGAGATGGTAACCCTACCCTCCATGATGGGGTGGGGGCCGGGTCCGTTAAACGACTCGCGACCGCTCGTGACGACGACGGCACCGCCGGGGTCACCGTTCTGCAGGTCGACCGAAATCGCATCGACTCCTGGACTCACCGTGACGTCGACTAGTCGCGTCTGTGGTCGCACGAAGAGACGCGAACCCTCGTGACGCAAGGAAAACCTCGACCTGGCTATTTCTTCGAGCGACAACCACTTCACCGGACCGAGGTCGCGGATGAAGGCCGCGGTCTCCGCCAAGATCGCGAGGCCTCTCGAGAGGTCGTAGTGGTGGGCGTAGACGATAAGAGGCTGGCCGAGGAATGCTCGAAACGGAAGCTCGTCGTGGTCCTGCCGAATGTGGTACCTGAGCAGCAGAGGTAACTCGCCGTCGACGAGATGCACGGGTCGCGACCCTGCGAGCACATCGTCTGACGGCTGACCCACCTGCCAGGGGTGGGTTCGGCTCACACACAGAGCCTCGAAGCCCGACCGAAGCAACGCTTCCGCTGTTGCGTGCGAGCAGGCACCGTGCGGTGGGGCCATTACCCGTGCGACTGGAAGACCGTATCGTCGTTCGAACCGATCGACACGGCGCAGTGCTTCGGCGAGGAGTCCGATCCGCTCCCGGTCACTCTGCGTGCGGTCGAGTTCTCGGAATACGTGATCGTTTCCATGCACGAGAAGTGAAAGTTGCTCGCGTGATTCACGGAATATGCGCACCGCCCTCCGACTCGCGAACCACAAGTCGAGAGGGATTGTGGCGAATGAGACGTGATACTCATTGGCTTCGGCATGACGCGCGAGGTGTCGGAAATGCACAAATCCATATCGGACTGCGTGCAGATTGGGATCATCGATGACGAATGACGCTGACGCCTGCGGCGCGATCCAATCCGTCTCTGCGCAGCCACGGATGAATGCGAGCAGCGGAAGGATGTCGCTGAACTGACCTGGCCGAAAGCGGGAGCGGAGGGTCTCGCTCGCCGTGAGCTCCGGTGGTGCCGGAGCGGCGACTCGAAATGTGGAGAGTCGCACCCAAACAGGGTCCCCGTCGCCGCTCTGTGCGAGCACCGACTCAGAGCGACCCGCGATCTCCAGCGGCAGGATTCCTACCGCGGAATCCGGGATCATACGGCCTCGAAACGCCCGCGGAACCTCATCCACGTCCTGTAGGAACACATCACCTGGCGCGCGCGATGTTTCGACGAGCACGAGCGTGGGGATACGATCTGCGCCGCTGCTTCGATTCGCTTCACCGAACTCGATTCGACCTGCAATCCGGGGCGCCGAGGTACCTTCCGGAACGAACTCGACTTCGTAGAGCCGGCCGACCGCGTCGAAGAGCCGTTCCCTCTCGACAAGTGCGCTCGGCGGTGAGACGACGAAACCAACTTCGACCATGGCCGAACTTTGCACGATGTGCGGAGCTGTGACCGGAGTGTCAAGGTTGACGAGCGGTCGATACTCCGGCCGCTCACGCCCCACGCGGAGTCGAAGGTGGCGGCCGAAGAGTCACTCGTTCGTCGGGCGGATGATACGTTCGCTCCGTTGCGAAGCGAACCTCGACCTTCTACCGTCTCTCGCCGCGCATGCGTGCGTTTGACGGCCGACGACGTCGAGGGCCAGCGCTTCACCCGGCTGGGCCAGCTCCGGCGGCTGCTCGACGCGGGGGAGCTCGACGGCGACCTCCGTAGGCGCTCCGGGTCGCCGGATTAGGATCGCGAGGCCACGATGCACCTGGTCTGCTTTGTCGTGGGGGCGCGACCGAACTTCATGAAGACCGCGCCCGTCCAGCGGTCGCTCATCGAGATCGCGCCCGGGTTCGAACAGCTTCTCGTCCATACGGGCCAGCACTACGACGACGGAATGTCGAGCGTCTTCATCCGTGAGCTGTCGCTCCCGGAGCCCGACGTCTTCCTCGGTGTCGGCTCGGGGACGCACGCAGAGCAGACGGCCCGCGTGCTCGTCGGAGTCGAACAGGTGATCTCAGAGCGCACGCCCGACCTAGTGGTCGTCGCCGGCGACGTGAACTCGACGCTCGCCGCCGCTCTCGCCGCGGTGAAGCTGCACGTGCCCGTCGCCCACATCGAGTCCGGCTTGCGGAGCTTCGACGACGAGATGCCCGAGGAGCACAACCGCCGGCTAACCGACCACCTGAGCTCGATCCTTCTGGCCCACTCTCAGGACGGCGTCGACAACCTTCGGCGTGAGGGGATCGACGACAGCAGGGTGCACCTCGTCGGCAATACGATGATCGACTCTGTCCTGGAGCACGTTGAGACAGCTCGCGCGCGCGAGCCCTGGTCCCGCTTCGACCTCGCTCCTCGCAGGTACGTGCTCGTGACGCTGCATCGGCCGACGCTCGTCGACGATGACGATCTTCTCACGACGACGGCCGAGTCTCTTGCCGAGCTGGCCGAAGCGCTCCCGGTCGTCTTCCCGGTCCACCCACGGACGAAACGCAGTCTCGAGCGCCTCCAGCTGGCCGCGCGGTTGGACGGGGCAGGTGTGCACGTCTGCGAGCCTCTCGGCTACCTCGATTTTCTTGGACTGGAAGCGGAGGCGGGCGCGGTCGTGACCGACTCCGGCGGCGTCCAGGAGGAGACGTCGGCACTGGACGTACCTTGCTTCACTCTGCGGGCGACCACTGAGCGCCCCGTCACAGTCGAGCTCGGCACCAACACGATGCTCGGCCTGCACCCCGCGCGCATCGCGGAGGTGCCTTCTCTGCTCGCGATGAAGCGAAGCGGCTCCCATGAGATCCCGCTCTGGGACGGTCACGCGGGCATACGAGCTGCCCGCGTGCTGGTCGAGTTCCTCGGCGCCTGACGGCCTCATGAGCTGACGCGCGCGACCGTCCTGGAGACGGCGTCCACGATGTCCTCGATGGCGCTCGGGTTGCTTGCGAGCACAGGTGCTCGCGGGTGCCGTTCGAAGCGAAGGGCGGCGATCGCATCCCGGTCCCGGACGACGACGAGACGGCCGTGCTTCTCGAGGAAGCGGTCCACGACGCCGAGCTCGCCGCCGAATACCGAGAAGGACGGAACGCCGAGGTAGGCGGCCTCTCTGGCCATCGTTCCGCCGCCCGTGACCACCGCGTCCGCAGCGCTCAGAAGCTGCATGAACGGAACGGCCTCTCGCAGCACAACAGGGGGTTCCTTCCATGCGAAGGCGTCAACGATGGATTCCTGCTCGGGGTAGCGCGGAGAGAGGATCACGACGACGTCGTCCTGCTTCGAGAGGTGCTCGAGTAGCAGATGTGTGAGCATGCCCGACATCTCGCGGTAGTAGTGGCCTTTGTGATCGGGAGGTCGCACGACGACGCGGAGCGCCGAGCCCCGGAGCTCCGGGACGGAGAACTGCCTCACCTCGTCGAGGTCGATGCCGAGGCACGTGATGTCCTCCTTGATCCCGTCATAGGGGACCAGTCGGCTGGGTGAGAGTCCGCGTCCTCTGAGCGCGCCGCTGATCATCGCCGGGTGGACGACGTTCGAGCGGGCCGCTCGAAACGCGCGAAGGTCGACGAACTCGTAATCGACGAACGCGAACGCCGGTGTGCCTAGAACAGGAGCTGCCAACGCCGCCGATCTCGTCGCGAAGACCGCTGCATCGGGCTTCCACCGGCGGAGTCGGCGAACGAGCGAGCCGGCGCGCCGAAGTACGGCGGTCGTCTTGGCGACCTTCGAGGGGCCGGGGTGGGCGCCTACTGGTACGAACTCGACTCCTCGTTGGCGAAGGAGGTCGTAGGCGATGCCGTGATCCCGCGCCGTGACGAGGACCTCCGCGCCGCGCCGCGCGAACGCATCGACGAACGGGGCGAGGTACTGCACCTGCGGCGGATTGTCGATGTCGATCCACACCCGCCGAGGGCTTCTGACGCCATCGTCTCGCGACATCAGTGACCGGGCTCGGTGAGACGGTCGGCGCAGGCGTACACGATCCAACCGAGGTGGTGCGACCGGCAGTCGGGGTTCAAGCGCAGCGACGAGGCGGGGGGAGTCGCTGCGTTGCGACGCGTCGCGAGGTTCAGGTACGAGCGTAGGTACCTCCACGCCCTCGGCGCCGCTTCACGCCGCTCGATCGAGCGGCGGGCGAAGAGGAGCGCCTCATCTACGTACATGTAGAAAGGCCGCCCTGAAGCGCGAGTGTCTGCTTGAACCCGTGAGCCGGCACACTTGTCAGCTGGGGGGGCGTATGCCCATGTCGCCGCCGTTTGATGCTGATTCCTTTCCTGGCGACCTCGGTGCGAGCCGGTAGCCCGCATAGCTGGCCGGCTTCGTCCCGCCGACGAAGACGGGCATGCCTTTCCGGTTGCCGACGCCCGGGCCGCCAGCGTTGAGGTTGTGGTCGTTGGAGATGCTTCCGGTTTCGTCCCAGCCGATCCTGGCGGTCCCGACGAAGACGTTGTCGCGGATCACGTCATTGGTGGGATGGAGATCGGGGAGGTTGCTGTTGGTTGCGTAGAGTGCACCGAGGCCGTCGATGATGACGTTGTGCTGGAGCAGGTCGTTCCGGCAGCTGGAGCAATCGATCTTCGTCGTGGCGCTTGTCATCTCGATCACGTTGTTCCAGATGAACCAGAAGTCGTCGCCGGGACCGCGCTGTGGGCCTGAGCTTCCGTCGCCGTTGCTGTGGAACCAGTTGCCGGTGACAGTCGTGTGCGGCGCGTGGACGCCCTGGATGGTGTCCACATGCGCAGAGCATGATCCTTGTGTCACGTTGGTGAACTCGTTGCCGGGCCCGATCACGGTGCCGTACGCGCCGCCTTGCAGCTGGATTCCGTCCGAGCAGTTTTGGTCGTTGCCGGGACCGTTCCCGCCAAAGTGACTGTTAGAGATGGTGATGCCGTTGGGCGCTGAAGGGCCGGTGTCGAACGCCTGGACGTTGAAGCGGCCTTCCCAGTTCGCATTGGGGAGATTGTCGAACCTGTCGTGATCCCAAAGAAGTGCCATGTCTGTCGAGCACCCGTATTTCGGCAACACGATCACCCCGGCGGTGTACGTGATGTGGTCGAAGGCAAGGTGGTTCGAGCATCCACTGGATACGTCGATGATGGTGCCGTTGATCGACATTGTCGCCCCGCCACCGCCGACTCCTGTGAAATGAAGATGTGTCGACGCGTTGACCGTGAGGTAGCCGAGCTTGACGGTCGCCCCGGGGGCTGGCTGGATCGTGACATCGGATGTTTTCGCGACCGATGTGAGCGAGATGTCCCCGTAGTTGCCCGTGTTGAGACAGATCACGGATCCCGCAGCGCCGTTGGTGATCGACGTCTGTAGGTCGCCGCCGATCGTAGCGGTGCAGCGACGCGGGGTCAGTCCAGCGCAGTTCGGCCCTGATCCGTAACAGTCGAACGTCGCGGAGAACTTGTCGCTGACCAGTTGGCAGGGCAACGTCCTCACCGTGCGCGACCGCAACCGCGAACCATGTCCCTTGACGTCGTAGGCGCCGACCGAGAGCACGTAGCTGCTGCCGCATCGGAGTCGTCCGACCTGATAGGAGGTGGAGCGCACCGAGCGGCGGAGGGCGCCGTTGACGTAGATGCGATAACCGGCCACACTCACCCGGCTGCGCGACGGCACCCACGAGAGTTGAATCGACGTCTTCGAGACGGATCCGACCGTGAGGCTGCGCGGAGGGAGGGGCGCATTGAGTCCACCCGCGGCTGTCGAGGCCGGCACGGTAAACAGGACTCCGACGGCGACTGCCCACGAGACCGCGCGCAACACAAGACGTCGTCGCGCGCGATGTCGCACGCCGGCCGAGATGGGTGTGGAGCGCCTCGTCACGGGCGCCGGCATTGTAGTCAGCACCTACCGCGCAACTGAGGTGCGTCGTAGCGCAGGTCCGGTACGTGAGGTTCCTGTCGGAATTGTGCCGCACTTACTTTGTCGAGCGAACTTCCCGTGGGCTCTTTCTCATTCGGTCTTGGGACGCCGCACATTGCCGGCCGTGGAGGGCCGGGACGGCTGCTAGTCTCCGCCGCGAATGCGTGTCTTGGTCACGGGCGGCGCAGGTTTCATCGGCTCGCATCTCGTCGACCGCATGCTTGCGGCCGGCCACGAGGTGCGCGTGCTCGACTCTCTCGATGCCCAGGTCCACAACGGGTGGCCCGACTACCTCGCCGCCGATGTCGAGCGGATCGAGGGAGACGTGCGCGACCACGACGCGGTGAAGGGCGCGCTCCTGGGTGTCGACCGCCTCGTTCATTTCGCCGCCGCCGTAGGCGTTGGCCAGTCCATGTACGAGATCGAGCGGTACACATCCGTCAACGCGCTGGGCGCGGCCGTCGTCCTCGAAGAGGCGATGGACGTGCGGGCTCAACTCGAGAAAGTCGTCGTCGCCTCCTCGATGTCCATTTACGGCGAAGGGCTCTACCGCTGTCCGGCGGAAGACGTGCTGCACACGCCCGAGCCCCGCTCTGACGAGCAGCTCTCACGGAGGGAGTGGGAGCTCGTCTGTCCTTCCTGCGGAGCGCCGCTCGAGCCGGCGGGGACGCCAGAGTCGAAGGCGCTCCAGCCGCTCTCGATCTACGCGGTCGGCAAGCGCGACCACGAGGAGATGTTCCTGGCGTGGGGCCGCGCCTACAAGGTCCCGACCACGGCACTCCGCTTCTTCAACGTGTACGGCCCGCGGCAAGCGCTTTCGAACCCCTACACCGGCGTGGCGGCGATCTTCGCCTCGCGCCTGCTGAACGGTCGGCCGCCCGTCGTCTTCGAGGACGGCCGCCAGAGCCGTGACTTCGTGCATGTCACAGACATCGCGGCAGGTGTCGAGGCTGCGCTCGATCCTGGCAGAGGCGACTCTCGCGCCATCAACCTCGGAACAGGCGTCTCGACGTCGGTGCTACGCGTCGCCGAGGTGCTCGCGCGCGAACTCGGTGTCGACGTCGAGCCGGAATTGCGGCAGGAGTACCGCGCCGGCGACATTCGGCACTGCTTCGCCGACATCTCGCTTGCCGAGCAGGAGCTGGGCTACACGCCGCGTGTCGCCTTTCAGGACGGCATGTCGGAGCTGGCGGAGTGGCTCGCCGACCAGGAGGCCGAGGATCGTGTGGAGGAAGCGACGGCCTCACTCGTCCAGCGGGGTCTCGCCGGATAGCCGCAGTAGGCTTGGTGCGCGGTGAGCGGTGGCCGCGTAGGAGCAGAGGCAGAACTGGATCAGTGCTCAATCCGGAGTTCGTTGAAGCGACGACCCTCGGAAATGTCGCATCTGCCTCTAGTGGAAGCAGCGTGCCAGAAGTAAGATCCGACATTTACGCATCCGCGGTTGGCGTGTTAGGGGGTTGGAGTTGTCGGGGGGAGGGTTACCGTGAAATGCCGGGTATCGATTAACACCCGGCGCAGTGCTGATCCGGTACGGCGCTCATGGGTAACCGGCGTGCTCACCGCCGTCGTGGTCGTCGCTGCGCTGACGCTCGCGCCCACCTCCGGTCCCGCGACGGCGGGATTAGTGGCTGCATTCTCGTTCGATGAGGGGTCGGGGTCGACCGTAGCCGATGCGTCGGGATCGGGGAATACCGGGACGATCCAGAACGCGTCCTGGACAACGGCTGGGAAGTACGCAGGCGCTCTCTCGTTCAACGGGACGAACGCGCTCGCAACCATCCCCGACGCGACCTCGCTTCGCCTGACGTCGGGCATGACGCTGGAAGCCTGGGTCAATCCGTCGAACGTCAGTCGCGGCTGGCGAGAGGTGATCTACAAGGGGAGCAACAACTACTACCTCGAGGCCACGACCGATCGCAGCCCGCCGGTCCCGGCAGGCGGCGGCACCTTCGGGGGGACGAATGTGCGTTTGTTGGGCACGACCGTGCTCCCTCTCAACACGTGGACGCACCTCGCGTTCACCTACGACGGAGCGACGATGCGGCTCTACGTCAACGGCGTCCAGGCCTCGAGCCGTGCGCGCACCGGAAGCCTCACCACGTCAGCTAATCCGTTGCGGATCGGCAGCACCGGTAGTGGCAGCTACTTCCGGGGGCTGATCGACGAGGTTCGCATCTACAACACCGCTCTTGGCCAAGCCCAGATCCAAACCGACATGACAACGCCGGTCTCGGGTGACACCCAGCCTCCGACCGCGCCCACGAACCTCGCCGCGAGCGCGTCCAGCTCGAGCCAGATCAACCTCTCCTGGACGGCCGCGACCGACAACGTCGGGGTGACCGGCTATCGGGTCGAGCGCTGCCAGGGCACGGGCTGCACGAGCTTCGTGCAGGTCGCGACTCCGACCGGGACGACCTACTCGGACACGGGGCTCGCCAGCACGACGAGCTATTCCTACCGCGTGCGGGCGGTCGACGCCGCAGGCAACCTCGGCCCCTACTCCTCGACGGCGAGCGCGACGACGCTCGACAGCCAGCCTCCGACCGCGCCCACGAACCTCGCCGCGAGCGCGTCCAGCTCGAGCCAG
>Ga0233417_10000694_pt1 | contig 10261 bp, 8 predicted proteins | sample Sed_MG_FD_189023 | JGI IMG/M metagenome (GOLD analysis project Ga0233417, IMG submission 189023) | Sediment microbial communities from Lake Towuti, South Sulawesi, Indonesia - Sediment_Towuti_2014_0.5_MG | ecosystem: Environmental > Aquatic > Freshwater > Lake > Sediment | place: Indonesia... | reverse complement strand
AGGTGGTCGGGATGGTAGTGGAGAAACTTGGGGCCTTTGTCAAAATAAGCGGAGTCGTACTCATCACCTTCGAGGATGAAATCGGGACCGCCGCCGAGTTGATAGCTGCGGCCGAAGTTCTCCGCCACGCCACCCACAAGAAAATTCGGGCGACGCCCGGCAACTTCAAAAAGCCAGGCGAGCATGGAGGTGGTGGTCGTCTTGCCGTGGGTGCCGGAGACCACGATGGAATTGTGGCCGGGGATGAACATCTCTTCAAGAATGCCAGGGAGCGAACGATAGGGGATTCTGTAGTCGAGGACGTGTTCCAGCTCGATGTTGCCGCGAGGGATGGCGTTGCCGACAACGACAAGGTCGGGGGTAGGATTCAGATGGGCGGGGGAGAAGCCGTCGTGCCAGAGGATGCCCCAGGAGTCCAGCAGAGTGGAAGATGGCGGGTAAACGCCGGCGTCGGAGCCGGTCACGCGATGCCCCAGGTCGCGCAGCATCCCGGCCAGAGGCGTCATCGCTGAGCCAGCGATGCCGATCAGATGGATGTGAGAAGGAATCATGGACAGACCGCCGGTTCGAGGATGTCGAGGATGCCCGGCCCCAGAGCGGTGAGGCGGGCGCGGACGCCGAGGGGAAGGGTGAGCATCGGGCGTTCGGTGTGACCAATGGGCACACCGAAGACGACCGGGATGCCCAGGTCTCCAAGCACCCGGCGTGCTACTTGGCAGGCGCTCGGGCTGCCGGGCACCATCGGGGCGGAGTCGGGAAAATCCCCCAGGATGATGCCGCGCACACTCTGAAATTTGCCTCCCTGCTTGAGGTGGAGGAGGATCCGGTCGAGCTGGTAGGGCTTCAAAGACACGTCTTCTAGCACGAGGATGGAGTCGCGCGTATCGAGCTCCCAGGGAGTGCTGAGAGTGGACTGGACCATGGTCAGACAGCCACCCAGAAGGGTACCTTCGACGCTGCCGGTGACCAGGGATTCGCCGAAGAGTTCGAGGTGCCACCCGGCTTGAGTCTCCGTGAGCGCGCGTTGGAAGGAGTCGCGGTCGTAGCCTGAGGGTGAGCCGGAGCCAGCGTCAAAACCGGCAGCAATCATGGGGCCATAAAAAGTTAGCCAACCCGATTTCTGCCAGAGAAACACCTGCAACGCAGTAAGGTCGCTATAGCCGAGGAGAATCCGCGGCGAAGGGAACGGCTGCGCCACGAGACTGTCGAGAAGGGTCGAGACGCCGTAGCCGCCGCGAACACAGAACACTGCACGAGCCTGCGGGGCAGCAAGGGCGGCGAGGAGTTCGCCCGCCCGCTCAACAGTACTTCCGGTGAAAAAATGGTCCGGCGTGAGCGAGGCGGAGGGGCGGGGCTTGTAACCCAGACGCTTGAGCTCGGCGAGGCCGCGAGCGATGCGGTCAGGCTCAGCAGGGCTGGCGGGAGAGATAATGGCGACCTCAGAGCCGGGCAGGAGGGCCGGTGGTTTGAGCGGGCGCGGCATCGGGAAAAGTGAGTATAAAACATAGGCCGAGCAGGAAGGGGCCTTTTGAGACCGCGGTTAGACACAAATAAACACTGAAAGGGACACCGAAGGTCAGGAGGCTACAGCCGGAATTGGGTGAGGCGGTGGAATTGGCGGGCGCGGGCGGAGATTTCGCGGCGCTTCAGGCGGCGGAGACGGTCCAGGCCAAAGCGCTCAACGGCAAAGCTGCCCAAGACGGAGCCGTAAACCATGGCGCGTCGAAGCGTGTCGTTATTGATGCGGCTGGCGGCGGTTAGATAACCCATGAAGCCGCCGGCAAAGCTGTCACCGGCGCCCGTCGGGTCGTGGACGTCTTCGAGCGGGAAAGCAGGAACGCTGAACACGGAGTCGCTGTGGACGAGCAGGGCGCCGTGTTCGCCACGCTTGATGACCAGGGTGCGAGGGCCGAGGCGCGCGATGTGGCGGGCAGCCCGCAGCAGATTATACTCGCTGGAGAGCTGGCGGGTTTCTGCGTCGTTAATCATGAGGATTTGAGTATGACGGAGCGTCTCGCGCAATTCGGCGGGCGTCCGCTCGATCCAGTAGTTCATCGTGTCCAGGGCGACGATCCTGGGGCGGATGCGGATCTGATGGAGAACGGAGCGCTGGAGCTCGGGGTGGATATTGGCAAGAAAAATGTAACGGGAGGTTCGATAGGCGTCGGGGAGACGCGGGTTGAAAGAAGCGAACACGTTGAGCTCGGTGGCGAGGGTAATTCGGTCGTTGAGGTTTTCGGAGTAGCGTCCAGCCCAAAAGAAGGTCTTGCCAGCAGCGCGCTCGAGGCCGAGGGTATCAATGCGGCGACCGCGGAAGATGGAAGCGTCCCGTCGGGTAAAATCGTCGCCGACAACCGCCACCAAGTTCACGCGGGTGAAAAAGCTGGCGGCAACGGCGAAGTAGGTGGCGGCTCCGCCGAGGGTGCGGTCCACTTTTCCGGAGGGCGTCTCCAGAGCATCAAAGGCCACCGAGCCGACCACAAGCAGGGACATTACCCCTTCCTTTTCCAGGAAAGGTATTTGTCAAGGATAGCGGCTAAACGCTTTTTGGCCGCCGGGGGAATGGCGGCGCGATCGGTAACCAGGGCATGGGACAGAGCGGAGCCGCACTTGCAAGTGCGAGCTTCGGGCAGGGAGCGAACGGCGTGGCGCAGGACGCTGTGCGCGTTTTCGGTGTTGCGATTGAGGTAGCCGATGATTTGTTCGAAGGAAACGGCGTCGTGCGCGGGGTGCCAGCAGTCGTAGTCGGTAACCATCGCGATCGTGGCGTAGCAGATTTCGGCTTCGCGGGCGAGCTTGGCTTCCGTGGCGTTGGTCATGCCGATAACGTCGAAGCGAAGCTGGCGATGGACATGGGCTTCTGCAAGTGTGGAGAACTGCGGGCCTTCCATGCAGACGTAGATGCCACTTCGATGCACGCGGACCCCGGCGAGGTCGCAGGCGTCGCCCACTAGGGAGTGCAACTGCGGGCAGACAGGTCTGTCGAAGGTGACGTGGGCAACGACGCCGCTGCCGAAGAAAGTAGCGATGCGGCGATAAGTGCGGTCGAAGAATTGCTCGGGGAGAACGAAGTCCATAGGAGCCAGCTCCTCGCGGAGCGATCCGACGGCACTGACGCTGAGGATGCGCTCGACCCCGAGAAGTTTCATGGCGTAGATGTTGGCGCGATAGTTGATTTCGGAAGGGAGAATGCGGTGGCCGCGGCCATGGCGGGCGAGGAATGCGACCCGACGGCCTTCGAGCGTGCCGACGACAAACGCGTCAGAGGGGGCGCCAAACGGGGTTCTCACGCGAACTTCACGGGTGGCAGAGAGGCCGGGCATGTCGTAGAGACCCGAGCCGCCGATGACCCCGATCCGGGGAGGCGCGGTGCGCTTGGATGAGCTAGGCATGGGGTGAATTCCTCGTGGGCGGAGAGTAGAGCGTGAACCGTTTACCATCGGCATTCACCGTTGACTGCGGACAGTGAAAGCCAAGGCAGGATGGCCAACTCCCAGGTCGCGTGTACCGGCGCGAGTCAGTCAATGGAAACGGGTTCGGGGACATATTGGCCGTCGCGTTCGCGAAGATAAGCAGCGCAGACAGCAGGGTCATGGCCGAAAAGCGCCAACCAGCCTTGCCGCGCGACTTCGGGGATCCATTTCTTCTTGTTCTCCAGCGTGGTCATGGGAAACAGATCGTAGCCCATGATCCACGGAAACGGGAGGTGGGCCGTGGTGGGAACGAGGTCGGCAAAAAGAAAAGCGGTCTTGCCGCCGCCCGAGAGGCGAACACACTGCATATCGCCGGTGTGGCCGGGGACGCGCAACAGTTCGACGCCGGGCGCGACTTCGCTCTCCCCTTCCAGGAGCCACCACTGGCCTGCTCTTTCCACGGGAAGGAAGTTGTCCAGGAGATAGCTGGCGCGGTCACGCTCGCTGGGGCGCTTGCCGTGGTCAAGTTCGCCCTGCTGGACGACGTAGCGGGCGTTGGGAAAGGTGGGAACGATTTTGTCCGCGACGCGGTGGGTGTTCCAACCGCAATGGTCAAAGTGGAGATGTGTGTTGATGACGATGTCGATGCGCTCGGGAGGTACTCCGCGTGCGCGGAGCTGATCGGGCAGGCGCGGCTCGCCTTCAAAGCCGAAGATGTCGCGGCGCTTGGCATCCCACTTATCGCCGGCGCCGGTTTCGACCAGGATCCACTTCCCGGCCGAGCGGATCAGAAGGCAGTTCATCGCCAAGCGGACGCGGTTGCGGTCGTCGGGCGGGCAGGTGCGCTCCCACAGAGGGCGCGGGATGACGCCGAACATGGCTCCGCCGTCGAGCCGAAAATAGCCGTCGGTGAGGACATGGAACTCGAGGTCGCCTAGCTTCACGGAAAGCCCTTTTGGAACCACAGATGGGCACAGACAAAGACAGAGAAAGATAACAGAGAACGGCCGAAAAAACGTAACTCGTTGCTCGTAAATCGCACGGGCAAGACTGCTGTGCCAACTACAGGCCAGAGAGGGAGAGGAGTTGCGACACGGCGGCGAAGGGGTCGAGCTGGCGGGTGGCGACGCGGGCAGCGAGGTCGTCCAGTGCGCGGGCACCCGCCGGGGAGCCGAGAACGCGCTCAACCAGGCGGGCTTCCACCAGGTCGAGCAGCCGCTCCTTCCAATGGGCGATTTTCTTGGCCTGGCGTTCGCGGCTGGCGTCGAAGTGGGCGCGGAAGTTGGCAATCGCTGAGGCAAGCTCGGCGGTGCCTTTATCTTCCGTGGCAACGGTGCGCACGACGCGGGGCTTCCAACCGTCGTGCTCAGGTATGAGCTGAAGCATGGCCAGGACCTGCTGTTCGAGACGCGAGGCCCCTTCGCGGTCGGATTTGTTGAGAACGAAAATGTCCCCGATTTCCATGAGGCCGGCTTTCATGTTTTGGACATCGTCGCCCAAGCCGGGAACGAGGACCACGAGGGTGCAATCGGCAAGACGCACGATGTCAATTTCATCCTGGCCCACGCCGACGGTTTCGATAAGGATTTGCTGCTTACCGGCGGCGTCGAGAAGCAGCGCAACTTCGCCGGTAGCGCGGGCGAGGCCGCCAAGAAAGCCGCGGGTGGCCATGGAGCGAATGTAGATGCCGGAGTCGGTGGCGTGTCCCTGCATGCGAATGCGGTCGCCGAGAATGGCGCCGCCGGTGAAGGGGCTGGTGGGGTCCACGGCGATGATGCCGACGGTCTGTTGTCGACGGCGGTAGTGCGCGGCCAAACGGTCCACCAAAGAGCTCTTGCCCGTGCCGGGAGCGCCGGTGACGCCGGTGAGATAAGCCTGGCCGGTGTGAGGAAACAATTGGCGGAGAAGGTCTTCGGCCTCCGCAGCGTGGTTCTCAATGGCGGTGATGGCGCGAGAGATGGAGCGGATGTCGCCGGAGCGGATTTGTTGAGACCAAGTGTCGGTGGCAATCGGCATCGGGCAAAAGAATTTAACCACAGATGGACACAGATAAACACGGATAAGAGAGCTGGCGGGTAACAGGTGGAAAGCCGGATGCCGGTCCTACCCTGGCGCTACAAAAGAACGTGCCGTCCAGGGGACTTCATTTCTTACCGAGGAGCTGGCGGGCGATGACCAGGCGCTGGATTTCGCTGGTGCCTTCGCCAATCGTACAGAGTTTGACGTCGCGATAGAACTTTTCCGCCGGGTAATCCTTGATGAATCCGTAGCCGCCGAAGATTTGGACTGCCTCGTCGGCCACGCGGCAGCCAATTTCACCAGCGTACAGCTTGGCCATGGAGGATTCGAGTGTGTAACGCGAGTCTTTGCGGTCGGCGAGCCAGGCGGCGCGGTAGGTGAGCAGTCGCGCGGCATCCACTTGCACGGCCATGTCCGCAAGTTTGAACTGGATGGCCTGGAATTCGCTGATCGTCTTGCCGAACTGTTTGCGCTGTTTCGCATAGGCGGTGGCAGCCTCGAAGGCGCCCTGAGCCATTCCCAGCCCTAGAGCGGCGATGGAAATGCGACCTCCGTCGAGGATTTGCAGGCTGTTGACAAAGCCTTCGCCCTCGGTGCCGAGCAGGTTTTCAGCGGGAACGAAACAATTCTCGAATATGACCTCAGAGGTATCGCTGGCACGAAGGCCGAGCTTGTTTTCCTTTTTCCCGGGCTTAAAGCCGGGCGTGCCTTTTTCGATGATGAACGCGGAGATGCCGTGGCCGCCTCTGGATTTGTCGGTGACGGCCATGGCCACGCACACATCGGCGTAATGGCCGTTGGTGGTAAAGGTCTTGGCTCCGTTGAGGACCCAGCCGCCGTCCTTGCGAACCGCCGTGGTACGCGTGCCGCCGGCGTCCGAGCCAGCCTCCGGCTCGGTGAGCGACCAGCAGCCGAGCTTTTTCCCCTGTGCGAGCGGGACGACATATTTCTTGCGCTGGGCTTCGCTGCCAAATTTGAAGATGTGGTTCGTGCAGAGAGAGTTGTGCGCGGCAACGATGATGCCGACGGAGCCGTCCACGCGGGAAAGCTCTTCGATGGCGATGGCGTACTCGACGTAGCCGAAGCCAGCCCCGCCGTAGTCCTCGGGGAAAATGACGCCGAGCAGGCCAAGGTCGGCGAGCTGGGGCATGATCCCTTGAGGAAAATGGGAGGCTTCATCCCATTCCATGACGTGCGGGCGAATTTCCGTCTCGGCGAACTGGCGGATGGAACGGCGAAGCTGCTGCTGCTCATCGGTGAGGGAAAAGTCCAAGTGGCCTCGCAACGGGTGGAACGGTGTGCCTGCGTTAAACACCATTTATAGCATAGGCGGCAAAAGACAGGGGAAAGTGTCAGTTAAGAGTTATCCGTGATCGCCGGCAAGGAGACAGCAACCAACCTCGGAATGCATACCCGCTACCAGCCGGGCTTAGCACCGAGGCGAGCGTTTTCGGCATCGAGCCAGGCTTTTAACGGCGCGAAGTAGTCGAGGATGGCCGTGGCGTCGAGCTGCGTTTCGCCACTGAGGGCGGCGAGGCCTTCCGGCCAGGGACGCGACTGACCCAGCTCGAGCATTCCGTTGAGGCGCTCGCCGGCAGCTTTGTTGCCGTAGATGGAACAGCGGTGCAGCGGGCCGGTAAAGCCTGCGGCGCGGCACAGGGCGCGGTGGAACTGAAACTGGTAAATGTGCGCCAGGAAGTAGCGCGTGTAGGGCACGTTCGCCGGGACATGATACTTGGCACCGGGGTCGAAGTCGGCCTCGGTACGGGCCATGGGCGGAGCCACGCCCTGATACTTGTGGCGCAGCTCCCACCAGGCGGCGTTGTACGTGTCAGGAGTGACCTCGCCGGAGAAAACCTTCCAGCGCCACTGGTCCACGAGCAGGCCGAAGGGAAGAAAAGAGACTTTGTCGAGGGCGCGTTGCATGAGCAGGCCAATGTCACCGGAAGGAGGCGGAACGGTCTGGATAAAGCCGATCTCCTTGAGGTATTCGGGAGTCACGCTCAGGGCAATGGCGTCGCCAACGGCCTCGTGGAAGCCATCGTTGGCGGAATTTTGGAAGAGGTAAGGCAGGCGATTGTAGGCGCGCTGGTAGAAGTTGTGGCCCAATTCGTGGTGCACGACGGAGAAATCTTCGGCGTCAATCTTGATGCACATCTTGATGCGCAGGTCGTCTTTGTAGTCGAGCGACCAAGCGGAGGCGTGGCAAACGACGTCGCGATCGGCGGGCTTGGTGAAGAGTGAGCGCTGCCAGAACGTCTCCGGCAGCGGCGCGAAACCTAGTGAAGTGAAGAAGCGCTCGCCAATGCGAACCATCCCGGGGGCATCCAGCTTGCGGGATTTGAGAATCTCAGTGAGGTCGAACCCGGGGTCAGACGCAGGTGGGGCAACGAGCGGATAGATGTTGGACCAGTCCTGCGCCCACATGTTGCCCAGAAGATGTGCGGGGATAGGGCCGCGGGGCGGCACGACCTCTTCCCCGTACTGCTGCGAAAGGCGCGCCCGGACGTAGGCGTGGAGAGAATCGTACAGCGGGCGAACCTGCTGCCACAGGCGGTCAACCTCGGCAGCAAAAGCGTCGGGAGGCATGTCGTAGTTGGAGCGCCAAAGCGCGCCCAGATCGGCAAAACCCATTTCGCGGGCGCCCCGATTGCCAAGCTGAATCATCTCCGCGTACCGCGGGCGCATGGGGGGAGAAATGGAATGCCAACCCGTCCAGGCGGTCAAGAGCGCTTTGGGGTCGCGGCTCTCGGCGAGGATTTTTTCCAGGTCGTTTAAGGAAAGGCACTTCCCTTCCCCGGAAGCCGGGCAATAACGTCCCTTGCCGTATTCGCTTTTGAGCCAAGCGGACATTTCGGCAAGCTGCTTCTGGGCCACCGGTTCACGTGGGGCGGGAACGGGAAGCGAGAGGCGCAAAAGCGTCAGTTGGCGCTGGACGTCGGAAGGGAGTTTGAGTGAGCGAAAACGGTTGGCGCGAGCGGCAAAGTCGGTGGTGGCGGCGTTAAGTTGACGGTCGAAATCGGCAGCGATGCGTTCCGTGTCGAAGGTGATGAAATTCTGCTGAATCCAGTCGGCGCGCGACTGCTGGATGCTCAGGTCGAGAAGACGCGAGTTGGCCTCGGCAACAAAGGCGCGCGCCCCGGCGACAGTGGGGCGCTTGGCAGGGTTCTGCGGTTGCGCGGTCGAGGGGAAGGCGAGCAGGAACAGGGCAAGTGGAGTCAGAAGAAGGCGAGCGATTGGGCGAAACATGAAGTCCCCCTGAAGTAGGTGCGCCAGGAGAAGTATAAGACAAAGTACGAAAGGAATTTCAGATTTCGGACTGAAACAGAGGGACGAGACCGAAGAAGTGAGAAAGAGACAACGCAGAGGCGCGGCATAAGCGAATAGCAAGCGCGGGGCCACAAGATTTGGCGGTCAAGAAAGCGAGGAGTCAGGAATTGAGAATTGAGCGGAGCGCGGAGAGGGCGGAGTCGATGGCGGCGCGATCCACGTCGTAGTGGGTCACCATACGAATCGTGTACGGGCCGAAAGGCCCCGCGAGTACCCGGCGCTTCGCCAACTCGGCACAAAGCTCAGCGGCGGTGCGGTCTGTGCGTTTGACGTCGAAGACAACGATATTGGTGACGACTTTCTTGGGATCGATGGCGATGCCTTTCATCTTGGCAAGGCCTTTAGCCAGGCGGCGGGCATTTTCGTGGTCGCGCGGAAGTAGAGCGGGGGTCTCTTCGAGAGCGACGAGGCCGGCGGCGGCGAGAACTCCGACCTGGCGCATCCCGCCGCCGAGTAATTTGCGGTAGTAGTGCGCTTTTTCGACGAACTCCCGCGAGCCAACGAGCATCGAGCCAACCGGAGCACCAAGGGCTTTGGAGAGACAGAACATCACGGAGTCGAACTTTCTTGTGAGCTGGGCGACAGATTGCCTTGTGGCCACGGCCGCGTTGAAAATGCGTGCGCCATCCAGATGGACGCGCAGGCCGACGCGGTGGGCGCGGTCGCAAATGTCGTCGGCAACCTCAGGCGGATAGACGGTGCCCCCGGCGACGTTGTGCGTGTTCTCAAGTGAGATAAGCCCGGTGTCAGCCTTGTGCGGTGTGCGCAGGTGCAGAAGCGGCTCGATCAAGTCCCAGGTGAGGATGCCGTCGGGCGCGGTGGTGGTGCGGGGGAGACATCCAGCGATGACCGACATGGAAGAAAGCTCGTACTGATTGATGTGCGCACGCTCGTCGCAGACGACTTCCTGACCAGGCTGTGTCCAGACCTTGATGGCCACGACGTTGCCCATCGAGCCGGTGGGAACAAAGAGAGCAGCTTCCTTTTCGAAGAGTTCGGCGGCGCGGGACTGGAGACGGTTCACGGTAGGGTCTTCGCCGTACACGTCGTCGCCGACTTCAGCTTCGAACATGGCGCGGCGCATGGCAGGGGTGGGGCGGGTGACGGTGTCGGAACGCAGATCGATGGATGCGGGCTTTGTTACAGCGTCGGGGGCAGCCAAAGGCGCAGACATGAAGCGTACATTACGGCGAAACGAGGGACAGAAAAAGCAAAAAAGTTGCCTGGAACGCGGATGGACACGGATAAACACACACGAAAAAAAAAGGACTTGACCGCAGAGGGTGCGGAGGCCTGGATCATGCGGTGCAGGGCTGATGAGGCGTCTCAACCGAGAAGAGAGGCGAAAACTTCGTTGGAGACGGAGAGGCGCGAGGGGGCAAGGCGGGCGATGGGGCCGTCGAGGAGAATGAGGCCGTCGGCGGCCAGGGATTCGAGGCGGGCGCGGAGAGAGACACCGTAGCGCTGCTCGAGGGTGTGCCAGTTGATCCCGTAGAGGA
>Ga0233417_10000693_pt1 | contig 10276 bp, 6 predicted proteins | sample Sed_MG_FD_189023 | JGI IMG/M metagenome (GOLD analysis project Ga0233417, IMG submission 189023) | Sediment microbial communities from Lake Towuti, South Sulawesi, Indonesia - Sediment_Towuti_2014_0.5_MG | ecosystem: Environmental > Aquatic > Freshwater > Lake > Sediment | place: Indonesia... | reverse complement strand
AGACGGCAAAGTAATCGGCGCTAATGTGGCTCGGACCGGCGCCGCCGACGTAATGCAGCGCGTAGCTCGCAAGCGCCGCGATCGGCCGGCCGCCCCGATCGTGCACGGCAAGCAGGCCGACTCCCGGATCGATGCCCCCGGCCGCCCGAACGATGTCGGGATTCCCGACCCCGGGATTCGTCTTGACGCGGTCCGAGGCGCGGCCGAATGGATCATTGAGAACGGCGCCAGGCTTCATGAAGAAGCGCCGATTGAATGTGAGGCCAAGCGCGCGGCCGCTCCCGATGCCGATCGACGCGGGTTGCAGACGCCCTGCCGCCTGTCGCACGCTGTCGGAGACGCAGGCGGTGAGCCGGTCGACGTACGAAGCATCTGGCATGCTCTGAAACAGGTGTACAGCGGCTGGTGCGCTGTGCGTGTGCGTCGCCGAGACGCAAACGTTGCCGGGCGCGATGCCCGCCTCACGCTGAATGGCGGCTTTCGCTCGCGAGATGCACTCGCTGGAAACGGCGCAGGAGTCCACCAAAACCAGGGCGAGGCGGTTTACGCCATTGTCCAGCACCAGCGCCCGAACGTAAAGATCGTCATGTACCGCCAGAGCGAGGTGGTTTGTCATGCTGCCGGCCAGGTTGCACCCAGGCTCCGGCGTGATGCTTACTCTGGAAACTCCGGCGTGCAGCCTGCGCGTTTCCGACGCGCGGGCTGCGCGCGCCAGAACCGAAGCACCCAGGAAAGATCTTCGCGTCCCTCCGCCAGGGCTTCCGCCATGCGGCCGCATTAGAGCCTCTTCAGGGCCGCCAGGACCGAACGAGTCGCATGGCTCCGGTTCAGCGTGTAGAAGTGTATGCCGGGAGCGCCGCCATTCATCAGATCGCGGCACTGGGTGATGGCGTGTTCGATGCCGATCGCCATTACCACGCCAGGGTCGTCGCGGTGTTTGTCCAACCTTTGGCGGAGCTCTTCCGGGATATGGGCGCCGCACATCTTGGTGAATCGCTCAATCTGGGCGACATTGGTGATCGGCATGATACCGGGCACGATTGGCGCTTCGATCCCTGCCTCGCGTGCCCGCCACTTGAATGAGAAGTACTCGCGATTGTCGAAGAAAAGCTGTGTGATGAGGAAACCCGCTCCGAGTTCCACCTTCCGCTTGGTCCATAGCAGATCCGCCGCGGCGGACTCAGCTTCCGGATGCGACTCGGGATAGCACGCCGCGCCGACGCAGACGTCGAAGTTCTCCTTCAGCAGGGCGATAAGTTCCGTTGCGTGGCGGAAATGGCGATCATCAGCGGCAGGTCCGGCGGAGTCCTTGGGCGGGTCACCGCGGAGCGCAAGAATGTTCTCGATGCCCTCGGCCAGCAGATGGGTGATGATCTCGGAGAGCTCATCCCGCGTATGACCCATGCAAGCCAAGTGGGCCATTGCCTCAACTCCCAGCCGCTTGCGAATGTTCGTTACACACTCGAGAGTACGGGTCCGGGAAGACCCGCCCGCGCCGTATGTGACAGAGACAAAGTCGGGATGCAACGCCTCTTTCAGGTCGGCGACTGTCGCTATCAGATCCTCTGCCGCTTGTTCCGTTTTCGGCGGGAAGAACTCAAAGCTGTAAACGGGCCTGCCTCTGCCGTATTGTTCAGAAATCCTCACTGAAGTGAATGGTAGCGGGACATGGGGTTCCGGCTCAACCGGCCCAGGCCCCGCTGGACGGACGACGGTCTTCTCTCAGGCCGCGGCTTGCCCAAGCAGACCGTGCGGGTCAATCACGAACTTCCTCGCTGCACCGCGGTCAAAGTCCTTGTATCCTTGCGGGGCCTCGTCGAGTGATATGACGGTGGCGTTCACCGCCTTGGCAATCTGGATCCTGTCGTACCAAATCGCGTTCATGAGTTGGCGATTGTACCGCATCACCGGACACTGGCCGGTGTGGAAGTGATGCGATTTCGCCCAGCCCAGCCCGATGCGAATGCTAAGCATGCCAATCTTGGCATTGTCGTCCACAGCGCCCGGGTCCCCCGTGACGTAGAGCCCAGGGATTCCGATTCCGCCCCCGGCGCGCGTCGCTCCCATCAGCGCATTCAACACGGTTGCAGGGCGCTCGACCACGGCCTCAGCGCCGTGCCCCCGGGCCTCAAATCCGACGCAATCCACAGCGCAGTCGACCTCGGGCTCGCCAATCAATTGGGCGATCTGCTCGGCTAAGTTGTCATGCAGTCGCAAGTCGATGACCTCGCACCCAAAGCTCCTGGCCTGGTCCAGCCGCTCCGGGATCATGTCACCTACAATGACAACCGCCGCGCCAAGCAGTTGGCAGGAGGCTGCGCACGCCAGGCCGACAGGACCCGCGCCGGCAACGTAGACAATAGATCCTGTGGTCACGCCCGCCGTTACGGCGCCGTGGTAGCCGGTAGGAAATATATCGGAGAGCAGCGTCAGGTCCCTGATTTTCGCCATCGCTTTGGCTTTGTCAGGGAACCTCAGAAGATTGAAATCGGCGTACGGCACCATCACGTACTCAGCTTGACCGCCGATCCAGCCGCCCATGTCGACGTAACCGTAAGCCGCCCCGGGCCGGGAGGGATTCACATTCAGACAGATCCCTGTTTTTCCCTCCTTGCAGTGGCGGCAGCGTCCACAGGCGATGTTGAACGGCACGGAAACCAGATCACCAAGCCTGATGAACTCGACGTCACGCCCACACTCGATCACCTCGCCGGTGATCTCGTGGCCAAGAACCAGGCCGGAAGGAGCCGTGGTGCGTCCGCGAACCATGTGTTGATCGCTTCCGCAGATATTGGTCGAGACCACCCTTAGAATCACGCCATGATCGCACTTTCGGTCCCCGATGGCCAGTTTCGGGAAGTCGATGTTCTGTACGTCGACCTTTCCAGGGCCCAGATAGACAACTCCTCTGTTGCCAGGCATCAGTTATGCTCTCCTTTCGATACGATTGAATTCAGCCCGTTGACTGAGCGGTTTTCAACTACATCAGAAAATCGGGCACCGGTCAAGTATGAAGAGAATTGTTGTCCACACAACGCTTGGCTATCGTGGAAGCCCGGCTGGCCTTCTCGTTTCAGACGGCTGGATCAGCGATGCGGAAGTGATGCTTCACACTCCGACTTCCATCCTTCGAAGAGCAGGGCTACGAAGCAGAACGCCAAAAGGGACGGCTGTTTGGGCTGTATAACTACATTGATAGTAACCAGTTTCGCGGGGGTGTGGAATTCTGTTAAGTTTCATTATTACAGTAGTTTACTAAAATATTAGGACCCGATGAAGTTTTTGCTTCAATTCAGACAATCTGTGGTAGACTAGGGTCCGCGATCTGATGTTCCGACGTCCCAGGAGGAATCGCCTGCTGGCGAAGGGGCTATCGGTCCAAAAATTACATTCATAGTATTTTCCCGTTTTCCACAGCTTGTGAGTATCTTGTGGGAATGCGGTGGTTTTTTGTGTCTGGATTCCTGACCGCCTTGCGTAGCGCGGCTTGATTAGGGTAGGCGACCATGCTCGACACGTGGGAACGGATTAAAAGGCAATTGGCGGCACAGCTCACTCGGGAAAGCTTTCAGAACTGGCTGGAGAAAACCAGTCTCGCGCGGGAGCAGGGAAATTCTATACAAGTGAGAGTCCCGGACCTTGCCACAAAGGAGTGGCTCGAGCACGAGTTTCGGGAGCCAGTCTTCAAGGCAGTCAGGCAACTAGGCCTGAACATCACGGAAATACACTACTCCGAAGCCGATGAAATCGTCCATGCGTCGTTGGCTCCCGACCTGAAGGATGCGACCGCCGCTGCGCACCTGACTTTTCAACAGTCTACCCCACAGCTCAACAACAGATATCGGTTTCAGAGTTTTGTGGTCGGATCGTGCAACCAGTTCGCTCACGCTGCCGCAAAAGCAGTAGCCGAGAATCCGGCGAGGGCCTACAACCCACTGTTCATATATGGGGGCGTTGGAATGGGGAAGACGCACCTAATCCACGCCATAGGCCATTCTCTTCATGAATCCTATCCGAAGTTGCGGATTGTATACACGACAGCGGAGCGATTCATGAATGAGCTCGTTACCTGCATCCGCACGGACCGGATGGCGCTCTTCCATCAGCATTACCGCTTAGCCGATGCGCTGCTCGTCGATGATGTTCACATAGTTGCCGGCCGGGAGCGGACCCAAGAGGAATTCTTCCATACTTTTAACGAGTTGTACGACCACCAGAAACAGATTGTGCTCTCCAGCGACTCAGCGCCGAAAAACACAACAGGTCTGGTCGACCGCCTGAGGTCACGATTTGAATGGGGCCTGATGGTTGACGTTCAGCCGCCCGACCTGGAGACAAAGATTGCTATTCTCGACAAGAAGGCAGAGGCTCAGGGTATTTCCCTCCCTCAGGACGTCCGGGTGTTCATAGCCACCAAAACGAGGTCAAATGTTCGGGAACTGGAGGGCGCCCTGGTAAAACTGGCAGCCTACACATCAGTTACAGAGGCGCCAGTCACACTCGACATGGCCAGGCAAGTCCTGAAGCATCTTTCGAGCGACCGCGAGCGCCGTATCACCATCGACGCCGTCATCAGGACAGTTGCAGAGCGTTTCTCCATGCAGCCATCTCAACTAAAACAGCGATCCAATATGAAGCAGATTGCCTACCCAAGGCAGATTGCCATGTTCCTGGTGAAAGAGCTAACACCGGCTTCCCTTCCTGAGATCGGCAAGGCCTTCGGCGGTAAACACCACACAACGGTACTGCACTCCATCCAGAAGATCGATCGCCTCCGCCATCATGAACCAGATCTCAACAGGACCATCAACAGCATAATCGATTCATTCAATTAGACTTCCTGTGTTTTCCACAATTGAGCGTGTCACGGCCCTTAGGAGAGCTGTGGAACAACTACCGGCTCCTGGTTTCTTCAGAAATCGGCGACAGGAAATCCACACCTACCTGGGACAACAAGACATTTGGTTTTGTATAATTTAGAAAGAAATCCACACTTCCACAGCCCATATGAATCCTCTTCAGGAATATGGATAGTTCATAGGAGCTAGAGAGAGAGAACAGGAACTATGGAATTCACGGTGTCCAAGGCTGATCTCGTTAGGGAACTCGGGCTGTCCCAGGGTGTTGTAGAGAAGAGAACTACGATCCCTATCCTCTCCAATGTTTTGATTGACGCAGAGGGTGATCAGATTACGCTTACCGCCACAGATCTTGAACTTGGTATCCGCAGCAGTTGTTCTGCGGTGGTGAAAAAAGCCGGTTCTGGCACAATCCCGCTAAGGAGGTTGCTGGACTACGTCCGGCTGCTGTCAGAGCCGGAATTGCACATCAAGTTTGCGGAGAACCAGTGGGCTCACATAACCTCTGGCCGTTCGCGGACACGCATCGCTGGCATGAGTCGTGACAGCTATCCTGAGCTCCCGCAGGCTACCGAGACCCCTGTAAAAATCTCCATGGCGTCGCTGGTTTCCATGATCGAGAGCACGATATTCGCGATCTCCATGGAAGAGTCCCGTTTTACTCTGAACGGAGCTCTCCTCCAGATAAAGCAAGGCACGTTGACAATGGTATCGACTGACGGCCACCGCCTTGCCGTGATGGAACGCTCTTGCGAATCCGACAGCAGCGCGCCAATCCGTGTCCTGATACCCAGGAAAGCGATGGCAGAACTCCTCAAGATGGGCGCCGAAGCAGCGGCGGATGCAAATATCGGCTTTGCAGCCACGGAGAACCATCTCTTTTTCCAGGTGGGGAAGCGCCTTCTCCTCAGCCGCAAACTCACCGGCAACTTCCCTGACTACGACCGGGTGCTCCCCCGGGAGCAACCCCATTACATGACTCTCTCCCGCGATGAATTCAGGTCCACCATCGAGCGTGTTTCGCAGTTCTCCGACGAGAGAACCCGCGCCGTGAAACTGAAGTTGACCAAGGGCGAACTCATCGTGCACTCCTCCCTGCTAGAGACCGGAGAAAGCGAGGAGGCTATGTCGACGCTCTACGACGGCCCTGACATCGAGATCGGTTTTAACGCTCAATACATGCTCGACTTCCTCCGAGCCGTCCCCGAACAGCAATTAACCTTTCACTTCAAGGACAGCACCAGCGCCGGGGAGATGCGTCCAGCCGGTGAGGACCTCTCGTATCATTACCGTTACGTCATCATGCCCATGCGGATCTAATACCAGCCTCAAGGCACGGCCATGACAAACAGCACGGGATACTAGCAACACCTTGGAGGTTTATGGCGGGCAAGGATTCAACAATCACCGCTGATGTATACGACTCTTCCAGCATCAAGGTGCTCGAAGGCCTGGAGGCGGTGCGCTTTCGCCCAGCCATGTATATCGGCTCCACTCGCGAGATCGGGCTCCACCATCTCGTGTACGAAGTTGTGGACAACTCGGTTGACGAGGCGCTGGCCGGCTACTGCGACAGCATCCAGGTGGCGATCCACATCGACAATTCGCTTACCGTTACCGACAACGGGCGGGGGATACCGGTAGACATCAAGGAAGAGTTCGGCGTGTCGGCAGCGGAGATTGTCATGACAAAGCTGCATGCCGGCGGCAAGTTCGACTCCAACAGCTATAAAGTCTCCGGTGGCCTTCACGGGGTTGGCGTAAGCTGTGTCAACGCGCTATCAGAATGGCTTCAGCTCGAGATCTGGCGGGAGGGTTTCGTCTGGGAACAGGAATATGAACGCGGCATTCCCAAGTCGGCGCTACAAAGAACCGGCAAGGCGGGCAAGAAGCGCGGCACCCGAATCACTTTCAAGCCCGACTCCACGATCATGGAGGCAACGGAGTTCAACTTCGACACGCTGGCCCAGCGGCTCCGCGAATTGGCCTTTTTGAACCGGGGACTGACGATCACGCTGACCGACGAACGGAGCGAGCCGCCCAGGGTGCACGAGTTCCACTATAGGGGAGGAATCGCGGAGTTCATCCAGCACCTGAACCGCGGCAAGTCGGTCCTGCACGACAAGCCCATATACTTCGATGGCGATCGTGACCTTCCCAATGGCGGCAAGTTGAGCATGGAGATCGCTCTTCAGTACAACGACGGGTACTCCGAAACGGTGTTTGCGTTCGCCAACAACATCAACACCGTGGACGGGGGCACACACATCAGCGGTTTTCGCTCCGCGCTGACCCGCACCATCAACTCGTACGGCCAGCAAGCAGGCCTGTTCAAAGACGTTAAGGAAAACCTGACCGGCGACGATGTACGCGAGGGCCTGACCGCCGTGGTGAGCGTCAAGCTACCGCAGCCGCAGTTCGAGGGGCAGACGAAGGGCAAGCTGAACAGCGATATTCAGGGCTACGTTGTACAACTCGTCAACGAACGCCTGGGAGAGCACTTCGATAAGAACCCGTCGGTGATGCGGAGAATCGTAGGCAAGGCTATCGATGCCGCGCGAGCCCGTGAAGCGGCGCGCAAGGCGCGCGACCTCACGCGGCGCAAAGGCGCTCTCGATTCCGGCGGCCTACCCGGAAAGCTGGCCGACTGCCAGGAGCGTGATCCTGAGCGCTGTGAACTTTTCCTGGTGGAGGGCGAGTCGGCCGGAGGAACGGCGAAAAGCGGACGGGACCGCCGCTATCAGGCGATCCTGCCGCTGAAGGGAAAAATCCTCAACGTGGAAAAGGCCCGCTACGACAAAATGCTGAGCCACGATGAAATCCGCGCCATGATCACCGCCATCGGGACTGGGATCGGCAAAGAGGATTTTGACCTGACGAAGCTCCGCTACGGCAAGATCATCATCATGACCGACGCTGACGTCGACGGGTCGCACATCCGCACCCTGCTGCTCACGTTCTTCTTCCGCCATATGCAGGAGCTCATCAACCGCGGGCACGTGTTCGTCGCGCAACCGCCCCTCTATCGGATAAAGAAAGGGAGGTCGGAAAAATACATCAAGGACGACAAGGAGTTTACTCGCGAGATCCTTCGCCGTGCGACCGAAAACGTGGCCGTGGAGACCACGGCAAACGGCGACGCCAACCTCCAGCGTTTGGAAGGGGCCGAGCTCCGCAGTTTTCTTCTCTCGTTGGATGAGATGCAGCTTCTGGCGCGCCGAGTGGAGCGCCATTTGCGGGACCCGCGAGTGGTGGAACTCGTCATGAGGCCCGATTTGCGGATCGACACGAAACAGGATTTCGCCGACAAAGCAAACCTGACGCCCTTGTTGGAAAACCTGAGCCAATTGCAGGTGCACCCAGAGTTGCTGGCCGACGAAGAGCATTCAGCTTGGCGGGTCAGGTTCCGGGATGCCACCAACGCCGAACGGCACGTGGGAATCGAACTGGCCACACAGGCCGAGTACCGCCGGCTGAGATCGCTGGCCCGGCAGATCGCAAAGAGCAACCACCCTCCGTTTGAAGTCATCAGGGAGGGCGGCCGTGAAAAGCAGCCGAACTGGCGTGATTTGCTGCAATTCCTGAAAGATGCGGGCATGAAGGACGCCAACATTCAGCGTTACAAGGGTCTGGGCGAGATGAACGCCGACCAGTTGTGGGAAACCACGATGGATCAGGAGAGACGGACGCTTCTCAAAGTGGAACTGCGGGACCTGGTGGAGTCCGACGAGATTTTCTCGACGCTGATGGGGGAAGACGTGGAGAGCCGGCGCCGTTTCATCGAGGACAACGCTCTGGATGTAAAGAACCTGGATATCTAACCGGTTCGTGAAACCACCGACAGGGGCAATTCGTGATGAGGAAGATTGTTGTGTTTTCCGTGTTAGCGGGCGCTGTGGCCGCCTGGAGCTGGCAGCAGAGGCTTGATCTGCCTCCGCCTTTCCATACGCCTTCGTCCAACAACCGGCCGCAGGTGATTGAGCGGCCGGAGGGCGCGCGGCTTGTCCTGCCGCAGGGATTCGCGATCGAGGAATATGCGGCGGGCTTCGAGCGGCCGCGCTACATGGTGCAGGCGCGGAATGACGCGGTGCTGTTGACTGACAGCATCGCTAATGGAAGCATTATCGCGCTTGTTGACAGGGACGGCGACTTCAAGCCGGAACAAAGGAAGGTTTTGCTTACGGGCCTGGACCGCCCGTTCGGCATGGCTTTCTGGAAGGACTACCTTTACGTTGCCGAGACAACCTCGGTGAAGCGCTACAAATTCGACCGGGCAACGTTGAGCGCCGGGGCCGCGGAAGAGGTAGTACCGATGAAAGAGTTTGGGAAAGGCCACTGGACACGTTGCGTTCTTTTCGACCGCAAGGGCGAAAAGATGTACTTGGCAGTGGGATCGGCCTCCAACGTGGATTCCGGCGAACCGCCGCAGAGAGCAGCCATCAACCGGTACAACCCGGACGGCACGGGGCACGAATTGTCTGCGGCCGGCACGCGAAACCCGGTTTCGATTCGCTTCTATCCCGGCACCGACACTCTCTGGAGCACGGTACAGGAGCGCGACCTTCTTGGCGACGACCTGGCGCCCGACTATTTCACGCGCATCGAAAAGGGAGGCTTCTACGGCTGGCCTTACGCCTACATTGGGCCGAACGAAGATCCGCGCCGCAAAGGGGAAAGGCCGGACCTCGTCAAGCAGACCATAGTGCCCGACGTCCCCTTGCAGGCGCACACGGCGGTGATGGATGCCTGGTTCTACACGGGCACACAGTTCCCAAGGGAGTTCCAGAGTGGGGCTTTCCTCGCGCTGCACGGCTCCTGGAATCGGTCAAAGAGGGTTGGGTATTCAGTGGTCTTCGTGCCCTTCAAAGACGGAAAGGCGGCCGGCCGGCCACAGGACTTCCTCACGGGCTTCATGTTGGACCCTGACAAACGCGAAGTATGGGGACGGCCGGTCGGCTTGCTGCAAATGCCCGACGGCAGCCTGTTAGTTTCCGACGACGGTGGAAACAAAGTCTGGCGGATCCGCTATAGGGGCTGACGGCGTCCTGCGAAGCCGCGGCTGGATCACCACGGTCTTGTTATCCGCGCTTCCATTGGCCGCGCCGGCATGGAGCGAGCCAAAGCCGTTCTCGCATAAGGCCCACCTTGCGGCCGGCCTGCAATGCGAGGGTTGTCACGCGGCCGCGATCACCAGCGTGAAATCCAGCGATAACAACCTGCCTGGGGAAAAGGCTTGCCGCGACTGCCACGAAAGCGTCCGGATCAAGGACCCCAGAAAGACGCTGCTGAAGGACTTCAACCATCAACTCCACCTGAAGCTTGGGAACGCCGCTCCCCTGCTGGCCAAGGCCATCGATTCCGGCGCTTACCTGGCGCCGCCGGGCGATATCCGCCCGCGCCTGGAAACGAAGAATGCC
>Ga0233417_10000692_pt1 | contig 10278 bp, 9 predicted proteins | sample Sed_MG_FD_189023 | JGI IMG/M metagenome (GOLD analysis project Ga0233417, IMG submission 189023) | Sediment microbial communities from Lake Towuti, South Sulawesi, Indonesia - Sediment_Towuti_2014_0.5_MG | ecosystem: Environmental > Aquatic > Freshwater > Lake > Sediment | place: Indonesia... | reverse complement strand
GCAGGGGCTGCTTGTGTGGGCTCCAGCTCGATTAGCCAGTCGGGGACTTCTGGCTCTGGCTCGCGGGGTACTGCTGCCGCAGATTCTGGCGGCGAAGGCCCTAACAGGGTAATACCAGCCTCCAATTGGTGCTGGACGGGTGTTGTGATGAGGGTCTCGGGCGTCGCCGGTTCACCGGGTTCGCCTTTTTCAGCCGTAGACAGCCCCTCGGCGGGAGCAGGCGCTGGCCTGCGCCCCTGGGGCGCGGATGCCGCCGCCAGTAGGGCCAGCCAGTCGGGTATCTCGCCTTCCTCTGCTCCAGAAGCGGCAGGGGGAGCTTCTGCTGGTTGGGGGGCGGTTGGTTTTCCTTCGGGCGGCTGGCCCCCGGCACGCAGCTCCCTAAGCCAGTCAAGGCCCTCGTCCTCAGGCGTAGGCGGCCCGCCTTCTCCGCCTGAAGGCTCCGCGCTGGTGGCAGCAGTCAACTCCCTCACCCAATCGGGCAAGTCGGCTGTTGGCAATGGTGCCTCTGGCGGCGCTGGCTCCAGAGGTTGGAGGCCGGCCTGAGGTTGTCGGGGAGGCTGCAGCTCTTGGAGCCAGTCGGGCACATCTTCTATCCCCGCTGGGTGAGTTTTGTCCTCGGTCTTTACACCAGGCCTGCTAATATCGCCCAGCCAATCAGGGGCCTCCTCTATTGCCGGTGCAACGGGAGGCGGTGTAGGTGGGGTTCCGATCCGGCTGAGCCAATCGGCCGCTTGGTCTTCTTCTGGCCGCGCATACTCACCCCATTCAACCGATGTCGCCAGCCTCCCCGGTGCTGGCTTCGTTTCTGCCTCAACCGCAAGTTGCTCCAGCAAGCTAGCAATCTTGGATTCTTCTTGGCTTCCAGGAACGAACTGGGTCGAGGCGCTGGGTCTCAGATCGCTTGAGGGGCCAGCGGGGATTCCGATCAGGTTTGATGCTTGCTCGCCATACTTGGCCAGGAGCAACTCAAGCCAGTCAGGTATCGTCTCTACCACATCAGCGTCAAGTGAAGCGCCACCTGTTGCCCTGTCTAAAGCGGCTAATTGCCTCAACGCTGACAGACCATCCTCCTCGAATTCACCACCTGTCTCAACAGAATTTTGATCAGTTGTCATCACCCTACCCTGTCCCTTGGTAGATGCCTGGTGGCTGCCAGTTTTTCGATCAGCTACCCTATGCGGGCAAGACGCTAGCCACCATCATCCACCGTCAATCAACATAGGGCCGGTCGATACCCAGCAGAACACGCAGCCCGGTCGCTAGGGTCCCCAGGGCAACACCCAGCAGAATGCCACGCGCACCAGCCAGGGCTGGCACATCAAGCATCCAGTCCTTGATCACGGGCAGTTGGTCCCACAGCATTGCGGCAACCGGAACTTGGCCGAGCAGCACGATAATCCCAGCAGCAACAAACAAGCCGGTCTCGAAGCTCTTCACGCGAAAGGCGCGATAGGCAGCCGTGACGGTAAAAAAAGCCAGCAGTGAAAACAGGGTTGCCTCAAGTGGAAACAAAACAGTCTCAAACAGCCCTTGTACCTGTGGCGATGCAGGTCCTCCGGTGAGAATGCCTATCCCCAACGTAAAGAACAAGGCTCCTAGCAACACCATGCTATAACCCCAGCCCTTGTCTCGGCTATATATTTTGCCGAGGTGAACCGTCAGCACGTTGATCATCCCAAACACCAAGGCAAAAGCCGCCACGACTGATGCCGTGCGAATCAGGTACAGGCCGAGCGTGTCGACCAGGTTCGAGTTAACAAAGAAATCGGCAAGAACCAGAAGGCCCACGGCCATCGCCACGACAGTGGACAGAATGCGATTGACCAAGTGCCTCTACCTCATTCTAAATCAGGCTTTTGATGACTACCAATACGATGATTGTAGCCACTATGACCCAGCGCATGAGATCTTGCGCCAATAGACTGCCTATGTGCCAAGGCTTCTGCGCCAGATAGGCGCCGGCGGCATACATGTCCTCACCCATCAGTGCGTAGTCGGCAGAGGCAAAGACGAAGGGCAGCACGTTTGGATCACTGGCCCCACCGACGCTAGAGATCTTCTTCCGGTTGGCTGCCTCGCCCAGCAGAAGGTATTCATCGCCAAAAGCACCAATCAGCACGTTGGCATCCACGGCCTCGCTGCCAAGCATACCCAAAACTCCTGCAGCATAGGCCGCAGGTTCTGGGGCAATCCAGCGCGCGTGGCGCATTGCATTAGCCGCCTCACCCCAATCATCCCTATAGGGTCTGCGCATCACATCCTGTGCCGCGATCAGCAGCGTGGGATCGGCCATGGTGACCAGGGGGGGCACACCCGTGGCAGCCGACTGATTGGCCAGGTACTCTAGTACAGAGAGGCCAGCCAGGCTATCGGCGGTCATGTACCCACTGATGCCGCCTATCCCTAACCCAACATGTACCCTGCGTCCGGTCTCTATGGCACGCGCCATCACCCCTCGCAAAGCGTCAAAGGCCGGAATAGGGCGCAAGTCTGGGAAGTTCCCTTCCTGTACGCGCCGCCCTGATATATAGAAGATGGGAAGAAACACCACAATGAATAACAGCAGCGCTAGTTGTGTTTCGTTCACGGTTTACTCCAATTGCGGCTGGAGGAGAATGGCAATGGAGTGATACCGCTTGGCTGCAGGAAACAGGCGTGTCATTTTCTGCACCGGAAACTGCTCCCCTGGCTCCTTCGGTTTGGTACTTTACCCGCTGCCATTGAGGTTCTCCAGTCTGGCAATCAGTCTTTCTAACCGTTGACGGTCGGCCAGCAAGTCGGCCAGCTCCGCCGTGATTTCGCGCGGCACAAAAAGGTCTGCCAACGGCTGAAGCATCAGTAAGCCTTGACTGCCGACAAAACTCAGCGGTTTGTTAGCCTCAAGGATGGTGACAACTGGTGTCACCATCCCCCACCGGGCCGTAAGGCGAACTAACCGTTCAACGAAAGGATCCTCTGAAGGGCCCATCAGAAGTATCAGCTAAGCGATACGTCTCCTAGCGGGTGATCGCGGTCAGCCTGCGCCACCCTGATCGCTGGATAGCCTGGACAGCCGCCTTCGCCTCTTGCGCAACCTCGCTGTTTGTGCCGCTGTCGGCCTGCACAGCCCGCAGCTTCTCCAGCACAACTGGATCTCCGATGCGGCCAAGTGCCCATGCAGCGTGACGCTGCACTTGGAGATCCGGGTCATCCAAGGCAGCAAGCAGGGCCGATACTGCTTGACGTGCTCGTATCGCGCCCAAGGCATAGGCTGCACTACGGCGCACCCAAGGCGAAGCATCCTGCAAGCGGAGGCTCAATGGGTCGACAGCGCTGCTATCGCCAATATGGCCTAGCGCCCTGGTTGCTGCCCGGCGTACCCAAAGCGACTCGTCTTCCAGCAAACCAATCAGACTGTGCATAGCTGGCCGGTACCCCAGCCGGCCCAAAGCTTCAGCGGCGCTCTGACGCACAAGGGCCTCCTCGTTTGCCAGAGACTGAAGCAAGGGCTCCGCGTTGAGCTTGCGCGCGTAGGCCAATGCATCGGCGGCGGCCGCCTGTTGCCTGACCGAGCCATTTTCCAGGGCTTCGAGCAGGACCGCCATGGCCCGAGGCCGGCCAGCGTGAACCAGAGCCTGCCCTGCACACCAGCGGACAAAGGGATGACTGTCGTCCAACGCATCGGCCAACTCTGCCAGAGCTTCCGTTTGTTGGGAGCGAGCCGCCGAGGCCAGATGAGTAGCTGCCTTCCAGCGGTCGGCTGGATTTTCCTCGTTCAACGTTCCGATCCAATCTTCTAGCGCAGGTTACGCAGTCGCAGAATTCCTCGAGATGCGCCCGCGTAGGCAGTTTGGGATGCCAAGGCCTCTTGAATTTTATGTCACGTCACGTGTATAGTATACCATATTTCAACATGTTTTGCAAAGACCAATGCAGAGAACTCGAACCACAAGATATTGTGTAGCTCATGGAGAAGTACCGCAAGATGTGTGGACTGATGGCTCGCGGATAGGCCGAGCTTGGCACTACACGATACGGGGATTTGGATTGGAGCTGAGTAGCTCTGGATGGAGCTACCCAAGCCTGCTGAATCTTCTGCGCTGGTTCATCACACGGAGCGGCCTATTGCCTCGGCTATACGTCTCAATTGCTCCATCAACTCGGTGAAGCGAGCTGGCCTAAGGGATTGAGCGCCATCAGATACCGCTGCTTCTGGATTGGGGTGAACCTCGACGATTAGGCCATCGGCTCCAGCAGCTATCGACGCTTTCGAGACGGCGTTGACGAGCTGCCACTTGCCAGTTCCATGGCTGGGATCGACGACGACAGGAAGGTGTGTCAGCTCTTTGAGCACCGGGATCGCATTGATATCTAGCGTGTTGCGGGTGTATGTTTCGAAGGTGCGAATCCCGCGTTCGCAGAGCATCACTTGCCTGTTTCCGTGAGACAAAATGTACTCAGCGCTCATCAGTAGCTCTTCAATGGTCGACATCATGCCCCGCTTCAGCAGCACTGGCATACTCGATTCCCCCACCGCGTGGAGCAGTGCATAGTTCTGCATATTGCGAGTGCCGATCTGCAGCACGTCAGCGTATCTTGCCACCAGCGGCACTTGCTCTGGTGCCATTACCTCCGTAACCACGGCCAATCCGGTCGCCTCGCGCGCTTCCGCTAGGTACCGCAGTCCTTCCTCCCCCAGGCCCTGAAAGCTATAAGGAGACGTGCGCGGCTTGAAGGCTCCGCCGCGCAGCAGATGAGCACCTGCCTCTTTGACCAAGTGCGCTGTCTCCATGATTTGCTCGCGACTCTCTACAGCACACGGTCCGGCCATGATGATAATCTTTGGGCCCCCGATAGTGGTGTGGCTGTTGAGCTGGAAAATAGTATCATGAGGCTGGAAATCGCGGCTAGCTAGCTTGAAAGGTCGCAAGATAGGCACTATCCGCTCGACGCCGTGCATACGCCCCAGGCTGTCCTTGTCCACGGGACGCTCATCGCCGATGACGCCAATGATGGTGCGTTCTTCGCCTCGCGAAAGATGCGTCCGAAAGCCGAGCCCCTCCACGCGCTCGACAACGCTTTTGATCTCTTGCTCGCTGGCCTCCATCTTCATAACGACAATCATGGCTGGAACCTCCTTATCTCATACTCCACTCAGTTGGCCTGGATTGGCGCGAGCCAACGCCAGGGTTTTCAGCGAAGTCTTCTACATGTTGTGCAGCCAAATCGGGCCTTAGCTTGACCGCACCTTTGATGTATGTGTGCTTGATCTCGACGGCAGCCTTTTCCGTGTTCCAATGCAAGAGAACACGAATACACCGCTTCAGGCCATCAGGCACATTCATTTCATGTGTACATAGCAGGGCAACGTCATGCCAGCCAAGTTGTCGGGCAGCAAGTGCCGGATATTCAGAGGTGAGATCGGTCGTAGTTGTGAATATGGCGCTGGCAACATCCTCTTGACGAATGTTGTTTGCCTCAAGCATCCGAACGAGCAACTCGCGTGTTCCACTGAGGATTGCATCACGAGTGTCTTCTTCCACTGTGGTTGCGCCGCGAACCCCGCGACAAGCGATCATATCAGCGGCTCCTTCTGTTTCTCAGAAGCAAAAAAGGCGTGGAATTTGCTGCTCCACGCCTGGGTATCGAAGTTGTTGTACTGAGCGCTAACCTGAACCAATCGGGAGCAGCGTAGGACACCCCCGGAGGTTAAAGTAATCGTAGCAGAAGCCGCGGGTCTCCAAGGAGAACGTGCCAACCAAAGGCACTGGAAGCCAGAGTTGATCAACAAAATCCATACTCGCGTCTGGGCCGCTGCTGCGAGTGCCGGTGTCCATAAGCTGGGGCGACATCTATCTGCCTCCGCTCGGGATTGCAGCTATCATAGCATAGCCTATCTGCTCTGTCAAGAGCTAATTGAGACTCGCGCTCTTTTTCTCGGGGGCGGCCTTATGGTATAATCCAACCCAAATCACGACCTGGGTACGCCCCCGGCACGCCGAAGACGGAGTACCACTCCTTGAGTAGTTTTGTCAATCCCTATCACGCTGATCGGCCCGTTGAAGATCCTGCGATGTTCTTTGGGCGCGATGATGCTTTGATCTGGGTAGAACAACAACTTACACTTGATCGTCGATTGCTCATCGTATACGGCGCGGACCTAATCGGCAAAACCTCGCTGGTTTGCCGCCTGTCCCCCATCCTAGCAGGGCGCGCCTACTGTGTTCATTTCGAGTGTAAACCTCAACAGGGTAAGTCTCTATCCCGAGTGTTGGCAGCGCTGGCGGCGGAGCTAGCCAGCCAGTTGATGGCTCGTGGCCTTGTTTCACCTCATCAGATAGATACCGCTGCCGACTCAGCCACGGCGGTTACCTCCCTTTTGCGTCAGGCAGCTCCCGCGTTGGATGGGAGGAAATTGCTGCTCGTGCTTGATGACGTGCACTACCTGGCAGGCAATGATGCCACCTCTTATGCTGATCTCTTCGACTTTCTGACGGCCCTGCTAGCGGACGTGCCTCCTGCGTTCCTGTTGTTGACGCTGTCCGATCTAAGCTATGGTCAGCTTGCTCACCCTATGTTGCTAGGAGCTGCGACCTTCCGTCTGGGACCGCTCGGTAGCGATGCCGCCCAGCAACTCATTACACGCCCTGCGCAGGGTGCGCTGCGTTTTGACAGCGGGGTTGTCAAGCGTATCGCTGAGATCACGTCAAACCACCCCTACTATTTGCACCTGTTCTGCTATGAGTTATATAGTTGCTGTGCCCGTGAGGGATGGATAAACCAAAGTGACGTTGATCGAGTACTCGACATGCTCCTGAGCTTGCCTAACGAACGCTTCCAGGCCATATGGAATCGGGCAAGCTGGGCTGAGCAGGTAGCGTTAACCGGATTAGCAGGGTTACGAGGGGCCCACGGTCCTGTCACACGCCAGGAAGTGATCAATTATCTTAGGCGCTTCGAGCCAGACATAACTGCCTCGGTCATTCTGGATGCCCTCGAGTCGCTCGCTGACAAGGGCGTGCTGATACGCATGGGAGCATTGAGCTATCGCTTTGCGGTCAATCTCTTCCGGTACTGGTTGGATAGACACACTGATCCTGCAGAGATCCTGGTGGGTGCGGGTTGGGAGCGACTTGGGGCTCAGCGCATCACGCGGCCTGCTGCCGAAGTGACAGGGTCTGCGGAGTCCGCCCGCACTAGCCGCGAGGAGGAGGCCCAAGTCGATGGTCGGCGATGGAATGTGGGCCTACTATCGATTCTGGGCCTAACCGGAACGGCCCTGGTCGGCCTCGCTCTGTTGGCACTTGTCCTCAGCGGCGCATTGCCTCTGGATGAAATGAACCCTACCCCGACGGAGATGCCGACGCCGATGGCGGGTGGATCGATCACACCTTTCCCTTCCCCCACCCCCAGCGTGGTGCCTACGGTCACCCCTACCCGACCTCTGATCGTCGCTCATTCGCTTCCAGCGATCGTCTATATGGCACGCGGCAGCACCAGCGGCATTCCTCCCGCGACCTGGGAGTTGTTCGTTATGGATGCTGATGGCACCAATCGACAGCAGCGTACCGCGACTGATGCCGACAATATTACCCCGATTTGGTCGCCTGACGGGAAGAGTATTGCCTTTGTCTCCCAGCGTGACGGAAACCGAGAGATCTACTTGACTCGTGCTGATTCCCTGGCTGGCGCAGGCAGCGCGGAGTTGATAAACATTACGCGGCATCCTGCTGAGGACTGGACCCCTGCGTGGTCACCAGACGGCCGGCACATTTCCTTTTCATCCAACCGGCAAGGCAACTGGGAAATCTTCACTGTGAGTGTTGATGGTACTGGTCTCAGGCAAATCACCAGTGATGGGTACGGGAATCTGTCGCCGTCCTGGTCGCCTGATGGGCGGACGATGGTCTATTCAAGCAAACGTGATGGGAACTGGGAGATCTACACAATGCCAGCCCCAGATGCCCAAGGCGAGGTGATAGGACAGCCGCGTCGCTTGACGTTCTCGGAGGGGAATGACCTATCGCCTGTCTATTCGCCTCAGGGAGACCGCATTGCCTTTGAAAGCAATCGCGGGGGAAACGTGGAGATCTATGGGATGGATGCTGACGGGTCAAACCAGCGCAATCTGAGCAGCCTGCCTTACGCCGACGAGCACGGCCCAGTCTGGTCACCCGATGGGCAAAAGCTATTGTTCTACTCCAACCGCGATGGGAGCTGGGATTTGTTCGTAATGAGCCCCACAGGGGAGAACATCCTCAATTTGACCAATACCCCCGACGTAGATGAACAGGCCCCTGCTTGGAGACCCTAGCCGTGCTCTATCTGTTCATGTGACCTTTGAGATCATGCTCTACTGCATACGCAGCCGCCTCGGCGCGATTGGATACCCCTAGCTTGCCAAGGATGTTGCTCACGTAGTTGCGCACCGTTCCCTCGCCCAGGTAGAGCGATTCGGCTATCTCGCGGTTGGTCTTGCCTTCAGATATCAGAGCCAACACCCGCAGTTCTTGCTCGGTAAGATCAGCAAAGGCAGCAAAGGCTTCTTTGCGAGCTGCTTCGCGAACCCTGGCCAGCACCCGCCGCGTCAGGGCAGCGTCAAGCAGTGCTTCACCGCGTCCCACTGTCTCAATAGCTCGCACCAGCTCATCGCTGCCAATTTGTTTGAGGACATAACCAGCGGCACCAGCGGCGATTGCGTCAAACAGTAGCTCGTCCTCTGCATAGGAAGTAAGCATAATCACGCTGGTATCGGGCAACTGGCTGACAATGCGCCGACAGGCGTCAATTCCACTGCTGCCCGACAGGCGAATGTCCATAACGACAACATCAGGTTTGTGCTCAAGCGCGCGAGCAACAGCCTCATCAGCAGTGGCGGCTTCCGCCACCACTTGCCAGCCTGGCTGCCGTTCCAGGAGACCTCTCAGCCCCAGGCGTACCACTTCATGGTCGTCAACTACCATTATCTTCACGGGTTCACTCCCTATAAAATAGGCATCACGCCCCTCTTGGCAACTTCATATTCGTAGGGCACTTCCAGCTCTACAACCACACCACGGCTGGGCTGGCCGCTGATGGTCAACTTACCGCCCAGCAGCATGGTTCGCTCGCGCATGTTTCGCAAGCCCTGTCCCCGGCCATCGTCGGGCAGGCTCGTCATCCCGATACCATCGTCCGCAATGCGCAGCCGTAGCGAATCCACACCCCATTGCATACGCACAGTCACGCGTTTCGCCTGCGCGTGCCGCGAAATGTTGGTCAAGGCTTCTCGCACAATACGCAAGGTATGTTGCTTCCGCTCTAGTGTAAGCAACTGCGGGTCCTCGCCATCTACAGCCAGATCCACGGATAGCAGGGTGTTCACACGCAGATCCCGCAGCATTTTTGATAGGCCCTCGGCTAGGCCGGTGGTCTCTGCTTCGGGTTCGGCGCGTAAGTCGAAAATGTAGCGTCGGATCTCCTGTATGGTATTATTGAGGGACTTCATGACCCTGGCCAGCTTTTCCTTCGCTTCATCAGGCGAGTCATCAATCAAATACTCGACGCTTTCCAGCATCAGACCAGCCGCGTAGATTGACTGGATCGTTCCGTCATGAAGTTCCCGGCCAATACGCTCCCGGTCAGCCATCAGAACACGTGTCCGCTGTGCTTCCTCACGGACCTGGCCCATCTCAATCTGGAAGATTTCCATGGCCCGGATCACGCTGTAGGCCAACAGTACCCCGAAGATGGACAGGAAAACCTGGATGGGAACCCCGATGGTGCGCTCCAACAGGCTATAGTTCAGCACATTGGCTGGCGCAAAATTGGCGTCGGGTACAATCAGGCTATTGAGCAGGGCCAGGGCGGCCAGTGACAGGCTGGCCAAGCGCAAGAAGTGCTCGATGCGGGGCAAGTTTAGCGGTCTAATCTCGCGCTGGATATGCTTCAGGAGCCCCCATGCCGCGACGAGAGCGGCTGGCCCGGCCAGGAGGTAGCGGACGCCCACCTCCCAGTGTGTCAACAGGACTACGTCGGGGGCCAGATGTAGAAGCCAACTCCCAACCAGGGTTACTTCCCATATCGCTAACAGTCCTATGGGGAGCCAAAAAGCCCACACCTGCGGCACGGGCTTGGGAGTCATCAGTTGCAGCCCAAATCGCATCAGAGCTGCAAACGAGAGCGCCAGCAACGAGACCTGCGCGAACTGTAGTGCCGTAATTGCTTTTGCAGGTAGATAGGTCGCCTGAATAGGGATAAACGCCTGACCCCACTGCGCCAAGCCGTTGGCAATGCCAAATATTGCCAGAAAGGGCAGGC
>Ga0233417_10000691_pt1 | contig 10286 bp, 9 predicted proteins | sample Sed_MG_FD_189023 | JGI IMG/M metagenome (GOLD analysis project Ga0233417, IMG submission 189023) | Sediment microbial communities from Lake Towuti, South Sulawesi, Indonesia - Sediment_Towuti_2014_0.5_MG | ecosystem: Environmental > Aquatic > Freshwater > Lake > Sediment | place: Indonesia... | reverse complement strand
GAAGCAAAAGAAGGGCGTGGGCCGCCGAGGAATGCGCGGCGCCATCCACAGCCATGCCGGAACGGGAACCTACGTCACTGTCAGCATCTTGGAGAGCACGCGCTAGGTGTGGCTCTGAACGCCGATAAAGGAGACTTCCATGACCAAAAAGACATCGCCGAAGAAGACAGTACGACGGACGAAGGTCCGGGCAAAGCCGCCCAAAGCCACAGGGCCGAAACCCGTCTATGGGAAGGTGCGCTTGGCGGAGACGGACCAGGGTACGACGGTCTTCCGCACCGACCCGCTAATTGTCAAGGACCACTACGAAATTGACTACATCCACAGCTTTGCCGAGGACTCGCCCTTCTTCCGCGGGCTGGCCGAGGGCAAACTGATGGGGAGCGAATGCACCGGGTGCGGATATCGGTTTGCGACGCCGCGAGCCTACTGCATGGAGTGCGGCGCAGCCACACGCTGGGTCGAGCTGCCGCCAACAGGCCGAGTGCACACCTGGACCACCTGTCACTTCGGCTCGGAAGCATTCCTGAAGGAGACCCCGTTCAATCTGGCCCTGGTCGAGTTTGACGGCGTGAACACGCTGCTGCTGGCGCGGCTGGTCGGAGCCACGGAAAAGGAAATCCGCGTGGGGATGCCGGTGAAGGCCAAGTTCCGGCGGCTCGCACAATTCAAGCCAACCGACGTATACTTTGTCCCGGCTGAAATGGGCTGAGAACCATCTCGTCGCTTAGTAGATCCTCTGCTCAACGGGGAGTCGCAGAGGAGACGGCCTCGACCGTTACGAGAAGGCTCTCTCGATCGCGCTCCGGCCCGCGGCGGCGGGCAAATCTACTTCACACGAGGTTACCGGATTGTCGAGCAGCGTCCTGAAGACCCACGTCCATCCTCACTCCCACAGCTACGAAGCGAACACTCGCCGCATGGTCGCATTGCTCACCGAGATGAAGAACGAGGAAGAACACATCCGCCAAGGAGGCGGGCCGAAGGCCGTCGAAGCGCAGCACAAGAAAGGACGGCTGACGGCGAGGGAGCGCATTGAACGCCTGATTGATCCGGGAACGCATTTCTTTGAGCTGGGCATCTATGCGGCCTACGAGATGTACGACGAATGGGGCGGGGCGCCGGCGGCGGGGACGATTACCGGATTGGCCCGCGTGTGCGGGCGCTTGGTGATGATTATCGCGAATGATGCCACGGTGAAGGCGGGAGCATTCTTTCCGATGACGGCCAAGAAAGTGATCCGCGCCCAGAATATCGCCATCGAAAACCGGATCCCGACAATCTATTTGGTGGACTCGGCAGGAGTCTTTCTGCCGTTACAGGAGGACGTGTTCCCGGATACCGACGACTTCGGCAGGGTGTTTCGCAACAACGCGGTGATGAGCGCCATGGGCATTCCGCAGATCACCGCGATCATGGGGATGTGCGTGGCCGGCGGGGCATATCTGCCGGTCATGTGCGACCACATCCTGATGACCGATGGGTCGGGGCTGTTCCTGGCCGGGCCGGCGCTGGTGCAGGCGGCAATTGGCCAAAAGGTGTCGGCCGAGGAGTTAGGCGGGGCCAAGATGCACGCGGAAATCAGCGGCACCATTGATTTTCGGGAAAAGGACGACGCGAGTTGCCTAGCGCGAGTACGGGCGCTGGTGGACAAGATGGGGCACCAGCCGACGGCGCGGTTTGATCATGTGACGCCGGAGTTGCCTGCCTACGACGCGCATGAAGTGTATGGCGTGTTTTCCGCTGACCCGTTGAAGCAGTACGACATGCGCGAGGTGATTGCGTGCATCGTGGACGCAAGCCGCTGGGAAGAATACCGCGCCGAATACGGTGAGACGCTGCTGTGCGGGTATGCGCGAATCGGAGGCTGGGCCGTGGGCATCGTCGCTAACCAGAAAAAACACGTGCAGACCCACGCGCCGCACACCGGGGAGAAACGCGTCGAGTTTGGAGGGGTAATTTATACCGAGTCGGCGGAAAAAGCAGCACGGTTCATCCTGGACTGCAACCAGAACCTGGTGCCGCTGGTTTTCTTGCACGATGTGAACGGTTTCATGGTGGGCAAGGAAGCGGAGTGGAGTGGAATCATCCGCGCGGGCGCGAAAATGGTCAATGCGGTGTCCAATAGTGTCGTGCCGAAGATTGCGGTGATTTGTGGGGGGAGTTTTGGCGCAGGCCACTATGCGATGTGCGGCAAGGCGTATGACCCGCGGTTTATTTTTGCCTGGCCCACCGCCCGATACGCGGTGATGAGCGGCGACTCGGCCGCGGGGACGCTGGTGGAGATCAAGTTGAAGCAACTGGAACGCGAAGGCAAAAAGCTCAATGAAAAAGAAAAGAAGGAGCTGTTTGATAGCGTGAAGAAGACCTATGACCATCAGACCGACCCACGCTACGCGGCTGCCCGACTCTGGGTGGACGCGATAATTGACCCGGCCCAGACGCGGGAGGCCTTGATCTGGGCGCTGGAGGCGGCGGCGCTGAATCCAGAGGTTCGCGAATTCAAAACCGGCGTTCTGCAGACCTGAAGTCGTTCGATGGCGCAGAGACACAAAGCGATGGATGGAGTAAAGCTTATCGAGTGCCCGCGAGATGGGTGGCAGGGACTGCCACAGGTGATTCCTACAGAACTGAAGGCGCAGTACCACTTGAAGCTCGTGGAGGCGGGATTCCGGCACATTGATGCGGTGAGTTTTGTGTCGCCGAAGCATGTGAAACAGATGGCCGACAGCGAAGAGGTGATGAAGCGACTTCTCGCTTCGTTGCCTGCGCCCTCTCAGCCTCCAGAAGTCATCGGCATTGTGGTGAACGAAAAGGGCCTAGAACGCGCGCTGGCGACGCAGGGGGTGACCACCATCGGCTACCCGTATTCCATCTCGGCGTATTTCCGACGGGCCAACGCGAACATGTCGAGAGCGGAGTCACGGGCGCTGGTTGAAAAGCTACAACGGGAAACGCAAACGGCCGGGCGCGGGCTGGTGGTGTACATCTCGATGGCGTTCGGGAACCCCTACGAAGAGCCGTGGGGACCAGAGATTGTCGAGGAAACGATCGAATGGCTGCGCGAGGTGGGAGTGAAGACGGTTTCGCTGGCAGACACCGTGGGCACGGCGAAGCCGGAAGGGGTTGGGGCACTCTACCGTGCCGTGCGCGATACGGCGCGAGGGATGGACTTGGGCGTGCATTTGCACAGCCGCCCGGAGAGCGCGGCGGAGAAAGTGTTGGCAGCCTACGAGGCGGGGTGCAAACGATTTGACAGTGCGCTGACCGGATTGGGCGGCTGCCCGTTTGCGGGAGATGATCTGGTTGGGAATATTGCGACCGAAACAGTTGTGGCAACACTAGAGAAGAAAGGTGTGAGTACCGGACTGGACGGACAGGCGCTGGGTGCAGCCATCCTCATGACGAATCACATCCGGGAGACTTATGGCCGGGCAGAGGCAGGGCCGGTGCCGACTGTGCACTAGAAGCTCAAACACAAGGGAACTGAGGCTCAGCAGGAACTAGATGCCATATCAAACCCTGAAAACGAGTGCGGAAGGTGGTGTGGCGACGATCACGTTGGCGCGCCCGGAAAAGCGCAACGCTATTTCCACGGAGATGATTGAGGAGCTTCTGGCGGCCTTGGACGAGGCGGAGAGAGGCCCGGCGCGCGTGGTCATCATCACGGGAGAGGGTGCAGCGTTTTGTTCGGGGATGGATCTGGACGCGCTCAAGGCGGTTTCGGGTCAGTCTCCCACGCAAAACTTGGAAGCCTCGCGGAGAATGGCGAGGATGTTTCGTTGCCTGTGGGCCTACGAGAAACCGTTGATCGCTGCCGTGAATGGGCCAGCGATCGCCGGGGGATGCGGAATCGCGACGCTGTGCGACTTCACGCTGGCGGTGCCGGAAGCCAAGTTCGGGTACACGGAAGTGAGAATCGGATTCATTCCGGCAATTGTGTCCGTGTTCCTCATCCGGCAGGTGGGCGAGAAGCGGGCCAGGGACCTGCTGCTGACCGGACGCATCCTGGACGCCGCCGAGGCCAAGGAGATGGGGTTGGTGACGCAAATCGTGCCGGCAGACCGGTTGATGGATACGGCGCGCGTGCTGGCGGCTACGCTGGCCTCCAATAGCCCGTCCAGCCTGCGGGAGACCAAGCGGTTGATGCGGCGGCATGCGGAGACGGAGGTGGATCGCGAGCTGGAACTTGCCATTGCGGAGAATGCCAAGATCCGCGCTACTCGGGACTTCCGTGAAGGGGTGGCAGCGTTCCTGGAGAAACGCAAGCCGGTGTGGACTGGAAAGTGAGCCAAGCTCGAGACGTGACTCGTAAACCGTAACCCGGCACCGGGGCAACCAACCCGGTGGGCGGCTGACGTGGCCGGAGGCCTCTGCTAGACTCTGCTCCCTATGAAAGAGTTCCAAGAGACAACCGTACGGGTGCGGTACGCGGAGACGGACCAATTGGGCGTCGTCTACCATGCAAACTTCTTCGTGTGGTTCGAAGTGGGGCGCGTCGAGTTGCTGCGCGCCATCGGGTTTACGTACAAAGAGATGGAGACAAAAGACGATTGCCACATCATGGTGGTCGAGGTGCAGTGCCGCTACTTGCGGCCGGCACGCTACGATGACTTGCTGCGCGTGAGAACTCGCTTGGCCGAGGTGCGCAACCGCTCCATGCGGTTTGAGTACGAGGTTGTGCACGCCGAATCGGGGGAGAAGCTGGCGACAGGAATGACCTCCCACGTCATCACCGATCGCCACGGGAAACCAAAATTGCTGCCGGAGAAGTACCGGAAGCATTTTCGCGTGGCGGAACATGAAGGGCGGAGGGAGTAGGCATGAGGATTGAGCTGACCGGGAATGATTTGAAGCTGGAGCAGGTGCTGGACGTAGTACAGGGCGAGGCGGAGGCATCTCTGGCGGCAGAGGCGCGGGTAAGGATGGAGGCGTCGCGGGCGGTTGTAGAGCGCATGTTGGAGTCAGGCACGGCCGTGTACGGGGTGAATACGGGGTTTGGGAAGTTGGCCGAGAAGCGCATCTCCCCGGACCAGATCCGGCAGCTCCAAGTAAACCTGGTGAGAAGCCATGCGTGCGGGGTGGGCGCAGCGCTGACGGAGGCGGAAACGCGCGCGGTGATGCTGTTGCGCGCGAACGCATTGGCCAAGGGATTCTCGGGTGTGCGGCGGGTGATTGTGGAGACGTTATGCGCGATGCTGAAAGCGGGCGTGCATCCGGTGATTCCAGAGAAGGGGTCGGTAGGGGCGTCCGGCGACCTGGCGCCGCTAGCGCACCTGGCTCTGGTACTGATTGGAGAAGGAGAGGCCAGGTATCGCGACCGGACGATGGCTGGCGGGGAGGCCTTGCAGCAAGCAGGGATTTCCCCCGTGGTGCTGGAGGCAAAGGAAGGGCTTTCGGTGTTGAATGGGACGCAGGTGATGCTCGCGCTACTTTGTCTGGCCCTGGGCGATTCGGAAACCCTGGCGGACACGGCAGACGTGGCGGCGGCGCTCTCGCTCGACGCGCTGCGAGGCAGCCCGACGGCGTTCGACCAGCGCATTGCCAAGGCGCGTCCGCATCCTGGACACGCGGAGGTAGCGCGTAACCTTCTGCGACTGAACGTCGGGAGCCAGATCCGCGAGTCGCACCGCTCTGCTGCCCGCGACCCGCGAGTCCAGGACGCCTACAGTTTGCGCTGTACACCGCAGGTTCACGGCGCGGTGCGGGACGCGATCCGCCAGGTGAAAGACGTGGTCACGATTGAACTCAACAGCGCGACGGATAATCCGCTCGTCTTTGCCAACGTGGCCGGCAAAGACCCGGCCGCGACACGAACAGCCGGAGAGGTGCTGAGCGGGGGAAATTTTCACGGGCAACCGCTGGCTATGGCCGCAGACCAGTTAGCGGTGGCGCTGGCAACGCTGGGAGGAATCTCCGAGCGACGCACGGAGACGATGACCAACCCGCTGACGAGCCTGCTGCCGGCTTTCTTGACGTGCGAGGCGGGCCTGAACTCGGGCTTCATGATTGCCCAGGTGACCGCCGCGGCGCTGGCCAGTGAGTTGAAGGTGCAGGCAACGCCGCACTCGGTAGATTCAATTTCCACCTCGGGCAACCAGGAAGACTACGTGTCCATGGGTATGGGAGCCGCGCGGCGGCTGCGAGGGATGTGCGAGAACCTTCGAAATATCCTGGCGATTGAACTGCTGGCGGCGTGCCAGGGGATTGATCTCCTGGCGCCGTTGAAGACGGGCACGCTCGCTCAGAAGGCATACGACGAGGTCCGCAAGGTGTCGCCAAAAGTTGAGGCGGATCGCGCCCTGGCAAAGGACATCGAGGCAGTGGCGCTCGCCGCGGCCAAGGGCGAGTTCGCGCGGGTCCTTCATCCCACGTCGTAAAAGATCACCCACAACAAGTCACGCCACAGGGCAAGGGTTCTGAGCGTTTGAGCCAGAGCAACCGGCGTGCTGCACTATGCTTTTCTTGAAACGCAATGCTACGCCAGGGAGTTGAAGAAGAAGTAGCCCAGGCGGCCGCCGGCGGCGATATTGAAAGGCGGAAGCTCGATGGAGTAGTGGCCACAGGGGAGCAGGAGTTTCTCGTGGGCCACGCCGTTGGAATGAAGGGAGTCGAAAAGCTGTTGGGAGTATTCCGGCCAGAAGGTCGGGTCGTAGCGCGCAGAAACGAGCAGAGTGCGCTTTTCCGCAGCTCGATGAACGTAGGGAAAGGGGCTGATGGGCGACCACCAGCGACGCAGTTCGTCGAGAGAAACCTTGCCGCGAAGCCCTTCCCAGACGTGCATGGTGGTCATGCCCGTGGCTACCACGTCGGCAAAATAAGTAGAGACGTGGAGAAACGCGCCGGCGCGAAGCAGCGGCTCGTGGACCAGAGTAATGAACCCGACCGATGAGCCGATGGAAGTGCCGAGGATGCCCAGGCGATGATACCCGTGTGCTGCTAGCCAGGCGAGCGCCCGCCGGGCATCGGTCGCGGCCTGGCGGTTGGCGGCGATGGTCAGGCCGATGTTGGGGCCAACAAGGTGGTCGGCGCGCTCGTGGCCGGGAACCGTGCGGCGGTCATGATAGGGCATGCTCATGCGCAGGGCGGTAATGCCCAGGGAATTGAGCCAGCGGGCGAGAAAGATGTAGGCATGGGGTTTGGCGTTCCAGTGAGGAAGGATCAAGACAGCCGGGCCGGAATGCTTGGCGCGAAAGAAACGCGCATGAACGGTGTTGTTCTCCGGCCAGGGAGAGGGATGAGCCGTGGAAAAGGTGAGTACGTTGTCCGAAGAGAGACGGTAATCGGGAGCCGGTGCGACCGCGTAGAAGGCGTCGCTGCGCGGCAGGGTGTCGGCGAGCCAGCGATCCAGGAAAGAGCGCGGATCAGGGTCGTCAGTTCGCCCGCCAATGTGTTCGAGACCCCAGGAAAAAGGGAGCGTGTGGCGATTGTCGTCCACCGTCCAGCGACGGTGCTCGTAGCGGCGGATGGATTGTTCGAACCAGCCCATAGCCAGTGGACGGACGACTATAATCGAGGAGCGGACAGGCGGCAAATGCGGCGCAGTGAGCAGCGCCCAGCGATAGCAAAGTGCTGCAGAGCAGGTGTGAAGTGTTCCACGAGAAAAGCGATTGACAGCGGCGGGCGAATCGCCTATACGGGCGGCAGCCCCCTTCGGTTGCGCTCAAACTATTCTGCTGAGGAGGAATCGCGATGACGCGAAAGGACTGGTGTTTGGCAGGAATGTGTGTGCTGGCTGGATTGTTGATCGCTGTCGCGGCACCCTTGCCCCAGGCAGCGGCACCGGTGGCCCAGGCCGCGGCGACGCCTGCTCAAGGACACGATCTGCACGTTCTGGCCCCCCACCGCGTGGAGGGAAAAGTGATGGGGCCGTACCACCATTACTGCAAAGCGGTCTCGCCCGAAGTGTTTGAATGTCTGATTTATGACACAACCGACCCCAAAGCCCTGCTGGTACAGGTGGAGTACTTCGTTGCCAAAACGGTCAGCCGGCCGAACGTGCCTCTGGCGACGTGGAACAAGTTCTACCACGACCACGCGGTGGAGATTGCCAGCGGCACAGTGAAAGTCCTGGACCTGCCGGAAGAGCAGGCCAAAAAGGTCGCGGAAGCCGCGGCGCAAACGGACGGCATTATCTTCCACCTCTGGTGGCCGATGGATGCCAAGGCGCCGACAGGGGTAGTGAAGCATCCTCAGTCTGTGAATCATAAGCCCAGGAAAGAGTAAGCGAGAGCCGCAAGTACCGATTGGCGCGAAGGGAGGAAGTGTCAGTTGTTAGGAATCGAGCACGCGAGCGGGTAGTCCGCTTGAGAGTCGTGTTCCCGTGTGGCACAGTCTGGGGTCATGCTGGTCAGCCCCGCCATCGACTCTTTGCTGGTGTTCGGGTTCGGGTTGATCGTGGGAAGTTTCCTGAACGTCTGCATCTGGCGACTTCCAAAGGGCAAGTCCATTGTACGGCCGGCGTCGAAGTGCCCCGCCTGTGGCGCGGCCATAAAACCCTACGACAACATTCCGCTTTTGAGCTGGCTGCTGCTGGGCGGGAAGTGTCGGGCCTGCCAGGGGCGAATTTCAGCGCTCTACCCCATCGTGGAACTGCTATCCGGCCTGCTCTTCGTGGCGTGCTATCTGGCCTTTGGGCTGACGCTTACCGCGGCAAAGTGGGTCGTATTTTCCTCCCTGCTGGTGGTACTAGTGATTGTGGACGCGCGGGAGAGGATACTCCCCGACGGGGTGAATTTCGCAGGTTTGGGACTGGGGCTGGCATTCAGCTTCGTCAGTGGGCCGGGTGACGGTACGGCGCGTTGGCTGGCAAACAGACTCTTTGCTTATCCGCCACCGGATGCGGTGCTGGGGTTGGTAGATGCTGTGCTGGGAGCAACCGTGGGAAGCGGGCTCCTCTGGGTCGTGGCCGAAGGGTACTTCCGGCTTCGCGGGCGCGAGGGGATGGGGTTAGGCGACGTCAAGATGATGGCCATGGTGGGGGCATTTCTAGGATTGAAACGCACGCTGCTGACAATCCTCGCTGGCTCGCTGATCGGCAGTATCGTGGGGCTGGCGATCATTGCATTGTGGAGGAAAGGGAGCGACTACGAACTGCCGTTTGGCACGTTCTTAGGAACCGCCGCATTGCTCGTGCTCTACTTTGGTGGCCCACTGCTGGACTGGTACTCGGGACTGTTGATGGCACCGTAACGTCGGGCGCTGATGGCCAGGTGTCCAGGAACACGCTTCAGACAAACACGATTATGAACGCAGTGCAAATTCCGGGGGCAGTCGGGTGGATGGCGATCCTGCTGTTTGTGGTTGTGGTGATGGGAGGGGCGCTGCTGTTCTCCTGGGTGCTCCGAAGGTCACTGCGGCAGACGGGCCCAAAGAAAAGGGAGGAGTTAAGCACGCTCAAACCGGCCGGAGAAAATCCCGCGGCGTTCATGGCCGCGTCCATGCAAGCGGTAATCCAGAAACTGCGCGAACAGGAAAAAGAGCTGGAGGCGCTGCACCGTCGGGAGAAGGAACGCGCGCTGCACACCGAGCGGCTGAGCGAGGCCGTAACGCGCAACATGCCCGCTGGCCTGCTGCTGGTGAACAATACCGGCCTGATCGCCAGCGCGAATCCGGCGGCGGAGACTGCGCTGGGCGTCAAAGGCCTGGCGTATCGCAGGTTTACAGAGGCGCTGGGGACGGAGTCGGCGCTGGCTCGGCTGATCACCGGCTGCTTGGAAAGCGGCGCCACCTATCGCCGCGAGGAGATTGAGTACATCACCCCGACGGGCGAGGTGAGACAACTCGGCGTGACCATCTCCCCGATTTCCGCAGGCACGGGCACGGGAAAAGTGAGCGGCGCGCTCTGCCTGCTGAGTGACCTGACCGAGCTCACCCTGCTCCAAAAGCAGATTCAGTTGAAGGAGAACCTGGCGGCGCTGGGCGAGCTTTCTGCGGGCATTGCTCATGAATTCAAAAACGCCCTGGCGACGATCTCCGGCTACGCGCAGATGATTCGAGGAGAATCCTTGCCGGAGGAAGTGAACGAGCACGCCGAGCGCATCCTGCAACAGACCCGGGCATTGACCCACGTGGTGACCGAGTTCCTGAAGTTTGCGCGACCTCTGGACGTGGTGGCCGAAGAGGTGATGCTCGGGCCTCTGGTGGAGCGCGCCGTCGCGGAAGTCCAGGAGAGCGTGCCGGGCGTGATGGTGAGCATAGAGGGGGAGTTTGCGGAGGTCAGCGGCGACGAGCCGCTGCTGCGCCAGGCCGTGCTCAACCTGGCGCGGAATGCAGCCGAGGCCGCG